>Ga0315906_10003236_pt1 | contig 21739 bp, 9 predicted proteins | sample LakEriMetagenome_4_FD_203526 | JGI IMG/M metagenome (GOLD analysis project Ga0315906, IMG submission 203526) | Freshwater fungal communities from buoy surface, Lake Erie, Ohio, United States - Buoy 2 MA122 | ecosystem: Environmental > Aquatic > Freshwater > Lake > Lake biofilm | place: USA: Lake...
GGACGTATCATGGAATCGGTCATCGAGAGTGGCATCGTCGCCGGCGTCCTCGATATCACCACGACCGAATGGGCGGATGAACTTGTCGGCGGCAACCTCAACGCCGGCCCGGAACGCATGGACGCCGCCGCGAAGGCAAACATCCCCGTGGTCGTCGCCCCAGGCTGCCTCGACATGGTGAACTTCGGCGAGAAGGCCTCGGTGCCGGCCAAGTTCGCCGGACGTAACTTCTACATCCATAACCCGCAGATCACGCTCATGCGCACGACCGCGGACGAATGCCGTCAGCTCGGCGAGATCGTGGCCAAAAAGGCCAACGCCTACCAGGCAGGGACCGCGATCATGATCCCGAAGAAGGCCATCTCGGTCATCAGCGCCGCTGGCCAGCCTTTCCATGACGCCGCGGCCGACGAGGCCCTCTTCACGGCCTTGAAGGCGAACGCCAAGGTTCCGGTCCAGGAATTCGACCTCGCCATCAATGACAAGGAGTTCGCCCAGGCCTGCGCCTACAAGCTGATCGAGCTGATCGGCTGTCGTTCGTGAACGAGACTGCTACGGTCCGTCGTTGGGCGACGCTCGCGATGTTCTTCAACGTCGTCGCCTGGGGCATGTCCTGGGTGAACGTCAGGGCCGTGCTCCCGGAAGTCGGCTCGGGGCAGCTCGGCGCGATGCGCTACCTGATCGCCTCGGCCGTCATGCTGCCGATCTGGATCTATCGCGGCCGTCCCCTGCCCGCTCGCTCCGACTGGCCGACGGTCGCATCACTTGGTCTGTTCGGTTTCTGCCTCTACAACCTCGGCATCAACTACGGCGAACGGACCGTCAACGCCGGCACGGGATCGATGCTCATCTCCTGCATCCCGGTCCTGGTCATCCTGCTCGGCGTCTTCACCGGACGTGAAAAGGTCGGTCTACTCGCCTGGCTAGGCATCGGCCTTTCGATGACGGGAGTGGTCCTGACCGCGGCCGGCTCCGAGACTGGACTGACCTTCAACCTAGGCTCTCTGCTGATCCTCGGCGCGGCCTTCTGCGCCGCCATCCAGACGCTCATCAGCAAGGCCCTCACCCAACGCTATGCGGCGGTGGACGTGACCACCTGGGCCATATGGCTGGGTACCCTGGGACTGCTGCCCTTCTCCGAGAACCTTGTCGGCACAGCCTCAGGCCTCTCCTGGCTGGGCTGGGTGCATCTCTTCTTCCTCGGTATGGTTCCCGCCGCGCTGTGCTACACGATCTGGTCCTGGGTGCTCGTCACCTTGCCGATCACGACCGTGATGAGCGCGGTCTACGCGATTCCGGTCTTCTCGGTGCTCTTCGGCTGGATGATCCTCGGCGAACAACCCTCCCTCCTGACCTTGATCGGCGGCGCGGTCACCCTCGCCGGCGTCGCCTGGGTGCAGTCGCTGACGCGGAAGCAGAGGTAGGGACAGCACCACGTGCTGTCCTAATTGGCGACCTCGACATCCATCAGGACGGCACGTGGTGCCGTCCCTACCTCATACTCACTTCCCCAACTCCGCGGCTGTCCAGGGCGCGGTCCGACCCTTGGTCGCATCACGCACAGCCTTGACCTCTGCCGGTGTCACCGCCGGGGCCTTATTACCGAAAGCCGAACGTACGTAAGTCAGGACATCGGCGAGCTGTTGGTCGTCCAGGCCCATGGGGGGCATGGGGACGAGGCCGTAATCCTTGCCGAGGACCTTGGTGTGACCAGCCAGACCATGGATGGTAAGTTTGATGAGCGCCTGCGGATCGCCAGCTACCCACTCGCTCTTGGCGAGCGGCGGATACACTCCAGTCAGACCCTGTCCCGTGGCCTGGTGGCAATTCAGGCAGAGGGCCTCATAGATGGCTTGGCCGGGCGAGACGATGGCCGGGCCACTGCTGGCGATCTTCTTGAGGTAAGCGCCCTGCGTAGCGGGCAGCTCCGCCGCAAGCTGGCCAGCGACGGGTAACAGGTGACGCACGGTCTGGCGCAGGGCGTAATCCAGGAACTTATCCGTAGGCTGGTCGACCGCGCCGAGGGCGGTGCGCAGCGAGGCCTGCCCGCCGACATGGCTGAGCGCCACGACAGCTTCGAGCCGCACACGCGGATGGCTGTCAGCGATGGCCTTGGCCAGACGCGCCCGGGTATCGGGTAGCTGGGCCGCCCATTCGCCGACGACGCGGGTGGCGTAGGCGCGAATCCTGAAGTCAGCCGCCCCCTGCAGACGGTCAATGAGCGCAGGACGGACAAGACCGTGCGCCTGCAGGACACCCGCGACCTCCATCAGCATGCGCTCGTCATGGGATCGGGATATCAGCTTGTCCGCCGCCGCGGCCACCTGGTCGGTCGGACGGTAGAAGAGCAGTCGTCGGGCATGGTAGCGCGTCCAACGCTCGGAAGATGACAGATGCGAGAAGAGGTCTATCTCCATCAGGTAATGGAGGCCAGGCTGCTTCACGGTCGGCAGCCCTTTGGCGGTGATGCGCCAGATACGTCCATGCGAGCGATCGCGACGCGGGTCCGCATAGCTGGCCTGGTAATGGCCGATGACGGCGTTGAACCAATCGCAGGCATACAGGGCGCCATCCGGGCCAACCGAGACGTCCACGGGTCGGAAGGCTTTGCTGCTCGAGATGATGGGGCTGACGATGCGCTCGGTCTTGAAGCCGGAGCCGTCGTCGACGAAGCGATGCAGGTCGAGCGTGTTGCCGTAGTAGCCGCCGATGAAGCCGGCGCCCTGGAGTTCCGCCGGCATGGCCTTGGTCCCGACGATGTCGACGGAGTTGGACTTCAGCGGGGAATCGAAGAGCGAGTGAGTCCCGGCATATTCGTCGGGTGTTTCGATCGCCCCTAGACCTGGGAGGCTGTAATAACCGGCGACGCGGTCACCGCTCTTATGGAAGGGCTGGAAATAGTCGTCAAAAGCGACACCCCAGCAATTGTGGCCGGCCTTGCCATACTGGAAGAACGGCTGGAGTCGTTGGTTCTTGAGGTCGTAGCGCATGAGGCCCGACTTCGGTAGGCTGACGATACCACGCGGCGTCTCGACGCGGGTGATGGCATGTAGGCCTTGGCTCATCCAGAGCGTGCCATCTGGACCATGACTGATCGAGTTCACGAGTTGGTGGGTATCGCCGACGCCAAAGCCCGACATCAGAACCTCCGTCTTGTCCGCCTTACCGTCTCCATCGGTGTCAGTCAGTTTGATCAGGCGATCGAAATCACAGACGAGGACCGAAGTATTACCCATATCTTCGGTCAGAGGCTCGACGCCTTGGACCATGGTCAGGCCCTCGGCGAAGCGCACGGACTTGTCCGCCTTGCCGTCGCCATCCGTGTCCTCGAGTCGGAGGATATAATCACGCGGCTTCACCCCAGGGACGGCCTGCGGATAGGTCGGTGAACAGCAGACATAGAGCCGCCCTTTGGCGTCCCAGGCGAACTGGGTGGGCTTGGCGACCCCGAGGGATTCATCGGCGAAGAGGTTGACCACGAAGCCGTCAGCGACCTTGAAGGTGGCCTGCTCTTCGGCGGCGGTCATCACCTTCTCCGTACCTACGTTCGGTCCGGCCTGAGGGGCCGGCTCGACGGACTTCTCTCCACGGGCCAGCGCCTGGATGTGCTTGTCCCAGGCCGCCACGAGCGGGCGATAGGCTTCGAAGTTCTGTTTAAGCGATGGGACGGGACCGAAGCCTTTGCCGTAGTTCTGGGAGATGCGGTCGCCATAGACGAACGACCAGTTGGCCGGACGCCAGCAATCCGCCCAGAGGCGGTTCTTCTCGACGATGGCAATGCGCAACCCATCCGAGAGATACAAAGGCTCCGGCAAGCCGAGCGCCCGTGCGCACTCCTGACCGATAGCGGCGAGCCCATCATCTGAAAGGTGCAGGCCATCGACCGACACATGATGCTTGGCTGCCTCGGTAAGATTCACGAAAGGCAGGCCACGCTGTTGGGCGATCTCGGCCACCGCGGTAGCGTAAGCTTGGAGATCAGCGAGCCTCTCGGGAGAACGCAGGTCAGGCGGACGGGTCGAAGTCATGAACCCAACCGGCGAAAGCAGGACGATGCGAGGCGTATGGCGGCTCAGGTCGTCGAGCAACTTATGGTAGTCGGCCTTGAACTTGGCCAGACCGCCCTGCCCTTGCAGCGCCTCGGCCTGGCCGAACTGTACGAACAAAGTCGTCGCTCCGGCGGTCTCGAGCTGCCCCTTCCACGGACCGAAATTGAGGTCACGCCATTGTTCATGCACCGTGTCGGCCTCCCAAGCCATGGAGCGGAAGACGGGGTTCTTGGTGGCATAGGCCGAGGCGAGCCGTGACTCGATCGCACCCGACTTGGCCTCGCGGACAAGGTTCTCCTGGCCGATGAAGACCACGACCTCATCTTGGCCGAGCGAAAACTTGCCGTCCTTGAACGGCGCCGGCGGAGACCACGCCGCCTTCGGTACGCCGAAGCGGTTCAAGACGTCGCCTTTCGTGACGACGGGGACTTCGTTCAAGGGGTCGAGGGTGATGTTACGATAGCGGATCTCCGCCTTGTTATTGCCGTGTATCTGCAGGCCGATGAGGCCGTAGGCGTCGTCGACGGACGGATCGGTCTCGCTGTAGGCCAGCGTCTGCTTGCCGTTGAGGCGGATGATGATGAGCGGACCCATGGCCAGGATCTCGTACTTGTTCCATTCGCCCTTCTTCTCGAGGTCGGCGATTTCCGACTCGTCCTTGACGCCGACGCCACCGTAGCCGGCGCCTGCGCGAGCGAGGAACTTCTTGCGACGAGATTCGTCGTAGAGCGATCCGGTATGGCCATGGCCGATGTCGGCCTGATAGCCGATCATCTCGTTGGGCGGATTGGTCGTGCGTTGGCTGCGGAACTGCACGCCGGCGTTCACGAAGCCTTCGGTGCCGATCAGCTTATACTCGAGCGACAGCCGGAAGTTATAAAAGGCGCGCTTGGTCGTAAGGAACTCGTTACGCGGATTGCCTTGCAAGGATCCGCCCACGATCTCGCCGTTCTCGACGCGCCACACCTTGGCGTCGCCCTCCCAGCCCGTCAGCGTCTTGCCATCGAACAACGGAGCCGGCGCGGCGCATGAGACGAGGACTCCTACGAATAGAGAAAAGATCGGGGCAAGTCGCTTCATGGGGGGTGTCCATGTTAGGCAATCCGCCCGAGGGATTGTTCCAACCGGAAACGGAGATCAGGCAGAAAAGGACACAAAAAGACCGGAGGCTTTTCAACCTCCGGTCCTCGTGGCCTCAGACCCTCCGCTCCTCGCGCTCAGGCCAACCCCAGGTGCTTCAACGCCTCGGGCGTAGGCCCGGGGAATTCGACCATCGGTACGTTGCCGGTGTAGCCGACATCCTTCCACCCCTGCGGGGTGCTGTAATAACCGCTCGCGGCGAGGTAGCGGAAACGATTGAAGAAGTTCTGGGCGGACCGGAACTCCTTCTTCACCGCGGTCTTGCCGCAGATATCGTCGGCAATCGCGCACTTCTGCGGCTCGTCGAGCTCAGCGAAGTCCTTCTGGAAACGGCGCTGGGCTTCGGCGTCGAGCCAGTCGAGGCCCTCGGTGATGACCGGTCGGTCCTTGGCGGTCTCGTCGTAGGGCGAGCTGATCCACTCGTCGACGAAGTCCTGGACGCCGAGCTGCGAGGGCAGCTTGTCACCGGGATTGTCCGGCGGCAGGATGAGGTCGGTCAACGAGGCGGCGGCCTTGCGCTGCTTGGCGGTGAAGGTCAGCGGCCAGAGGTCGCCGGGGACGTAGTTCTTGTTCAGCAGCGGGTCCCAACCGATACGCTTGCCTCCGGGAGAGGCCGACGGCGGAGCCAGCCGGTCCTGCGCCGAGGCATGCGGGAACACCGCGGCGGCCGCGGCGGCCGCGCCGATCCACTTGAGGGCCTGACGACGGTCGATGTGGCCGGAATTGTCTGCGGGAATGTTTTCCATGTTCGTAGGCATTAGAGGTTACCTTTGCGCATCTCTTCGATGAGATGGTCGGTGGCGCGCCACGCGAGCGCCATGATGGTGAGCGTGGGGTTCTTGTCGGCGTTGCTGCAGAACGCCGAGCCGTCGTTGAGGAGGACGTTCGGGACCTCCCAGCACTGGTTCCACTGGTTGGTGACCGACTTCTTGGCATCGGCTCCCATGATGGCTCCGCCGACTTCATGGATGATGCGTCCGCCGGTATCGATGGCCTTGGACCCGTCGGCTTGCGGCTTCCGGGCCTTGCCGCCGATGGCTTCGATCATCATCGCGAACGTCGCCTCCATGTGCGCGGCTTGCTTGGTCTCGTGCTCGGACCACTTCCAGTGGAAGCGTAGCACCGGAATGCCCCACTTGTCCTTCACGGTCGGATCGAGCTCACAGAAAGAGTTCTCATTCGGGATCATCTCGCCGCGGCCGGCGAAGCCGATGCCGGCGCCATACTTCTGGCGGACCTCTTCCTTGTAGCTCTTGCCATAGCCGGGGCTGGCGCCGCCGGTGCCGAGTCCGGGCATCCGACGACCGGTGCCGAACTCGATGTGGTAGCCGCGGGCAAAGCCAAGCTTGCTGGCATCCTTATACAGCCACCAAGGGATATAGACGTGGGTCCCCGCACCTTCTTCATTATGCACCGGGAGGTTCTCGAAGGCCGGCACGCTGCCACCGAGGCCCGCGCCGACGGTGTCCATGATGTATTTGCCGACGAGCCCGGAGCCGTTGGCGAGTCCGTTCGGGAAGCGGTTGGACTTCGAGTTGAGCAAGATGCGGGCGGTCTCGCCCGAGCTGGCGGCGAGGATGACCGCCCGACCCTTCACGGCGCGCTCCTGGCCGGTGACCTTGTCGATGTAGATGACGCCGTTGGCCTTGCCGTCGGCTCCGACGGTGACCTCGCGGGCATGGGCGTTGCAAAGGATGTCGAGGTTGCCGGTCGCGAGCGCCGGCGGAAGGTGCACGGTGGTCGACTGGTAATTGGCCTTGATCGAGCAGCCGCGACCGCAGTCGGTCGCCCAGAAGCACGCGGACCGCTCCTGCATGGCCTTGGCGATGATCTTCTGGGCCTTGGGATTGTTCGGGTGCAGGCGGGCCGGGAAGTTCACGTGATCCTGGCGGGTGGAAAGGATCGCGCGATGGATCGGGATCACGGGGATGCCGAACTTGGCGACGTGCTTCTTGACGAAGAGTTCGCCGGCGCGAGCCTTGGGCGGCGGGAGCAGCGTACCGTTCGGCGAGTCAGGGGTGTTCTCAAGGCCTTCGTTCGAACCATAGACACCGATAAGCATCTCGACCTTGTCGTAGTACGGGGCGACGTCTTCATAGCTGAAAGGCCAGTCGAAGCCGAGGCCGTCTCGGGAATAGGGCTTGAAGTCGTAAGGTCCGTTGCGGAGCGAGATACGTCCCCAGTGGTTGGTACGTCCGCCGAGCATGCGGGCGCGCCACCAGTCGAAACGCTGCTTGGGGTCGGTCGAAGCCTGGGTGTAAGGCTCGCCGGGGACTTCCCAACCGCCGTCGACGGTCGCGTCGTGGAAGCCGAAAGGCTTCTCGCGCGTGCCCATGCCGAGCAGGGGCGCGTCGGCCTTGGACTGGAACATCGGGGTCTCGGTGACCGGGTCGTAATTGCGACCGGCCTCGAGCATGAGGACCTTCACGCCGTTCATGGTGAGCGTGTAGGCGGACTGACCGCCGCCCGCGCCGGAACCGACGACGATCACGTCATAGGTGGGCTGCAGGTCTTTTTCAGTGATGATAGCCATGGGGATGGTAAATGAGGATTACTTGGAAACTCGGAACTGCCAGGCTTCGTCGAAGAAGCCGGCGGCGGGGATGGCGCCTGGGGCGACAGCATCAGGGGCGACCTTAAGGTCGACGACGGCCCAGTCGGGCAACTTGGCGACCTGACGGGCGTTGTTGAGGTAGTCGTATTCCCGGTAGGTGAAGCTGCTGTTGATCACGACATACTTCTGCGGGTTCAACGGGTTCGGGTAGACGAGGATCGGCGCATGGTCGGCGGACGAGTAGGTCTTGCCATCGACGACGAGGTTGTCGGCGGTCCAGTGGATCGGGAGCTTGGCGACGATCTTGGCGAGGACGGCGTTCGAGGAAGGATCACCCCAGAGGATGAGGTTGCTCTTGGCGATGTCCTCGTCCTTGACCTGCGCGTCGGTCTTCGTCGGCGCATCGCCGCGGAACTGACGCCGCCATTCGCGGACGCCGCGTTCCATCTCGGACTTGGCCCAACCGCCGACCTTGGCGTTGAACGGCTGGCCGGTCGGGGCGACGTACAAGAAGGAGTCCATGAACGCGTCGTCGATCGGGCCGGAAAGGCCGTGACGCTTATGCGCACCCTTGTCGGCATGCGCGGCGACCTGCGTCCACTCGCCGTTCTTCGAATCACGGGCGAAGGTGGCCTTCCATGAACGGTCCGAAGCGGTCTTGACCGAGGTCAGGACCTTGTGGCCGTCGATGGTCACGGCGGTCGGGGCGAACTGCGACTGGACGGCATCGCCCGGGGCGAAGTCGAGCGTCAGGCCGGCGACGTTGGTCGTCTTGACCTCGATGGCACGTTCGTCGACCAGCTTGGCGTCGACGCGGGCCTGCTTCCAATGTTCGACCATGCGGTCGACCTGCACCCAGTGCATGCGGTCATAGCGCAGGAAGTAGGTGGCGAAGGAGACTTCCTTCGGCGTGCGTACGCGACCGCTCGCGGCGATGGCGGCGAGGCGGCGCTCGATCTCGACCATGGAGTCCGGATGGATCTTATGGGCGGTCTGCGGTCCGATGATGTGCGTGAGCTCCAGGCCGACCTTGCCCATCTCGCGGGCCATGACGTCGGCGGCCTGCTTCTGCTTGTCGATCTCGCCGCTGTAGGCGACCGTCGGGGCGTTGCGGAAGTTGATGGCGGTGTCGGTGGCGTTATACCAGGCCCACAGGGTCTTCTGCCAGGACGGGATCTTGGAGACGTCCTCGTTCTGGAAGACGTTCAGGAACTCCGGGGTCTCGGAGAAGCCGGCGCCGGGATTGATGCCGCACCAGCGGTCCGCATAGTGGGCGCCGAATTGCCAGACCGCCGCGCCGCCCATGGAGAAACCACGGATGAAGAGTCGGTCGTCGTCGATGTTGTAGCTCTTGCGGGCATGGGCGTACGCCTCCCAGAGGTCGACCTCACCGGCCATCTTGTTGGCGCAGCAGTAACGGCCGTAGAGATGGAGCACCAGGCGGTTGTTCGCCGGGAGCTGACCGACATTCTTGCGGCGGTCGCTGAGGAAGGCGAGTTCGGTCAAAGTCTCGCCGCGACCGTGGCACCAGAAGTCGAGGCGCATCAGCGAACCCGCATAGTTGTCCGGGATGACCATGCCGTAAGGTTGGACCGAGCCGTCGATCTTCGACTTGTAGCCACGGACGACCAGGCCGGTCTGGCGGGTCCAAGGGGTCTCACCTTTGAGGAACGAGGCGGCACGGGCCTTGCCCTCGACGATCAGATCGTGGGCGGACTTGAATTCGCCCTTATTGAAATACTCATTGTAGCGACCCGCCCAGTCGACGGCCTTGTGGAAGATCTCGATGTCCGCCAGGAACTCCTCGAGGCGCGGATTCTTCGCCTGAGCCTTGGCGGCGGCGTCGATGGCCGTGCGTAGTTCGGCAAGCTCCTTGGCCAGGGAGACCTTGTCGGCCTCCGGCAGGGCCACGGCCTTATCGGTCGGCGGAATCGGTCGGACGGCGGCGGGAATATTATCCTTCGGACCGTCGGCCAAGGCCGTCGCGGCGAAAAGGGAAAGAAGCAGGAGGGAGCGCATGCGAAGTAAGGGATAAGCCGACCTAAAGGCCGGCCGTCTCGGGGCGCCCTAGGTCTAGACTACGACCCACCCGACGGACAAGTGTTCCTTCTAGCGAGATAACGACAGCCGTGGGGTCTTACGGCCATTTTACTCGCCTCCGCCCTTCCCCTTCCCCACATCTCCGGGCAATGGCCCTTCTCAGTCTCCTCGACGTCTATGTCAGCTTCGGCGGCCCTCCCGTCCTGGACCACCTGAACCTCCAGATCGAGGAAGGCGAACGGGTTTGTCTGCTCGGCCGTAACGGCGCCGGCAAGACCACCCTCATGCGCATCGCTGCGGGCGAATCCGCCCCCGATACGGGCACGGTGACCATCCCCGACGGCGTCTGCATCGCCCGCCTGACCCAGGAGATTCCGGAAAGTCTGCCGGGCAACGTCCGCGACATCGTGACTTCCGGACTCAGAGCCGATGACCACTCCGAGGATTGGGAGAAGGACTTGCGCGTCGACGACCTGATCGCCCGCCTCGGCCTCCCCGAGGACCGTGCCTTCAATGATCTCTCCGGCGGCCTGAAGCGCCGCTGCCTGCTCGCCAAGGCCCTCGCCGCCAAGCCCGGACTGCTGCTGCTCGATGAGCCGACCAATCACATGGACCTGGATTCCATCCTCTGGATGGAAGAGTTCCTGCTCGAACAGAAGATCCCCCTGCTCTTCGTCACGCACGACCGCGCCTTCCTACGGCGCATGGCCAATCGCATCATCGAACTCGACCGCGGCAAACTGGCCAGTTGGTCTTGCGACTACGACACCTACCTCGTCCGCAAAGAGGAGCTCTTCGTCGCCGAGGAACGCCAGCGCGCCGCCTTCGATAAGAAGCTCGGTCAGGAAGAAGCCTGGTCCCGCCGCAGCCCCGGCGCCCGCCGCACGAAATCCAACGCCCGCATGGAGGCGCTTATTAAGATGCGCGCCCAACGCGGTGCTTTGCGCTCCGTCGCCGGTTCCGCCAAGATGGAGATCAGCGAAGCCGAGCGCTCCGGCGTCCGCGTCGTCGAAGCCGAGAACATCGCCTTCGCCTACCCCTCGGGCACCCCCCTGATCCGGGACTTCAGTTTCGTCCTCAACCGCGGCGACAAGGTCGGCCTGATCGGCCCGAACGGCGCCGGCAAGACGACCTTGGTCAAGATGCTCCTCGGCCAGCTGGCGCCGACTTCCGGTGACCTGAAGTTCGGCACGAAGATGGAAGTCATCTACTTCGACCAGATGCGCGACCAGATCGACGACAACAAGACGGTCGCCGAGAACCTCGCCGGCGACAGCGATACGGTCACGGTGCAAGGCCGCTCCCGCCACGTGATCAGTTACCTGCAGGACTTCCTTTTCGACCCCTCCCGCGCCCGCTCTAAGGCCAAGGTGCTCTCCGGCGGAGAACGCAACCGACTCCTGCTCGCCCGCCTCTTCACCAAGCCGGCCAACGTGCTCGTGCTCGACGAACCGACCAACGACCTCGACGCCGAGACGCTCGACGTCCTCGAAGACATCCTGGTGGATTACGCGGGCACGCTGATCATGGTCTCCCACGACCGCGCCTTCCTCGACAACGTCGTGACCAGCACACTGGTCTTCGAAGGCGATGGTATCGTGACCGAACACGCCGGCGGCTATACCGACTGGCGCAACGAACTGGCCCGTATCGCCGTGGCCAAGCGCACGGCGGCGATCGGCACGGCCGCCAAACCCGCCGCCGCGAAATCTTCCGCCCCGGCCCAGGCCGGTGCGAAGCTCAACAATAAGGAACGCAAGGAACTGGAAACGCTGCCCGGTAAGATCGAACAGCTCGAAGCCGAACAAGCCCAGATCAGCGTCCAGCTCGGCGACCCGGAGATCTACAAGGACGGCGGCGCCAAGGCGGCCGCTCTCCAGAAGCGCCTCCATGCCGCGGAAGCCGAGCACGCCGAGGCTCTCGCTCGCTGGATGGACCTCGACGCCCGCAAGGACGGCTAAGAGGGAGGGATTCGGCTGGTATGCCGATATTCGGATAGTTCCTGCAGTTATCGGCGATTGCACGCCGCTGGCGGTGGCTCATGATTTCGTCATAGCCCATTAAACAATGCGGATTCCGCCTAAAGTATCCGTATACGCACATCGACCGAACCGACGCCCGCTTGTGCCGATTTATAAACCCACCGCTTCGATCAGCTGCCCCAAGCCATGAAACGACCCCGGAACGTGCTTCTCGCCCTTGGCTGGTATGATCATCGCCTGCTCCAAGGCATCGCCACTTACGCTTCCGAGCACCGCTGGCATCTGGCTTCCCACAGCATCATCCACGAGAAGGTAATCCCTTGGGGTTGGAACGGCGACGGTGTCCTCGCCTGGCTCGGCGCCGGGGACGACCTAGCGGACTTCGTACTGAAGGCCGACAAACCGACGGTCGACTTCTCCCTACGTCGCCGTGGCACCCCGTTCGCCCACGTCGTCCAAGACCACGCCAAGACCGGTGAGATCGCGGCGGAACATTTCATCGAGCGTGGGATGGGAAACTTCTGCTTCTTCAGCGACACCGAGAACTGGTCGCAGGTGGAACGCGGTCAGGCCTTCATGGAGGCCCTTCGCCGACGCGGCCTCCCGTGCGAACACCTGCGCTGGAACAATACCGGCAAGAAGGCCGACGCCCGGGACGAGTGGCAGCGCCGCCGAGCCTGGCTGCTGACCCGCCTTAAGGCCGCGCCGAAGCCCTTGGCGGTCTTCGCCGCCAACGGCACCCTCGCCGTCGAGGTGCGTGAGCTCTGCGAAGAAGCCGGCCTGCACGTGCCCACGCAGGTGGCGATCGTGGGCATAGACGACTACCTGCTCTCGGTCGGCGCGATCAAGAAATACGTATCGGGCGTCGATACCAACCTCGAAGAGCAAGGCTACCGCGGTGCCGAACTTCTTGACCGCCTGATGCGCGGCGAGACGCCCCCGCCCGAACCGATCCGCATCCCGCCCGCCGGCGTGATCACGCGCATGAGCAGCGACATCCTGGCCACGGGCCATGAAGGCGTAGTGCGAGCCCTCCATCACATCACCGACCACTTCGCCGGCCCGCTCGGCGTCAAGGAACTGGCCGCCATCGCCCATATGTCCGAACGCGGACTCCGCCAGGCCTTCGTGAAACACGTCGGCTGCACGCCGGGCGACCGACTGCGCACCGTCCGCATCGACTCAGCCAAACGGCTGCTCGCAGGATCTTCCGAGAAGATCGAGGCGATCGCCCACCGTTGCGGCTACCCGAACCTGAACTCCTTCTTCGCCGCCTTCCGCCGCTCCGAAAACATGACACCAGCAGAATACCGCCGGATCATGCGCTTCCGCAGCTAAGCACCACTCACTCCGCCAAAGCGTGGATGGTGTTGATCACCTGGCCTCGTAGTTCGGCGCCGTCGGCGGACTTGAGCTCATACTTGAGCTGCATCTGCATGGCCGGACGGAGGTCAGGAATCGTGAGGATGACGGACCTGCGGTCAGCGGACAAGGTCGCGGACTTCACGACCAGCGTGTCGTGCTTACGCTCAGCCATCTGCGCTTTGCTGAATTGGAGACGGCCGTCGTTGCCTAGCTCGGTCGCGGCGACCTTGGTCTCGGTGGTGGAGATCTCCGGCGAACCATAGGCCGAGGACCAGACATAGTTCCAGGCCTCAATATTCCAGTTCCCGGCGTCAGCCGCGGCCTGAGCATCGAGTTCGCAAGTAAAGTCGACGCGTACGCCCTGCTTGGTCGCGGCCAGCGCGATCGGCATGCGGGCGGCGGCTCCGGTATAGCGGACGCGCTGGAAGCAGCCGTTCTGGGTCGCGGTGGTCTGCCAGCCGCGGAGTCCGGTCACGTAAAGTTGTCCGTCCTTGGGATTGAAGCGCGCACGCATGGCGCCGCTGCCGAAGTCGACGTTGAAACGGGTCACGCCACCCTGCATCTGGGGCTGGCCGTTGAAGGTCACTTCCTGCGGGAGGACGCCGTAGAGCGAGCAGGTGCCGTAGCTGAGGTGCAGGAGTCGGTCCTTCCAGGGGCCGAACTTATCGGAGGTCACCCAGACTTGGCCGCCGCTGGAGTTGTCGATTTCCTTGGGGAACCAGCAGAGCGGTCGATCGTAGTCCGTCGGGGCCGTCGTGCGATGCGCGAGGTCGACCACGCCGTAGAAGCCACCCTGCTTGACCCAGTTGAGGCGGCACATGGGCGTCCACGTGCCTTCGTTGTCCCCGGTAGTGATCTGACCAGTCGGGCTCATGCCGATGCCATTCGGGGCGCGGAAACCGGTCGCGAAGACCTCGAACTTCTTGCCGTCGGGCGAGACCTTGAAGAGCGCTCCGTGGTGGTCGCAGATTTCGTCGAACCCGCGGCCGCCCTTACGAACGGGACCGGCCTTGATGAAGTAGAGGTTGCCCGTGGCATCAGCCTGCAGGTCGAAGACGAACTCATGGAAGTTCTTCGTGGTCTGCAGTTCGAAGTTGAACACATCGTAGCTGTCCGCCTCACCGTCGCCGTCCGTGTCGCGGAGCTTCCAGAGGCCGTCGCGGCAGGTGACCAGGACCTCGCCGTTCACGACCTTGAGGCCGAGCGGATGATAGAGGCCGGCGGCGAAGCGACGCCAGGTGACCTTGGCGAGTCTGTCGTCGATGCCCGAGGCCACGAGGACGTCGCCGTGGAAAGTGGCGATCACCGCGCGACCATCCGGCAGGAAGTCGAAGGCCGAGGTGAACATCGGCGCCTTCCAGGGATTGGTCACGGGCAGGCTGACGTCGTCGACCACGTAAGGCTCGCCGGCCTTCTCCGAAAGCTTGCCGGCCGTCTCGACAACTTCGGGCCACAGGGTCTTGGTGACCTTGAGAAGTTTGGAAGGCAGATCGGTGTCGAAAGACTGAGGCAGCGGGACACCAGAAGGGAGATACGCGATGCGGACAGAGGTGAATTCGCTCGCGGCAGCGATGCGGGCCACGGCGTGACCGTCGATTGTTTCGACCTTGGTGGCTCCGAGCGTGACGATGCGCGGGGCATCAGCTGACTTACCGAGCATCACCGTGAGGCCCTTCGCCGAAGGAGCGACCTCAAGGGTGCGGACGACGAACTGGACTTCGTTGGCCGTGACGACCTCGGCGGCCTCGTCGACGGCCGTACCGCCGACATTCCAGCGGACGACCACCGAGCGACCGGCGTTATGGAAACCCTGGAAGCGCGCTTGGTCTGCCGGCAGCGGCCCGAAGCCCTTCCGCGGTGAAAGCGTAGCTGCGTCGGCTCCGGGCATGAAGCCGGCAAAATCTCCGGTGACGAAGATCGTCTCACCGATGGCTGTCGGGTAGTCGCCGCGGGACATGAGGTTCATCTCGGTGGTGAACTTACCCGACCACGCGCCGATCGGACGGCACAGGTCGAGGTCGTAGGCGATGCCTTTCTTGCCGTCGTCACCTAGGCGGATCGCCAGGCCCTTGAGGCCGGTCGAATCAATCGAGCCATCCTTCTGCTTACCGACACCGACCGTTCCAAGAATCCACTGGCCGGTCGCTTCGGTGACCGGGGCGGCGACGGTGGCCTTCTTCGCGGGCTTCTTGGCCTGACCGAAGAGCAGACCAACCGAAAGGAAGAGAGCGACGAGGGGCGAGCGCATGAGTGAATACATAGGGACAGCAACTGGGTAAGGGACAGAATAAAGTATGGGGTCAGACCGCTTCTGACGGATATCGTTCAGAAGCGGTCTGACCCCATACGATAAAAATGGGCCTGAGTCCGCAGACCCCGACCCATTTTAAACCAGCCCTAGCCCTGGCCCTAATATCAGAGACTCCGCAGATAGGCCGAGATGTCCGCGACGCCCTGCTCCGTCAGTCCCATCTGGGCGGGACTGAACATGAGCGAACGGTCGAGCAGCTTCTCTTCCTTGACGCGGGCGCGGGGGATGGACTGCACGAGGCCGCCCATGGACTTGATCATCAGAGGGTCGCCGGAGGACAGCACCATGCCGGTGATGACCATGCCGTCATCGAGCACCACGCGCGTGCCTTCGAAACCGTGCGAGATGTTGTTGGACGGCTGGGCGATGTTCAGGATCAGCGATTCGAGCGACTGTTGCTTCGCATAGGTCGTCAGGTCCGGGCCGAAGTCGATGCCCTTGCCATCGAACTTATGGCAGGCCTGGCAGACGGCCGCGGCGGCCTTGCCGTTGGCGGCATCACCTTTGAGCGCGGCGATAGCCTCGACCGGGGCGAGCGCCTTGGCGCCCGGCATCTCGGCCGGGAGATCGGAGCCGATGAGCTTAGCCGCCGAGGCGTCGCCGCCACGGGCCTTCACGATCGCATCGACGTCGAACGCCTTCCAGATGCCCGACTTGCGGTTGCCGACCCACCATTTGGCGAGGTCCGCCTGGGCGAACTGCTTGTTCAGCGAGAGTTCGACCATCGTGCCGGCGGCTTCGGCGCTACGCGTGAAAGCCAGCGTCGTAAGGTCACGCTTCAGTTCGACCTCGGTTAACTTGCCGGAGAGCAGGCGGGCGCGGACGTCACGGACGGCGGAAGCCGGGTGCAGGCGCCAGGTGAGCCAAGCGTAGGCCGGGGTCCACTCGAGTGCCGTCTTGGCCATGACCTTGGCGATGGCCGCATGGACAGCCGCTTCGCGGTCAGTCGCGGCGAGGCCAATGGCCTCGAGATAGGCACGATCCTGACCGTCGAACTGCTGGGCGATCGTCACCAGAGTGGCGACGGCCTCAGGGGTCTTGAAGTCGCGGAGCGCGATGGCGACTTCGCGACGGACAGCGGCAGACTTGTCCTTAGCCAGCGACTGACAGAGGGCGAAGACATCGCGGTCGGCCGCGCGCAGGGCGCGGAAAGCCACGAGACGACGGGTATCATCGGCCGAAGCCAGTTCCTTGAGGGCGAGAGCCACGCCCTTGTCGCCGAGCTGCGCGAGCAGCCAGACTGCACGGGAGGCGACATACGGATTGGCGTCGGCAAGAAGTGCAGCGACGTCGTCGACGACCTTATCACCGGCGGCCTTAAGGCGATTGAAACCACCGGCGCGGACGTTCGGAGCGGGACTACGCAGCGCGGCAATCTGGCCGGCGACAGTGGTGAGGTCGATCTTGGGGACGACGGATTTGAAGCCCTTCGGTGCGATACGATAGATCGTGCCCGAGAGGCTGTTGTCACGGGTGCCGTGACCGCCCACGCCCGGGTCGAACCAGTCAGCGACGTAAAGCGCGCCATCCGGGCCGACGCACACGTCGGACGGACGGAACTTGGTCTTCAGGTTGCCGGTGGGCTTGCCACCGAGGAAGTCAGAGCCGGCCCACTCCTTCTCCTTGTTGGAGGTGAGGAAATCAAAACGCTCGAGCTTCATGCCGGCGCCGTCAGGCTTGGGCAGGTAACCGAAGACGACGTTCTTGCCGGCTTCGCAGGCAAGAAGGAGACCGTTCCACTTCGGATCGAGCGCGCCGTTCTCATAGAAGGCCACGCCGGTGGGCGAGCCGCCGCCATAGACGTCGCCGGCCGGCATGGTGCCAGGGTCGTCCTGACGCCATTCGGCGACCGGAGTCTCCTGGCCGGGACGCTTGTCGGCACCCCAGGAGCGCTGACCGTCGGCGGACGCGAAACCGGCGTTGCCGCCTTCCATGATCAGGGAGACGCGGCAGGCGGGCGGATCATCGTTGTCGCTCTGATACATGTCGCCGAGCGAGTTGATGGACTGCTCATAGCTGTTGCGGTAGTTATGGCCGACGATGCGCGCGTTCGTGCCATCGCTGTTCATGCGCACGGAGAATCCACCGACCCAGATGTTGCCGTCGTCGCTACGGACACCGGCGACCTTCTGGGCGTCGACCGCCTGCTTGGTCCACTCGCCATGATTATAAGGGCTGCCGATGCGGAAGGTCTTGCCCGACTTGTCGGTGAACTGGCCGCAGGTGTTGCCCTGGTTGAAGTTCCACTTGCCGTCCGGACCGAAGGTCGCGCTATGGAGGGAGTGGTCATGGTTACGGCCATTGAAGCCGGTCAGGAGCACCTCGCGCTTGTCGACCTTAGGGTCGAAGACGCCGTCGCCGTTGGCGTCGGTATAGACCAGGAGGTCAGGCGGCTGGGAGACGACGATCTTGCCGTCGATGTGCGCCACGCCGAGGGGCGAGACGAGATTCTCTTCCTGCGTGAAGACCGTGACCTTGTCGGCCTTGCCCGCGCCGGTCGTGTCTTCGAGGACCACGATGCGGTCACCCTCGGGACGACGGCCCTTCTTGCTGCGGTAGTTGACGCCTTCGGCGACGTACATCCGGCCGCGCTCGTCGAAATCGATGTTCGTCGGATTGAAGATCTGCGGCGAGGTAGCCCAGACGGTCACTTCAAACCCTTCCGGCACCGTGAAGAGTTCCGCCGGGACGGCGAAGGGCCCGCTGTCGAAGTCAACCGGCTTGTATTTGGCCGGACGCGAGGTGAAGACCGCGAACTTCACGTCGGCCGAGCTAGGCTTGCCGCCGCGGATGGCGCCGCCGTCATCGATGCCGACCTTCGCGCGGAAAGATTTGGCCGGACCAGGCAGCACGTAGGAAATGAAAGAGGAAGCATGCGTGCCGATGCCACGTTCGTACTGCTTGCCGGCGACCTTGAGCGGCTTGCCATCATAATTCTTGCCGATGCGGGTCTGGCCGAGGGATTCGGCATCTTTCCACTTCAGCTTGGTCAGGTCGACCACCGTGCCGTCCATCAGGACGACCTCCGGCTCGATCCAGTTCGCCCAGTCGCAGGCGTTACCGTCCAGTTCGGCCACCATCAGGTAAAGTTCCTTGGAGCCATTGAGCTCGGCGGAGAAGTCGACCAGGCGCTGCTTGTCCTTGGCGAGCAGGATGGGCGACTCGGCGACCGGCTTGGGGTCGGCGGCGAGGGCCGGGGCGGCCAACGCGAGGAAGGCCAGCAACGAGAGGCTGGCCTGACGGGATACGTGCGACATAAGTGAACTGGGGTGGCTCATAGACACCCTGTTTCCGGTCGGGTTCAACCCCAACTTAGGCCAAAAGACGACATCGGTCGGAATTCCCCAGCGGTGGCTTTACATCCCGATGACAGCCAACACGTTTAAGGAACTTAGGGCACCCCGCCCTGTCCCACCCTTTGACGATGTCTTTCCGGCAACTCTTCGCTCCTCTTTTCCTGGCCGCATCGGTCGGGGCCGCCGAGCCATCCCCTGCGCCCACGGCCGCCCAGCTGGAGTTCTTCGAAAAGGAAGTCCGACCGGTCCTCGCCGATCATTGCTACAAGTTCCACGGCGAGAAGAAGCAGAAGTCCGGACTGCGCCTAGATTCTCGCGAGTTCGTCCTCAAGGGAGGCGAGATCGGTGCGGTGGTGGTCCCTGGCAAACCCGAAACCAGCCGCCTGATCCTCTCCATCAACCACGTCAAAGCCCCCGACGTGTATGCCATGCCCGGTGAAGACGAGAAGCTTCCGCCCAAGGCGATCGCGGCGCTCACGGAGTGGGTGCGTCAAGGCCTGCCCTGGCCGGAGGAAGCCAAGCCCAACGCCCACGACCCTCGCAAGCACTGGGCCTTCCAACCGGTCGTTGCGCCGACTCCGCCCGTCGTCACGTCGACCGACGTCGCCCAGATCAACCAGCCCCTCGACCGGTTCGTCCTAGCCAAGCTCAAAGAAGCCGGCCTCGACTTCAATCCGCAGGCCGGACGTGAAGTGATCATCCGTCGCCTCACGCTCGCGCTTGCCGGCTACCAGCCCACCGCCGCCGAGATCGCCGCTTTCGTCGCCGACCGCGATCCGCAGGCTACCGAGAAACTCGTCGATCGTCTCCTCGCCTCGCCGGCCTTCGGCGAACGCTGGGGCCGTCACTGGCTCGACGTCGCCCGCTACGCCGACACGAAGGGCTATGTCTTCCAGGAAGAACGCCGCTATCCTTACGCTTACACCTATCGCGACTGGGTGGTGAAGGCCTTCAACGACGACCTGCCCTACGACCAGTTCCTCCGCCTGCAGCTCGCCGCCGACCAGATCGTCAAGGATCCGGAGAACAACCGCGACCTCGCCGCGCTGGGCTTCCTGACGCTCGGCCGTCGCTTCCTCAACAGCACGCCGGACATCATCGACGACCGTATCGACGTCGTCATGCGCGGCACCCAAGGCCTGACGATGGCGTGTGCCCGCTGCCACGACCATAAGTTCGACCCTCTCCCGACGACTGAATACTACTCGCTCTACGCGATCTTCAATTCCAGCGAAGAACCCAAGGAGCTCCCGCCTCTGAAGCCGTTCACGCGCACGAAGGAGACGGAGGAATTCGAAGCCGAACTCGGCGTCCGCGAGAAGAAGCTCAATGACTTCATCCAGAGCCGCTACGACCTCTCCTTCTCACCGGAGAAGACGACGGCCTATCTCAACCTGACGATGGAGTCGCTCAAGGACGCCAAGCTTGACGCCAATCAGAAGGCCAAGGCGGCGAACCTCTATGCCGCGGTCCTCGGTGGCTGGAAGAACGCGCTTAAGCCGAAACTAACGCCGACCGATCCCGTCTGGGGCGCCTGGGTGAGCCTGCAGGGTGTCGCCGACGCCGAGTTCCCGAAGCGCTTCGCGGCGCTGCTGACTCAACCCGCATCGTTCGCCGACCCGCTGCTCCGCAACCGGCTCAAGGCCAAGGCGCCGACGAAATTGGTTGAACTGACCGCGACCTACGCCGCCCTGCTCTCCGAGGCCCGCAAGCCCGAGCATGCCGCCCAAGCTGAATGGAAGTCCTGGCGCGACCTGATCCTCCATCCCAGCGGACCGACGGTCATGACGCCGGCTTCGCTGATCGGCACCTACAACGTCGCCGACCGCAACACCCGCAACAAATTGCAGATCGACGTCTCGGGCTTCAGGGCCACGAGCCCGAAAAGCCCGCCGCACGCGATGGCGATCCAAGACAAAGCGAAGGCCGTGCAAGGCGTCGTCTTCCTCCGCGGCAGCGCCTCGCGCCCGGGCAAGAAGGTCCCGCGCCAGTATCTCTCCATCCTCTCCGACGGTCCGCCCAAGGAGTTCACCCAAGGCAGCGGACGACTCGACCTCGCCAACGCTATCGCCAGCCCGACCAACCCGTTGACCGCGCGCGTGATGGTCAATCGCGTCTGGATGCACCTCCTCGGCCAGCCGCTCGTCGAGACCCCGAGCGACTTCGGCGTCCGCACGACGCCCGGCAAGAACCCAGCCCTGCTCGACCACTTGGCAAGCACCTTCGTGAAGGAAGGCTGGTCGATGAAGAAGCTCATCCGGACGATCGTCCTCTCGCGAACTTTCCTGCAGTCCGCCGATCTCCGCCCCGACGCCGTCGCCAAGGACCCCGACAACTCCTTGCACTGGCGCGCCCATCGTCGTCGCCTCGATTTTGAAGCCCTGCGCGACAGCATGCTGCGCTTGGCCGGACGTCTCGATGACGCCAAGCTGGGCGGCCAGCCCTTCGACCTGGTGAGCGCGTTCGGCACGCCCCGCCGCACGATCTACGGTCACATCGACCGCCAGAACCTGCCGGCCTTCTTCCGCACGTTCGATTTCGCCAACCCGGACTATCACGTGCCTAAGCGTAACCAGACCACGACGCCGCAGCAGTCGCTTTGGATGCTCAACCATCCCTTCGGCCGCTCGCTCGCCGATGAACTGGCCGCGAAGGTCGCGACCCAGCCGGATGACGCCGCCAAGGTCCGTGCTCTCTATCTCGCCATCCTCGCCCGCACGCCTCGCGCCGACGAGACCGCACTGGCCCTCGACTACCTGCGCGAAGCGGCGGCAGCCCCGGCGCCGGCGGCTTGGTCGAACGGCTTCGGTGGCTACGACCCGAAGACGAAGGCGACGGCCTTCACGGCGATGACCACCCATGTCAAAGATCGCATCTCTCCTACCGCACAGATTCCGGATAAGAAATACGCCTTCGTCTTCCTGACCGCCAAGGGCGGCCACACGGGCAGCTTGCCGGAGACCGCCGCCATCCGTCGCTGGACAGCCGGTAGCCCAGGCAAG
>Ga0315906_10003239_pt1 | contig 21708 bp, 16 predicted proteins | sample LakEriMetagenome_4_FD_203526 | JGI IMG/M metagenome (GOLD analysis project Ga0315906, IMG submission 203526) | Freshwater fungal communities from buoy surface, Lake Erie, Ohio, United States - Buoy 2 MA122 | ecosystem: Environmental > Aquatic > Freshwater > Lake > Lake biofilm | place: USA...
TTGACTTCATGAGTAATTTCTTTGTGCATTTCCCTTCCGAACGCCTGGAAAGTTTGAATCATCTTTTATACGAGCCTATCCAGTCACCCTATGCCAAGCGTATTCAAGGTGTGGCGCAGATGTTTGACAAAGTATCAAAAGCGGTTTCGGAATCCATCAGGAATAATTTCTTTCCGGTTGTCATCAGTGGTGATCACAGTAGTGCCGGTGGAACTATTGCAGGCATCAAGATGGCGAAGCCGAAAAGCAAATTGGGCGTAATTTGGATTGATGCCCATGCTGATTTGCATACCCCCTACACCACTCCTTCAGGGAATATGCATGGCATGCCGCTGGCAACAGCCATCGGTGAGGATAATACCGAAATGAAAGTGCATCAGCTCGATGAAAAGACCATCAAGATCTGGGAACAGCTGAAGGCTTGCGGAAAGCCAGGTCAAAAGGTTCACCCCGATGACATTGTTTTCATTTCACTGAGAGATTTCGAGAAAGAAGAAAAAGCGCTTATTGATAAACACGGAATCAAAGTCATTACCACGGCTGACGTGAGAAGAAACGGCGCGGAAAATATCAGCAGAAAAGTATTGCGCTACCTGAGTGACTGTACAGATATTTACGTCAGTTTTGATGTTGACAGTCTTGACTCATCGATTTCAAGAGGAACGGGAACTCCTGTCAGCCAGGGACTCAGGGAACGCGAAGCAGAGGACCTGATCAGCAAGTTCATGCAGAACAGGAAAATCTGCTGTTTCGAAATCACGGAGGTGAATCCAACGCTCGACAAGGAAAACATGATGGCTGAAATCGCATTCAATATTCTTCAACGGAGCGTGAATATCCTGATGATGAACTAAGGTTCTGATTTTTGAAATATCCGGAACAACGCTCAATCTCTTTTTCCGAAAATCTTCCGGCTGTCGATGCTATAGCCGACAGAAAATCCAATAGGAAAGAATTTTATGTTCCCGATCTTGTTTTCCTCATCATTTTCAAAATCATTGTAATCCTTTATATCCATCGGTATAGAGAGATAAATCCTGTAATTGAAACGGCTATTTCCCACGGGTTGCTTTCGGAATCCGAAAAAAATATGTTCTACCATTCCTACGTAAGGATTATCCGGAGTGAAAGTGGCGCCCATGCCTAGCTCGAACTGACTTTTCCCGCTTCCGAAATTGAAGCTCAAATGCGTGGGAAACAATAAATAAGTTACAGGAGATCCTTTGGCGGTGGTATCAATGGCGTCTTCACCAAATCCGGCTCCTAACTTCAACGATACGAAGGATTTTTGAGTCAAAGGTAACAGCCGTTCATAGTTGAAAGATAATGCGCTTAGATCGCCTCCTATTACATTGACGGAAACATATTCGCGATTTCCCTTTAAGGGCAGATCGTTTCTTTTCTGAGCATGCAATCCCAAAGTGCCTATCAGCAATGGCAAAGCGAAAAATAATTTAACAGCAGCATCCATATGATTGATTGAAAATGAATACTCCGGGCCGGTTATTTGAATTTAAATAATGCATCATTGAATCACAGTAATCAGGAAAGTTTCTTCTTCAAATCCAGATCCTGCTCCATGGCCACTCTCTTTGCTATATCATATCCTGCGTCTGCATGTCTGATTACGCCCATTCCGGGATCGTTTCTCAAGACCCTGCTCAGGCGATTTGCGGCTTCAGGAGTTCCGTCCGCTACTATGACCATCCCGGAGTGGATGCTATACCCCATTCCTACTCCCCCTCCGTGATGAAGGCTCACCCAGGAAGCACCGCCGGCCGTATTCACCAAAGCATTTAATATGGGCCAGTCGGCTACGGCATCACTGCCGTCCAGCATGGCCTCCGTTTCCCGATTTGGACTCGCCACCGATCCCGTATCCAAGTGATCTCTTCCGATTACAATGGGAGCTTTGACGCGGCCGGTTCTGACAAGTTCATTGAAGGCCAGTCCGGCTTTTTCCCTTTCACCCTGACCAATCCAGCAAATACGGGCGGGAAGCCCCTGAAAAGCGATTTTTTCCTTTGCCATTTTCATCCATCTTAACATGGAAGTATTGTTTGGGAAAAGTTCCATCATGACCTCATCTGTCACCCGAATATCTTCGGGATCTCCGCTCAAGGCAGCCCAGCGGAATGGGCCTTTACCTTCGCAGAACAAAGGGCGAATGTAAGCAGGCACAAAACCCGGAAAATCAAATGCATTTTGCAATCCTCTTTCCTTGGCACGTGCCCTGATATTGTTACCATAATCAAAAGTGATGGCTCCTCTCTTCTGCAATTCGAGCATCAGTTCCACATGAAGCCGCATGCTGTCATAGGATAAATCAACGTATTGTTTAGGATCCTGTTCCCTAAGGATGTTCGCCTGCTGATTATTCAAGCTATGCGGAATATAGCCGATCAAGGGGTCGTGCGCCGAAGTCTGGTCGCTCAAGGAGTCAGGGATGATATTTCTCTCCAGTAATCTTTGAAGCAAGAGCACTGCATTACAAAGTACTCCGATACTGACAGCCTTGCCTTCTTTCTTATACTGGATTGCACGGTCAATGGCCTCATCGATGTCCACTGCCTTTTCATCCAGATATTTTGTCTCCAGTCTTTTATCAATTCTCCATTCTTCCACTTCAGCCACCAGGGCCACACCCTCGTTCATGGTGATGGCAAGGGGCTGAGCTCCTCCCATACCACCCAGACCCGCCGTCACATTCAGGGTTCCTTTCAAACTTCCTCCGAAATGTTTCTCGGCCATGGCTGCATACGTTTCATAGGTGCCTTGCACAATACCCTGACTTCCGATGTAGATCCAGCTTCCTGCAGTCATTTGACCATACATCATCAAACCTTTTTTCTCCAGCTCGTCAAAATGCTCCCATGTCGCCCATTGAGGCACTAACTGTGAATTGGATATCAATACCCTTGGACAGTCGGGATTGGTTTTCAGTATGGCAACAGGCTTTCCACTTTGTATCAGCAGGGACTCATCGTTTTCAAGCACTTTCAGCGCCTTGATGATCATGTCCAGGGATTCCAGGTTTCTGGCAGCCTTTCCCCTGCCTCCATAGACAATCAAATCTTCAGGTCTCTCAGCCACTTCCGGATCCAGATTGTTCAGCAGCATACGCAGAGCGGCCTCTTGGACCCATCCTTTGCAATTCAAATTTTTTCCGGTAGGAGTCTTGTATTTGGCGAAATCGTAACGAACTGGAGATTGGGTAGTCATACGAGGTTATTTGAAAGCAAAATTAATGATTTATCAGGCTGCTTTTCAGTTTTGAAGGAAGCCTATGGCCCGGGTCATATCATCATGCAGATATCTGTCCGCATCATTGAATGAGACGATTTTTCTAAAATCGGCATGCAGTTGCTCAACTGCTTCCGAACTTTTGTCTGGTCTTCTGAAATCCAATGCCTGAGCGGCTGTCAGCAATTCGATGGCCAGTATGCGCTCCAGATTATCCACCACTCTTTTGCATTTGGTGGCCGCATTGGCTCCCATGCTTACATGATCCTCCTGGTTATTGGACGAGGGAATCGAATCCACCGAGGACGGGGTACAGAGCTGCTTATTTTCACTGGCAATTCCTGCTGCCGTGTATTGAGGAATCATAAAACCGGAATGCAGGCCGGGATTTTTGATCAGGAACGGGGGCAATTCGCGCAAGCCACTGATCAGCTGGTAGGTGCGTCTTTCAGAAATGTTTCCAAGTTCAGATAAGGCGATGCAAAGGAAGTCAAGATGTATGGCGAGGGGCTGACCGTGAAAATTTCCACCACTGACGATAAGATCGATATCAGGGAAAACGTTTGGGTTATCAGTGACCGAATTGATTTCCGTTGTGAAAACGCGGCGTATTTGCTCCATGGCATCCCAGCTGGCACCATGCACTTGCGGAATGCATCTGAAGGAATAAGGGTCCTGCACCTGCGCTTTTTTACGGCCGGATATTTCACTGCCGGAAAGAAGTGTACGCATTCTTTCGGCTACCCTCAATTGTCCCGGGTGAGGCCTTGCTTCATGAATACGGGCATGAAAAGGATCCGTCACACAATCAAATGCATCAAAACTCATCGCGGCAATTTGATTGGCTTTTTCAAATAAATGATCAGCTTTCAGAAGGCAGTAAATGCCGTAGGCACTCATGAACTGAGTACCGTTGATCAAAGCAAGCCCTTCCTTGCTCTTCAGTTGAATTGGCTGCCAACCCAATTCCTTCCAAACTACTGAAGCGTCGAGCTTTTCGCCCCTGAATCTGACCGTGCCGGCCCCAATCAAGGGCAGACAAAGATGGCTGAGAGGTGAAAGATCTCCGGAGGCACCTAATGAGCCCTGTGTGTAGACAACCGGAAGTATGTCCTGATTATACATGTCCAGCAATCGTTGTACCGTGGACAATTGAACACCGGAATTTCCCTGACAGAGCGATTTGGCCTTTAGAACTAGCATCAGTCTGACGATTTCCTCAGGGACCTCCTCCCCTAATCCGCAAGCATGTGATTTAAGCAAATTGGTTTGAAGTTCAGATAATTGATGGGTATCAATTTTCACATTTTGCAGGTACCCGAAGCCGGTATTGATTCCGTAAAAGGATGCATCGCTTCCTGCCATTTTGTTATCCAGATAATCACGGCAGGCAACAATGTCCTTGATGGCCTCCGGGGCAAGCTCCAACATTGTTCCCGGTTTCAAAAGATCTTGGAGAGATTCTGACTCCCAGGGATTCTTGCTGATGATGAATTTTTTTGTCATGGTCTGTCAAAATTAATGAAATAAGGCAGGTTAAAACGAATCCCATCAGGTTGGGCAGCCCCTTCTTACAATGTCAGTAATTGTTTACCTTGAACCTATGAAGCCATTGATTTCATTTCTGTTATTGTTTGTCATTAACTGCGACCTGAAGGCACAGCAGGTACGTTTACTTACTGAGGGGAAAGGCACTTCTATCAGAGGACTTAGCGTGGTGAATGACCGAATCATTTGGGTAAGCGGCAGCAATGGAATGGTTGGACGATCGGTTGACAGCGGAACCAGCTGGCATTGGATGCAAGTGAGCGGTTTTGAAAAAGCTGAATTCAGGGATATTGAGGCCTTTGACGAAGTCAGCGCCATAATCATGGGTATTGGCTCTCCTGCCTATATCCTGAAGACAATAGATGGAGGTGAGAGTTGGAAAACCGTATTCAGGGATACCACTTCAGGGATGTTTCTCGATGCCATGGAATTTTGGAATATCCGCAGCGGAATCGTGCTTGGCGATCCTATGGGAGGACGTTTTTTCATTGCCCGGACTTTTGACGGGGGTGATCACTGGCAGCCGATACCTTTTTCGCTCAGACCTCCGGCAGATAGCGGGGAGGCTTGTTTTGCCTCCTCCGGCACCAACATCAGGGCGCTGGACAAAGATGAGGCGGTTTTTATCAGCGGCGGCATCAAATCCTCCCTTTTCATCCGTGATAAAAAAACTGCCTTGCCTTTTCTTCCTTTTGGAAAAGAAAGCACGGGAGCTAACTCCATTGCGGTGAAAAATAACAGACAATTCATGATTGTGGGGGGTGATTTCGATAAATCAGGATGGGATGCGCCTATGGGTAACTGCATTTTTACCGGGGATGGAGGTAAAAATTGGACTACTCCCCGGACGCCTCCTTCAGGGTACAGAAGTTCAGTGGAATTCATCGGTGGCAGAAAATGGATTTGTTGCGGACTGAACGGGGTTGATATCAGTATGGATGACGGAATAAATTTTCTTACAATCAGCGATACAGGATACCATGTATGCAGAAAAGCCAAAAAAGGCAAATCGGTATTTTTCGCCGGTGGAAAGGGAAAGATCGGTAAGCTGCAGATGAATTGACTTTTTACCTTTTAAATCCGAAGTAAACGGCGCCGATCAGCAGGCAAAAACTAACCAGATGACGTAGCTCGAGATTTTCCTTCAAATAAAAAACCGCGAAAGCGGAGAAAACGACCAGTGTGATCACTTCCTGAGTTATTTTTAGTTCTATACCGGTCATTCCTTTCGCATATCCATACCTGTTAGCAGGAACCATCAGGCAGTATTCAAATAGCGCTATCAGCCAGCTGAACAGTATCGCTTTCCAAAGCTGTATCCCGGAATGCTTGAGATGACCATACCAGGCGAAGGTCATGAAAACATTTGAAGCGATCAGCAACAGTATTGTCTTTGCCATATCATGGGGGTTTATCAGTCAAAAGTAGCATCCATTGACTTCATTCAACATAAAAGCCGCCTCATGGGCGGCCTTTGAAATGGTATTTGAACAGGTCAATTCAGACTCCTGAAATCCACCGGCACCAGTTTGCTCACACCGGCCTCCTGCATCGTCACTCCATAAATCACATCCACTGCACTCATGGTCATTTTGTTGTGAGTAACAATGATGAACTGTGAGTTCTGGCTGAACTGGCGGATCATGTTGGTGAATTTTCCTACGTTGGCATCATCCAGAGGGGCATCCACCTCATCCAGGATACAGAAGGGAGCGGGCTTAATCAGGTAAATCGCAAAAAGCAGCGCAGTGGCGGTAAGGGTCTTCTCTCCTCCGCTCAACTGGCCGATATTGCTGGGTCTCTTTCCCTTGGGCTTTGCCACAATATCGATGGCAGTGTCTGCCAGGTTCTCAGGATCGACCAGGATCATGTCCGCAGTATCTTCCTCGGTGAACAAAGCCTTGAACACTTTCTGGAAATTTTCTCTTGTCTTATTGAAGGTATCCAGGAACTGCTGATTAGCGGTAGCTTCCACCTCCTGAATGGTCTGCATCAGAATATCCTTTGCCGTCACCAGATCGTTTTTCTGCTCCAGGATGAAATCATAACGCTTCTTCATCTCGGTATAGGCTTCAATGGCTGTAGGATTCACCTCGCCCATGTTCTCAAGCCTTTTTCTCATCCGCTCACTCTTTTCCTGCAATTCCTCCAAAGGGGTGTCCGTGGTCCTTGGCTCATCAATGATGGCATCCAAATCCACCTTGAACTCCACATTCAATCTTTCCTTCATCCCTGCTAATTGCAGTTTCAGTTCGGTCAGCTTATCCTTGATTTCGTTCAGCAAATGATCAATTCCTTCTTTCGAGCGCTGTTTCAATCTCAATTCACTTTCCTTTTCCTGAAGGGCATTCCTGAGATTATAGTATTCCTGGTCGGCTTCGTTCAGTTTCTTCTCTTCAGCGTCTTTTTCATGAAGCAAGGTGACCAATAGATTTTCGAGTGTGGAAAGTTCCTCCGTTGTTTCAGCAATGCTCTTGTCCGCTTCCAGAATCTGGCTGCTGCTTTCTGTCACTTGTTGCTCCAGATCAGATTGCTGATTGTTTTTGAATTCAAGTTCCTGACCCAGCGATTGAATCTTGCTTTGTTGCCTTGTAACCTGAAGGTTGCCCTCATTGTATTGGTTATTGGCTGCGACATAGTCCGCTTCGGACAAGGCATATTCTTTCTCCGCCTCCTGCAATTTTTCGGTTATGGCCGAAAGGGACTCGTTGAAAGTAACAAGATCTTCCCTGGTAGAGGCAATGGATTCATGATTCGCGGCCAGTTGCCCGTGAAGGTCGTCCAGCTTTGCAGCGGAGGTTACTTCAAGGTTGAGCAGATGCTCTATTTTATTCTGAATGGAAAACAGCAGGTTAGTCAGCTTGTTGATATCCTGCTCTGTTTCGCGAATGACATTCTCTTTCAGTTGCTCATTATAGCCTATCACTTCATTGTGCCTCTTCTGAATGACATCCTTGAGCTCCTGCACCACCTTGTCCTGGTCGGCAATATCTGCAGCCAATTTCTCAAGGTTTTTCACCCTTCCAATTTTCTTCCCTTCAAAAAGGCCAACGCTTCCTCCCGAAAGAGTGTATTTGCCCTTGACATATTTTCCGTTCTTCTCAAGAATGACAGATCCATTGGCATTTTCCAGCACTTCATCATTGTCAGCTATAAATACGTTGCCAAGTAAATGTTTTGCAAGTGCCGCATATTTGCCATCCACCTCTACCACTTCCAGGGCAGGGATGGTGCCTGATGGCTGATTGTGTCGCTCCGGCTCAGCAAGCTTATCCAGCATAAAGAAATTAGCCCTACCCTTCTGATGCTCATCCAGCAGTCGTACCGCCTGCAGTCCTTCAGAAAGATTGTTCACCACATAAAAGTTCAGATAAGGCTCCAGCACATTTTCAACTGCTGTCCTGTATTGTTCTTTCACGTAAATGACATCAGAGAGCAATGGGGCCGATTCAACCCATTGTTTGTTCTTATGGAGATACTTGACACTGTCAGGATAGCCTTCCATGCTGTCAACAAGGCTTTTCAGCAATGCATGCTCATTCTTTTTAGAATCCAGCTTCCTGTTTTCGTCTGCGAGGTTGTTTCTCAATCCCTCCAGCATATTTTGCGTCTGAAGGATCTGGTCTTTGGTGAGTTCATGCTGTTCCTGCAGCTGCTTAAGGTCGGTTTGCTTCCTGCCTAATTCCTCCTCTCTGTATTTCTTGTCTTCCTCCAGCTTCTGCAGTTCAAGCTGCCTGTTCTTCCTCTCGTCTTCAATCTGGTTAATACTTCTCTGGATATTGGCTATGAAAGTATCTGCAATGGCTACTTTCTTCTCAGCATCGAACTGATTACGCTGAACGGATTGGGTTTCCCTGCGAAGGTGATCGATATTGGCGCGTCTCTCGTCGAATATGGCGCGCTTCTGGTCAACTTCCAGCTGCAATGATTGCAAGCCGGATTCCAGTTCTTTCAGTTTTTCTTCCTCGTCATTGATTTGCTTTTGGGTAAAAACGATACTTTCCTCCAGTCCTGCCAACTGCGCAGAGGCTTTCTGAATGAAATCGTCAAGACCCAGTTTTTTCTCCGTCAGATGATCCAGTCTTTGAGCGCTGAGGTTTTTGTCATTTTCCTTCTGCCTTACCCTGTCCAGCATTTCGTTGAATGACTGCTGCATGACTTGCAGCGCCTTTTCCTTTTCCACGAAAGCCAGCTTCTCCTGCTCCATAGCTGCTTCTTCCAGGGCAATGGCGGTTTCAAGTTCTATTCTCTTGTCAACCTCAGCCTGTTGCTGCTCATTAAGATCGCGATAGGTGATATTAAAGCCTTCCAATGCGGCTTTAGCCAACTCTATGCTCAGGTCTTTGAATTCCTTTTTGATCTCATTGTACTTTTCGGCCTTTTTAGCCTGACTTTCCAATGCCTTAAGTTGGTTATTGATTTCAAAAAGGAGATCTTCGATACGGGCCAGATCCTGCTCCGTAGCATCCAATTTCAATTTGGCTTCCTTTTTCCTTGTCTTGTAAATGGTGATACCGGCGGCCTGCTCCAGCATCTTTCGGCGACTGTTTTCCTTGTCCTTGATGATGTCATCCACCATGCCCAGCTCAATGATGGCATAGCTGTCGGTGCTGATACCGGTATCCATGAACAGGTTGTGGATGTCTTTGAGTCGGCAGGCAACATCATTAAGTCGGTATTCGCTCTCCCCGCTTTTGTAATATTTACGGGTTATGGTAACCGTATTGAACTCTGTGGGCAACAGGTTCTTGGTGTTTTCGAAGGTAAGACTCACCTCGGCAAGACCGCTGGCACTCCTCGATTTGCTGCCATTAAACACGAGGCTTTCCAGGTTTTCACTCCGCAGATTGCTGATTTTATGCTCCCCTATCACCCAGCGGATGCTATCGATGATATTGCTTTTACCGCAACCATTGGGACCTATCACTCCCGTGATTCCCTCGTCAAAATTCAGCACAGTCTTGTCGGCAAAACTTTTAAATCCTTTGATTTCTAAACTTTTAAGACGCAATTTTCAATTATTAAATTAGGTAAATAATCCGATTGGTTTCCTGATATATCAGGGTATGAGTCAACTGTAAAATTACTTGAAATTTAGCGATGAAAATCAGCCTTAAAATGGCTCATTGACCAAAATTATGCACAGTTTTCCAACATTTTGACACAATGAAAGGGAGGTCGCCTATTTTTGGGAATATCAAAAAACAAGCCATGGAAACAGTTGCCAGAGAAAAATGGGTTATTGACAGCAGCCATTCAGAAATCAGCTTCAAGATCAAGCATTTGATGATTACCAATGTAACGGGTGTTTTCCGTCAGTATGATGCCAGTATCTATACAACCGCTGACGACTTCAGGACTGCCGAGGTTGACCTGGTGATTGATGCCTCTTCGATTGACACGGGCAATTCCGACAGGGATAATCATGTTCGGAGCGAGGATTTTTTTGATGTATCCAACCACCCTCAAATCAGGTTTCTGTCTTCCGGAATTGAAGAGGTGGACAAGGATGGCAGTTATGATCTTTGGGGTGACATCACTATTCGTGGTATCAGTAAAAAAGTCAAACTGAATGTGGAATTCGGGGGCGTGATCAAAGATCCCTGGGGCAATGAAAAAGCAGGCTTTGCCATTCATGGCACCATCAACCGTAAAGATTTCGGATTGCATTGGAACGCTCCGCTTGAAACGGGTGGATTTCTGGTAAGCGACATAGTGTATGTCAATTGCGAAATCCAACTCAGAAGGTCGTCTTAAATCTTTCAATCAGGCATACTGCTTCAATACCATTATTTTTTCACGAAGCAGTAAACCGGAAGGAAATATTGCACAAGATCTCCGGGAAACAATTATTGGAATTTGTCTTTTTTCTTTTCGTATTCAGCAGCCTTTTTGCTGTCTTTTTTCATGTTAAAAACATCAATGATATTATCACACATGCTTCTTGTATTGGCTTTTTGAGAAGCTTTCAGGTCTTTCTCTTCTTCCATTTGTTTCACATAGGCCTCCGCATACTGCAGGAATTCGTTCATGGTTTGATCCGTCAGCGCGTTCAGTTCTTTTTTCTTTTTCAAGTCATCGGGTTTGTTCCCTTTGATTGCAACCGCGGCTGTACTATAGTCTGAACACATGTTATAGAGATGAGTTGCCATGAGGAACCCGGCCTCCGGGCCTTTTGCCAGCTTTACCGCCTCCCTGAGCGTGTTCGTCAACTTAGCCTGCATCTCGGCTTGATTGGGAAGCTTTTCATCGCTTGCGTAAATCTTGTTATACATCCAAACGGAGTAGTCATACTTCAGGGCGTAGCCGGAGGGGTTCGCGGCGATTCTCTCTTCGTATTTAGCTTGTAAGGCCTCGTCACTTCCCGATTTTTCAGCCATACCCAGTTCTATCTGGTCCCAGAAACTATTGGCGGGATAAAATTCCCTTGCCTTCTTTAAAATAGATCTTAATGCTTCATCATTTCCGCCTTTGGAATAATAATCCGCCAGATATTCATACACAGATACATAATCTGACCCATTGATGTTCGCGTCGGTGATCATCTTGAAATACTGCTCTGCCAGTTCTTCCTTATTGGCTTGAGCCGCAGCCGTTGCGGCGTTAACGATCAATGCGGTATCCAGAGCCGGAAGCTTGGTGTTCCCAAAATCGAATTTTTCAGCAATCATGAAGTCTTTCAATTCCAGGGCCTTTTTGAAAGACAGCAGGGAATTTTCGTAATTCTTCGCATTGAAAAACTTAGCCCCTAAATCATAAAAACCGTAATATAAATCGAGAAATGAAATGAAAGCGGGTCCTTCGAGCTGGAAGCGGACATGTTTTTCATCCATCAAATAATTTTTCGTAAAGGCGGCCAGCGCATCCGACTTCAGTTGATAGAGCTGTTCAGGCGCAAGGTTCCCGTCATAGGAAACCGCATTATATACCCGGCCCTTGATATACCATCCATCCGCTTTTTCAGAATTTTTTGGATTGGTGAGATATTTGTCAATCTGGGTTTTGGCGCCGGTGAAATCTTTCTTATCCATCAGGTCGATCACATCGTCAATGGTCTGGGCGCTTATGCTCAGGGAGCTCATCAGAAGGCTGATAACAATCAGAAAACGGGACATAATACTGTATTTTAGGGCGTAAATATATTCCATACTTTTTCAAAATGGCTAGCTCCTGTCAAATTTATGATTTCCGCTATTCGGGCTGTTCGGGACTGCCGGATTTACGGTAATTTGTGATTGAATTTCATTCATGATCAGTCAGGATTCCATACAGCAGATTCTCAGCAGGATCGATATCATCGAAATAGTGGGCTCTTTCGTCAAATTGAAAAAACGAGGAGCCAATTATCTGGGCCTCTGCCCTTTTCATGGTGAAAAAACCCCTTCTTTTACCGTTTCCCCTTCCAAGGAGATTTACAAATGCTTCGGTTGCGGGAAAAGCGGCAATGCGGTGGGATTTCTGATGGATCATGAGAAATACAGTTATGTGGAGGCCCTCAAATGGCTGGCCCAGAAATACAATGTGGAGATAGAAGAGATCGGGGTTTCGCCTGAAATGAAGGAATTGAGGCTTACTTCCGACAGCCTTTATATCATCAACCAATTCGCCCAAAAGTTCTTTACCGATGCCTTGTTTTCCAGCGATGAAGGTCAGGATATAGGCCTGAGTTATTTGAAGGAGCGGGGTTTCAGGGAAGACATCATCCGAAAATTCCAATTGGGATTCAATCCGGGCGCAAGGGATTCATTTGCCAAAGCCGCGCTGGAAGGTCAATACAATAAAGAATTATTGCTGAGAACGGGTCTGGTGGTAGAGCGTGAAGAAAAGCTTCAGGACAATTACAGGGGAAGGATCATCTTTCCTATCCACAACCAGAGCGGAAAGATCATGGGGTTCGGTGCCAGGATTATCAAGTCCAATGACAGGGCACCGAAGTACATCAATACTCCCGAAAATGAGATTTATGTAAAAAGCAGAATCCTGTATGGATCTTATTTCGCACGACAGGCTATTGACAAGATGGATGAGTGCCTGCTGGTGGAGGGATATACGGATGTGATCAGTCTGCATCAGGCAGGAATCGAGCATGTGGTAGCCAGCGGAGGAACGTCCCTTACCATCGACCAGATCCGACTGATCAAAAAATTCAGCAAGAATCTGACCATCATTTATGACGGCGACCAGGCAGGTATCAAAGCAGCGCTCAGAGGACTTGACCTTGCGCTGGAAGAAGGCTTGCATGTCCGTCTGGTACTGCTTCCCGACAAAGAGGATCCTGATTCCTTTGTACATAAGGTAGGCGCCGGCGCTTTTATAGAATATATCAAGGAAAACAAGAAGGATTTCCTCATTTTTCAGCTTGAGGTTTCCCTGAAGGAGGCGGGAAGCGATGCCGGTGCCAAATCAGCGCTCGTTAATCAAATTGCGGAATCGATCGCAAGAATCAATAAGGCGGAAGATTTCACGCGACGCCAGGATTATATCCGGCAGGTTTCTCAGATATTGAAGGTGGATGAACAGGGGTTTAATTCCCTGGTCAATAAGATTGTAAGGGAGAGGATTAACCGTGAGGAAGAAAAACAGAGCCGGCAGGATGAGACCGGTTCAGCCCTTCAAGCCACAGCCGGCGCAGAAACAGAACCGGATGATAGCCTGAGTTTATTGCAATCTGATGAGATGCAGGAAAAGGCAATGGTGCGGTCATTAATAGAATATGGTTTGTACGAATGGGATAAACAAATCACCGTTGCCGATTACATGCTGGCAGAAATTGACCAAAATGAACTGGAACAATTGATTGAAAACAACTTTCTGTTGCAGATCATCGCGGAATTCAGGCAAAAATATCAGGAGGGTAAAGAGCCCGATGATCGATATTTCCTGTATCATGAGGATCAATCTCTCAGCCATTTCGTGAGTCAGCTGATGGATGTGAATACTGAAATCAGTCCCAATTGGGGAAAATTCTATCAGGGTAAAATACCCGGAAGGGAGGAATTATACAAGGAAGAGGTGGCTTCCTCTCTCAATTATTTGAAACTTAGGAAAATCAAACGACTACTGGAGGAGAATCAACGTGACCTGGAGAAGGCTTCAGATCCGGAAACTCAATTGATTTACATGAAAACCAATATTCACTTGAAGGAAGTGGAAAAGGAGCTTACCCGGCTCTCCGGAACAGTGATATATAAATAATCAGGAGCTTAAAAGAAAAGGGATCATTCGACAGCGATCAATACTTCCTGTTTCTGAAAACGGATCGCATTCCAGACAGTATCCAGGGTGATTTCTATGATGCCTTCAAAACCGTGCCTTCCCGGGACTTCCCAATTCGGATCACGACACAAATCACTGGCGATTTTGGAGGTTGGCTTAGGATAGGCGATCCAAAGCTTACCCTGAGGATGCAATGCCGGTACTACATCATGAAGTATGTCATCCAGCTGTTTCTTACTTACCGCAAAAACCAGGGCGAAATCGATTCTTCTGCTTTTGAGCAAAGGCGTCACGCTTTTGGCAAAAGTCATCTTATTGAATTGCTTTTCAATCGAGGAAGGTAAACCCTGGATCAGAATATTCTTTTCTTCCCTGATTTGAAGCTTTTCACACACGGTTGGTAATGACATAATCGGCAGTTTGAAGTTTGTCTTTCAGCTTGCGATTCCCATTCTTAAACGCCTTTCATGGCGTGGAAAAATGGCAGAGATAAGTTTCTGTTTTCAGGGTATGTTGCAAAGGTACGACAATTAGTACTTGAAGGCCCGGTTTTGTTAAAAACTTCTTAACATATTAATAAAATTCACAAATTAATTCTTTTGCACAGCTTCATAATAGGCCATCGCTTCCTTCATTTGAGATTGCAGGGCCTTTATTCTGTTTTCGTCGGAGGGATGGGTAGCCAGGAATTCAGGAGGTTTTGCCCCTCCTGCCGCGGACATTCTCTTCCAGAATCCGATGGCTTCCCTGGGGTCATAGCCTGCCATAGCGGCAAAAATCAACCCAAATTGATCGGCTTCATGTTCTTGTTTTCTGGAGTTGGGAAGCAGCACCCCAACGGCTGCGGTGGGTCCGAAAACATTATTGAATAGGGCATTGGCCCTTTCGCTGTCCTGGGTGAAGATATCTCCTGCGATCTGCAATCCCTGAGCTACCGCAGCCTGACTGAGCCTTTCATTTCCATGCAAGGCGATGGCATGGGTAATTTCATGACCCAGGACAACAGCCAAAGCGGCTTCATTTTTAGTAATGGATAACAGGCCTGTGTAAACCACGACCTTGCCACCCGGCATGCACCAGGCATTCACCTCCTTATTTTGCACGAGGTTGAATTCCCATTTATAACCTGACAAATCATGCTTGATTCCTTTCTTGTCATAATAGGCAAGAATCGCCTTTGCAATTCTTGCTCCTACCCTGTTGACCATTTCAGCATCTTTGCTTCCTTTAATTGGAACCACTTTGCTTTCCTTTAGAAAACTCTGGTATTGAGTCAGAGATTGCTCTTGAAGTAAATTTTCCGGAAACAAGGTCAGTTGACGGCGTCCTGTTATGGAGTTCCTATTACAGGCAGAAAGGACTAGTGCAAAAACCCAAAATAGCAGGAAGTACTTTTTCATATGATAAAGATCCCGAAAAGGATACAAAAATAATATCAAACGATCAATAGCTGAATTATCCTTGTTTTTGCTTCTCTTTTCTTTTGTCGCGGTGTTTCAGGATAGGCACCCTGCTTTCATCGCCCCTGATTATTCTGCCGATGTTCTTCTGATGGGTCAATAGCACCATAACCGCTACCAAAACGGCAAAAATCCGGTAAGTCAGTTCATGCTCATTCCAAATCCATAGCACGCTCACAGGAAGGGTAATGGCTGCCAGTATGGAACTGAGAGAAACATATCTTGTCAAAAAAAGCACCAACAGGAAAACCACCATACAGCTGACGGCAATTAATGGCTGCACGGCCAGCACCATTCCAAAAAGTGTCGCTACCCCTTTGCCTCCTTTGAAATTGGCAAAAATGGGAAAAATATGGCCCAATACGGCTGCCACACCCAAGCCCATCATCAGATTGGTTCTCTGCAGCTCATTGAAATAAGGGAAAAATACGAAAAGCCCTACCGCCGCCATACCCTTTAGAATGTCCACCACCATTACAAGGGTTCCATATCGGCTACCTAATATTCTGAAGGTATTGGTAGCACCCATATTGCCACTACCATATTCTCTGATGTCGATTCCAAAATATCTTTTGCTGACAATCAAAGCGGTGGGAATAGATCCTATCAGGTAGGCCAGGATAATGAGCAGAAATTCTTTCATCTGTTATTTCCTTCTGTTTGTTTTGCTTTGGAGTAATTCAAAAATAACAATAAAACCTTAATTTTCAAAGCACTACGGTCAAAAGTATGATAAGCCATCTTACCTGTTCTCCCAACGAATCAGCGACCATGATTCTCTCCTTTTAACAGACGGATTATCAATTATTTCGGAAGCTAAACCTGAAATTATAATAGACTCATCTTCCTGCATAATGCCACTCATTAGGATTATTCCGCCGGGGCAGGTCGACCGGGTCATACTTGTCAAATTTTCCAATAGTATGTTCCGGTTGATATTGGCCAGAATGAAATCCGCATCCCGGATTGCAGGAAAAAAATCGCCTTTTTCAAGTGACACGTTGCTGATTTCATTCAGTCTGAGGTTTTCCTGAGCATTATTCAGGCTCCAGTCGTCACAGTCTATTGCCAGAATCTCTGAAGCTCCCATTTTGGATGCCAGGATAGCCAGCAGTCCTGTACCGGTTCCAAAGTCAATGACCTTTTTACCTTTCAGGTCAAGTTCACACATATTTTGTACCATGAGATGAGTGGTGGCATGATGCCCTGTACCGAAACTCATCTTAGGGTCAATGATCAGGTCATGAATGAAATCCGGCCTTGAATCATGAAACGATGCCCTGATGTAAACAAAGGGAATATTGTCGGTGGCATGATAAATCTCCACCGGATTAAAACCGCTTTCCCACTCGGCATTCCAGTTTGTTTCCCGGATTGTTTCCTTCTGAAACGACTTCCCCATCAAAGCCAGGATTTCCTCAACGGCCTCCTGGTCAAACTGATCACTTTCTATGCAGGCAATCAGACTTCCTGCTTTCTCTTCAAAGCCGACAAAACCAAGCCCTATTAAACTTGCGGTAAGCAGCTCCGATTCTTCCTCGGAAATAACCGGTATTTCAATGCTGATATGTTCCATAAAAGATAAAAGCTGCAGACCGGCTGCAGCTTGAAAATTTATTTGAAGTGTCTGTTAATTCTCTTCAGGCTTCCTGGGCTGTTGTTCAGGCTTGGGCATAAGCGCTTTCCTGCTCAGTTTGTATTTTCCGGTGCGAGGGTCGATTTCAAGCAGTTTCACTTTAATCACTTCCCCTTCCTTCAGTACTCCGTCCATGGATGGTAAGCGCTTCCAGCTGATTTCGCTGATGTGCAGCAAGCCTTCCTTCTTGGGCAGGAATTCAACGAAGGCTCCGAATTCTTTGATGCTCTTTACGGTACCTTCATATACTTGTCCTACTTCCGGCACGGCAACGATACCGCTGATCCAGGCATAGGCTTTATCAAGTCCTTCCTTGTCTTTTGAGAAGATGCTCACTTCTCCCTGGTTATCCACTTCTTCGATATTGATAGTAGCTCCTGTTTCACGCTGTATCTCCTGAATCACTTTTCCTCCAGGTCCGATTACCGCTCCGATATATTCCTTCTCGATGAAAATCTTGACCATTCTGGGAGCATGTGGTTTTACATCCGCGCGGGCATGCTCCATACACTGATGCATGGCATCAAGGATGTGCATCCTACCTTTCTTCGCCTGCATCAAGGCTTCTCTCATGATATCCATGCTGAGCCCGTCTACCTTGATATCCATCTGAACGCCGCAGATACCATCCTTGGTACCCGTAACCTTGAAGTCCATATCGCCAAGATGATCCTCATCACCCAGGATATCGGTAAGGATGGCATATTTTTCTTCTTTCTTGATGAGCCCCATCGCCACACCACTTACATGTTTGCGCAACGGAACACCCGCATCCATCAGAGCAAGCGACCCTGCGCATACGGTTGCCATGGAAGAAGAACCGTTACTTTCAAGGATATCACTTACAACCCTCACCGTATAGGGATAGTCATTTCCCGGCATCATTTGTTTCAATGAACGCATAGCCAGATTACCATGACCTACTTCTCTCCTTCCCGGGCCACGCATCATCTTGATTTCTCCTGTCGAGAATGGCGGGAAATTGTAGTGAAGTATGAATTTCGTATAGTCAGATCTGAAGGCGGACTCAACCAGCAGCTCATCCAACGGAGTACCCAGGGTAACCGTGGTGAGGGATTGGGTTTCTCCGCGAGTGAATAAAGCTGATCCGTGAGGTGTCGGCAGCAAATCTGTCTCCATGGTGAGCGGTCTGATATCCTCGGTACCCCTTCCATCCAGTCTTCTGCGGTCATTCAGGATCATGTCACGTACAACATGGTATTGAAGTTCTCCGAAATAATGTCCTATCAGTTTCTTGTCCGCGTCGGGCAATTCCTCGCCCAGATGAACCTTCAGTTCCTCTTCTATCTTGTCGAAGGCATCCATGCGCTCATGTTTGCTGAGGGCCGAAGCGGATACCTGGTGAATCTTATCCTTGGCGAAGGCGGTGATTTTCTGATTCAGTTCCTCGTTCCTGTATGGCTTGGTATAGTCACGCTTTGAGGTAACGCCAACGAGTGCACGAAGTTCTTCCTGCGCCTTTACCTGGAGCTTGATGGCCTCATGAGCCATTTCGATAGCCTTGATCAAGTCTTCTTCGTTACATTCCTTGCTTTCACCCTCCACCATCATGATATTCTTGTTGGTGGCCGCGATGATGAATTCCATATCTGAACTTTCCAGCTGACTCCTGGTAGGATTAATGACCATTTCTCCGTCCACCCTACCGATCCTTACCTCGGAAATGATTTCCATGATGGGAATGTCTGAAACAGCAAGTGCGGCAGATGCGGCAAGACAGGCAAGGGAATCCGGCATCACCTCGTCATCACTGGATACGAGCGTGACCAGCACCTGCACTTCGCAGAGATAATCTTCAGGAAACAAAGGCCTGAGCGCACGGTCGATCAATCGAGATGTGAGAATCTCATAATCATTGAGACGTGCCTCACGCTTGAAAAAAGAACCCGGGATGCGGCCTGCAGAACCGAATTTCTCCTGATAATCCACGGAGAGAGGAAAGAAGGACTGGCCTTCCTTGGGTTCGCGGTTGGCCACTACAGTAGCGAGGATGATACAGTTGCCTTGACGGACAGTTACCGAACCATCGGCCTGACGTGCCATTTTGCCTGTTTCGATGGTAACCATGCGATTGCCACCAATGTCGAATGTTATAGACTTTGGATTGGGAATTGACATAAAGAATAATTTTTCAGGCAAATAGCCTGTGTTGAATAATAGATGCGCCAAGAGCCACCTGACGATCGGTGGAAACAATGAGGAACATCGTAAATGGATTACTTACGGAGACCCAGTTTCTCGATCAGCGCCCTGTAACCGGAGAGGTTATGCTTGCTCATGTAAGTGAGCAAACGCTTACGCTTACCTACCATTTGCATGAGGCCACGCTGAGAAGAAAAATCTTTCTTATTGACCTTCAGGTGATTGGAAATGTGATTGATCTTCTCGGTCAGCATCGCTATCTGTCCCTCGATGGAACCTGTATTAGTAGCTTTACCGCCATAAGTGGTGAAAATGTTTACCTTCTTTTCTTTTGTTAAATACGACATCTTTGTATTTTTTCTCTTATTTTATTGGGCGCAAAGTTAAGATTAATATACCGAATTGATCAATATTGTCCCATCTTTTTGGACGATTTGCTTCATTGGAAGGTATTTTTCCATTATTTGCATCCAAAATCCGGAGTGGCGAGCATCTATTTTACGGTAACCAATGACCTGAATTATGACCAGCGAATGCAGCGTATTTGCGGCAGCCTGAGCATGGCAGGGTACGATATTACCCTCGTTGGCAGACATTCATCTGATTCCCCATCTCTTCAAAATCAGCACTTTAGGCAAAAGAGGCTCAACTGCCACTTTCGGAAAGGAAAACTGTTCTATCTGGAATTTAATATTAAATTATTTTTTTATTTGTTATTCCGACCAATGGACGGCATCTGTGCTATCGACCTGGATACCATCCTACCCTGTCTTTGGATCTCCAAATTGAAAAAGATTCCCCGTATTTATGATGCTCATGAACTTTTCTGTGAAATGAAGGAAGTCCGTTCACGACCCGGAGTATACAAGATCTGGAAGCGGATTGAAAGATATGCTGTTCCTAAATTTGACCATGGCTATACTGTGAATCATCTCATAGCGAAGGCTTTCGGAACCATGTACGAAAGAAATTACGATGTCATCCGAAGTCTTCCGCTGAAGAAAAATCCCGGTGACGAAAATCGTGAACGGTTCATACTTTATCAGGGTGCGGTCAATGAGGGACGCTGTTTTGAAACTTTGATCCCGGCAATGGCAGAGGTGGATGCCCGGCTGATCATTTGCGGGAATGGCAATTTCATGGATAAAGCCGTAAATCTTGTCAGGGATTCAGGTCTTCAGGATAAGATAATCTTCAAGGGGATGGTTCCTCCTGCCCAATTACATGGCTATACTTCCAAGGCGATGGCGGGTATCACACTGTTTGAGAGCGATTCAAAAAGCAATTACCTTTCACTTGCCAATCGTTTCTTTGACTACATACAGGCCGGCACCCCGCAGATTTGCGTGAATTATCCATTGTACCAGGAAATCCAGAACCACTCGCCGATTGGAATTCTTATTGACAACCCCGATGTGAAAAGTATCAGGGATGCGCTTAACCGGTTGCTCAATGATGCCGAACTTTGGAAAAAACTTCATGTCAATTGCCTGGTCGCTGCGCAGACCCTCCATTGGGAGGAAGAAGAAAAAAAACTGTTGAAATTTTATACCGGAATATTTGGAAAAGCATCTTCACATCATCACGCATGAACTTCCCTGGCCGGCGGATTATGGAGGAAGGATGGACTTGTATTACAAGATCACCGCTTTAAGTCGTAAAGGCATCCTCCTTCATTTGCATGCCTTTAGTAAAGAGTTGCCGACAGATGATTTCTTTCAAAAGATGAAGGCTTATTGCACAGAGGTCAACGTTTATCCCCGCAAGGGCCTTCCTTCACCGAAAGACATCTTACTTCCCTACATCATTTCCTCAAGAAATTCCTCCCTGCTGCTCAGTAATATCTTGAAAGACCGGCATCCGGTTCTGCTCGAAGGTTTACATTGCTCCTACCTCCTTCATTCCGGTGCGCTTCAGGATAGAAAAGTGATTTTGCGTGCACATAATGTCGAGTTCATTTATTATCGACAGCTGGCAGAGGGCGAACCCTCATTTTTGCGAAGGTTGTATTTTCAAGTGGAAAGTCAATTGCTGAAGAAGTATGAAAAAAAAATCATCCCCAAGCTATCGGTGTTATGTGTGAGTGAACTTGACAGATTCGAGTACCATCGTTGCTTCGGCAAATCGGATGCTTTTTTTCTTCCCGTTTTTACAGGATTTAGGCCCGATCCGCCCACAGGCATGGGACAATACGCATTGTATCATGGCAACCTCTCCGTGAATGAAAACATCAGGGCGGTCGAATGGCTTGCGCAGGAGGTATATGGCGATGAGGACCTGATGCCGCTGGTCATTGCCGGTCGCAATCCTTCCAACGCATTCAAAAATTGGTTAAATAAAAAAAAGAACATTCGTCTCGTGGAAAATCCGTCAGATGAAGAAATGGAAACCCTGATCAAGGAAGCCCATGTACATCTTCTTCCTTCCATGAACCGTACAGGC
>Ga0315906_10003243_pt1 | contig 21704 bp, 26 predicted proteins | sample LakEriMetagenome_4_FD_203526 | JGI IMG/M metagenome (GOLD analysis project Ga0315906, IMG submission 203526) | Freshwater fungal communities from buoy surface, Lake Erie, Ohio, United States - Buoy 2 MA122 | ecosystem: Environmental > Aquatic > Freshwater > Lake > Lake biofilm | place: USA...
GCGATGGCCGGAGACTTGACGGCGGGATGGCTGAGCGGAATCCACTCGGCGGACTTAAGGTCCTCGACCGTCATGGGAGTCAGGAACTGTGAGCCTGCCTGGAGGCTACCACCTGGATTCCTGGTGTCGAGAGTCTTTTGCAGGTAGGCCGGATCTGTGTCGTCGATGATCTGTGCGACGTCCATGCGACGGAGGTCGGCGTTTTCAACGAACAGGTTGTGCATTAGTGAACGTAGTTTCATATCCGTATATATGGACCTCAAAAGTATTCTTAGGAAGCGGTGGGATTCGAACCCACGGAGACTATCACATCTCTCCGGTTTTCAAGACCGGTCTATTAAACCACTCTAGCACACTTCCATGTACTGCGCAGGCTGGGAACGATCCAGCGACACTGTGGTTAACAGCCACATGCTCTACCGACTGAGCTACTACGCATCAATATTCAATTTTAATGTTTCAATTTGAGAAAGAGAATCTAGTATCAAAATATTGAGATGTTTATTATTTTGCTCTACTGCAAGCATTTTGTACTTTACGCCTGGAGTCCAAAATCCTTTTACTTCAATATAAAGATTAAGGCTTGGTATGTAAAAATCAGGAAAATAATTTTTTTTATTTCCACTTTCATCAAAGTATGGCAATCTATGTTTACCTGTGTCTCGCTCCCAACTAATTCCTAAATCATCTAATCGCTTAGCCAACGCCAATTCCCAAGACGAATCCAGCCAAATTTCTTTATAAAAACATCCTTTACCTCTTCCACCCTGTTTTCTATAGCCACCAGTCTTACCTTTTACTTTTAAAGAAATAGCTTGTGATTTCTTTTCTTTTGCTTTTAAACAAGGGGGTGTGCAATACTCTTTAGTTGGGCGATTATTGATCGATTTTGTTATAATTCCGCAATATTTACAATTTTTATCTTTTCTTTTTAAGAGAAAGCTTTCTGATTCTGAGTGATGAAAGATAAGCGAACTTGAAACTTTCATTTTTTGATGTTCATTTACTGAATGACCATTTGCACAACTTCTACTACAAAAACGACTTGAGTAAGATTTGAAATCTTTTCCGCATTTTTCACAATGCTTGTAACTCAATCTTTCTTTTTCAAGGCAAATTATTTTGTGCTTTTCAAGTGAATTGACACCAAATTTTTGGTGACAAATTTCACAATTAATTAATTTTCTTGAGTGCGATCGTTTGTGAGACCCCAAAGACTGCCCGGTCTCAAACTCTTTCTCACAAATTTTGCAAATAAATTGTTGCACTTTAAATTTATTATTTGGAGCGGATTGTCGGTTCTGCCCCGACGACCTGCGACTTGGAAGGACGCCGCTCTACTAGCTGAGCTAAACCCGCATGTTACATCTTATATAAGACAATTAGTTTGTATAAACAAATTTGGTGCCCCCGACAAGGATCGAACTTGTGACCTACGCGTTAGGAATGCGTCGCTCTATCCAACTGAGCTACGAGGGCAATGAGTACACCCAGAGGGATTTGAACCCCCAACCAACCCGTTATGAGCGGGCGGCTCTAACCGTTGAGCTATGGGTGCATGGTGATGGTGGGAGCGGTGGGAGTTGAACCCACATATTGAGCTTATCAGACTCTGACCGGAGTATAAGGCCGGGGGTTTAACCATTAACCTACACTCCCACATGAGATAAAGATGATGTGCCCAGAAGGATTCGAACCTTCGTCCTCGCCTTGACTATAGACGGCTTTTCCCGCTAAGCTATAGGCACATCGATGTTTTTTTTGGTGCTGGAGACAGGACTTGAACCTGCGACCCCTCGATTACAAATCGAGAGCTCTACCGACTGAGCTACTCCAGCAAAAACAAAAGCGACTCTTTACTTTTCAATGAACCGTTACCGTATGATCAAGTTATAACACGAGATCTCAGGATTGTTCACAGAAAAGTGAAGAGTCGCCGCTTTTTTACGGGGGAGGTCTTGCCTCAGTAGGCGCCGCACTCGGAGCACTCACCCTCGATCATGCCACCGCCGCACTCGGAGCAGGAACCCTCGGTCACCTCGTCGTTCTCCTGGATGTAGCCGAGGTTTCCCTTGCGCCACTCAGCGATTTCGCGGGGTGAGATCTTGGTGAACGACTCGTTCATCCTGGAATTTCGGCCCTTTGGAACGCGTAACGCGGAGTTCTTGGGGTCGTGCTTCGAAGGCTTGCCCACCGTGCCCTTGACACCGTAAAGCGGTGCTTCAGATTCCACGGGCCAACCATAGCATTCGCTGACAACGCTTCTGACAATTTTACGCAGTTCATTTATTGTGATCTTCATGTTCATATCTATACCAGTAATTTGGTTTTATATCGTCAGAAGATGATAATTATGTGGAAATCATGAGGCTCACATATGGTTAGAAGAGACGCGACCCGCTACAAAAAGACGTATTCGTATCGCAGAGAGGTCCCAAGGGAATCCGGCGACGCATGTGCAGTGTGTAATACGATATTGAACGGTGTGGGACCTCCTGCAGACACGTTGGGATTGGTAGACGACCTCTATATAGATACGTCGGCCTGGAACCTGTACGGCCCCAAGCCCTCTGATGAAGGTCCCTGGGGATCTTCCATCCCCCTCGCGTCAGGCCCATCAGGAGACTTGAGTCTTCCCGTCAATAGCGTGCAGTATAATGGTGGCGGTTACTTCCTCGGCTCTTCTGCGTTCACTTTCGTGAGCGGCAACCTGTACCTGACGGGAACACTGGCACAGGGAAATGTCTCTACCGCAGCAGGCCAGTACTCACATGCAGAGGGAGAATTTACGCTTGCAGCAGGCGCAGCTTCTCACGCTGAGGGTTATCGCACCACGGCTTCAAATTATTATGCACACGCAGAGGGTGAGCTTTCTCGGGCGGGCACAGGCACGATAGGCCAGGGGGGATTTTCGCATGCCGAGGGTTACAACACGACGACCCGTGGAGATTACGCCCACGCCGAGGGATTCAAGACCCTTGCGTCAGGGGAGGCCTCTCACACTGAGGGTTATCTAACGACAGCTTCCGCCATCTACGCTCACGCAGAAGGCTGGAATGCGTTTGCTCTTGGGCAGGCTTCTCACGCAGAAGGTCAAGAAACAACGGCTCAAGGTGATTATTCTCACGCAGAGGGTGCAAGCACAAGGGCAGAAGGAAACCTATCCCACGCAGAAGGCTTTGCAACAAGAACGACAGGAGGGGGCGCGCACGCAGAGGGAGATAATACACTTGCTTCCGGGGACTCTGCTCACTCTGAGGGATATTTAACGACTGCGTCTGGCATCTTTTCGCACGCAGAGGGATGGTCTACACGTGCGTCTGCCATGGCGACGCACGCCGAGGGCACGCTAACTGTGGCATCAGAGATTCGTGCCCACGCAGAGGGCTGGTACACACTGGCTTCAGGAGAGCAATCTCACTCTGAGGGCCTTTTTACCACAGGATCGGGTGATTCTTCTCACGCTGAGGGTGAGTACACCCACGCAGAGGGAGGCGGATCTCACTCTGAGGGATATAGGACTCGGGCCCTTGGGAACTACGCTCACGCCGAAGGATTTTACGCAACGGCCTCTGGAGGCGCTTCGCATGCCGAGGGTTGGGGTTCAGAGGCAGTAGGCACCTACTCTCATGCAGGCGGCGTGTTTACCATCGCCTCTGGTTCAGGCCAGACTGTCGTCGGAAAGTACAACAAGCGTGACAATGAGGATTCTCTCTTCGTCGTGGGAAATGGCACCGGGGATTCGAACGCCAACCGTCGTGACATCTTACTCGTAAATCCTGATTCGGTGATGGTAGGATCTTCATCGATAGGTACAGATACTTTCTTTTATGTGGGAACGCAGGGCTCGGCCACGACGGCCACATTTGCGGGTGATACATACGTGTCGGGAACTGGCCGGTTTGAGGTGGGCCTAAGCGGCTCACTCACCCAGCTTATTGACGGTACATCGTACCTGATTGCGGGAGCGGGAATCTCGATCACCTCGGAATCTAATGGGGCGATCACTATCACGTCTGCTGTGGGCACGCCGCCCGGCGCCCCCGACACAGGTATACAATTTAACAATGGCGGCGTATTTGCCGCGACCGCGAATTTCACATTTGCAAGCGACACTGTTTTCTTGACTGGGTCGCTATCCATCGGAGACAACACTTTAGCTGAGGGAGTATATTCTCACGCCGAGGGTCAACAGACGCACGCGCAAGGCCCCTATTCACACGCCGAGGGTTTTCTTTCTACGGCTTCAAATACCTCTGCACATGCAGAGGGTCACGAGACCATTGCAGACGGCTTTGGTGCACACTCAGAAGGATATAGGACTTGGGCTGACGGCACCTACTCTCACACCGAGGGGTTGTACACAACAGCCAGTGCCCTCGCTGCGCACGCAGAAGGAGAGAAGACACGTGCAGAAGGACGCGCCACACACGCGGAAGGTCTGCTCACGGTAGCAGTGGGCATCAGCGCGCATGCGGAGGGTTGGCAAACGCTTGCGCAGGGCAACTACTCTCACGCAGAAGGTTACTTCACCACGGCGTCGGACTGGTACGCCCACGCCGAAGGAGACTCGACACGTGCAACCGGCCTGGGCTCACATGCAGAGGGAGAATTTACGCTTGCGGAAGGCATCTACTCTCACGCAGAAGGTTACTTCACGACGGCTTCAAATTCTTTTGCGCACGCAGAAGGAGAGGAGACGGTGGCATCAGGGCAGACTGCTCACACTGAGGGTTATCGCACCGTAGCGTCCGGTGATTTCTCTCACGCAGAAGGTGAGTTGACAACGGCACAAGGACAGGCTGCTCACTCGGAAGGCTACCTCACCACAGCGTCCGGTGATTTCTCTCACTCAAGAGGTTTCAGAAACGTTGCACAAGGTCAGGCCGCCCACGCGGAAGGCTCAGGTTCACTTGCTTCAGGTCAATTCTCACACTCTGAAGGAGGTAACACTGTTGCCTCAGGCCTTGGCGCACACGCAGAGGGCTCAGGTTCACTTGCTTCAGGTCAATGGTCACATGCCGAAGGCCGGTTGACTCTTGCGCAAGGCAACTACTCTCACGCCGAAGGTTGGCTCACCACGGCGTCTGCACCATACACTCACGCGGAAGGCGTACGTACTCGTGCCGCAGCGAGCGGCGATCATGCCGAAGGCATTGACACGTTAGCCCAAGGTGGTTCTTCTCACGCCGAAGGTTGGTTCACCACAGCATCCGCCTTCGCCGCCCACGCAGAGGGCACGTACACACTCGCGTCTGGTCAAGGTTCCCACACAGAGGGCAGCATTACGACTGCATCGGGTAATTTTTCTCACGCAGAAGGCCAGTACACTCGCGCTTATGGCAATTACTCTCACGCAGAAGGCCAAGGATGCCTTGCTTTCGGAGAATACTCGCACGCAGGAGGTTTGTACACCTTTGCGCAGGGAAACCACCAGACCGTGGTGGGTAAATATAACAGACTGAATACTGATTCCCTGTTCATTGTTGGCAACGGGGACGGCTGGTACCCGACCCCAACCAACACTTTAGGCCCGTTCAGTAGTTTGGGAGAAAGAAGTAACATATTCCTCGTCAACTCCGGTTCCGTCATGGTTGGTTCGGCCTCGCTAGCACCCGACACTTTCTTCTATGTGGGCACAAAAGGAACCGCCGCAAACGCTCGTTTCGACGGAAATATGGTCGTCAGCGGCACGCTTGACGTCAAGAATGGTAACAACGTCAGCACATTGTCTGTCGTCAATTCAAAGGTAGGTATCAATACCTCCACACCAAATTACGCACTTGAAGTGAACGGTGAGTTTGCCGCCACCGTGAAGAGCTTCGTCATTGAACACCCAAACAAACCAGGTTGGAAACTGCGTCACGGGACGCTTGAGGGACCAGAGAACGGTGTGTACGTGAGGGGTCGAACGAAGGAAAGAACTGTCAAGCTACCGGAATATTGGAAAAACCTCGTGGACGAATCTTCCATCACTGTCCACCTCACACCCATCGGGTCTCCTAGTGTCATTTACGTGGTTACAACCTCTATCTCAGAATTCAGTGTCGAATGCCTGGATAACGACATCGAATATTATTACAAGGCCCAGGCAGAGAGAACAGACTTTACTTTTGATGTTGAGTACGAAGGTTAACCAAACAAATCACAAAGGGAGAAACACTCATCATGTCAGACTTAATCATTAAACCAGGTAGGTTGACGGGCGGCGATCCGCGCGTCGAGTTCACCGGTTCAGCTGGTGGGACTTCAAGTCTCACGATCGGCGCGCAAGGCGCCATGACATTCACGCTTGACGAAACAGGTCAGGCTTTCACATTCGAGGGGGGGCCACTCGTCGTGGCTCAAGGCCTCACGGGTTCGTTGACGAAGCTCGACGACGGCAGCGACTACCTCCGCGCAGGAGCGGGCATCTCGCTGACGACGGAGTCGAACGGCGCGGTCACGATCGCATCCACGGTGGCCCCTGCAGCCACCTCAAACGGCGTCCAATTTAACGACGGTGGAACCTTTGGCGGAGATTCCACGTTCACTTTCAACAAGGACACTGACACCCTCAGTGTACAAAACGTGGTGGTCGCGGGCGACCTCACGGTGAACGGAACGTTCGTCACTGTCAACACCACGAACCTCGAGGTGAACGACTCCGTCGTCGGTCTGGGATTTGCGTCCGGCACAATCGCAGCCCCGGTGGGTGACAGGGGCCTCATCATGGGCCTCAGCAACGAGGACAACGTGGCCCTCCTGTGGAAGGAGGCACAAGATGAATTTGCGTTGGGCAGGACTGCATCTTCGGCCACGGGAAGCCTTCCGGTCGCGCTTTCTTCCTACGCAAACCTACGAGTCGCCAACATCCAGGGTGCCATCATCACGGCAAGCCTGGGCTTCAGCGGTTCTCTGACGAAGTTGGTTGACGGCAGCGACTACCTCAGGGCAGGCGCCAACATCACGTTGACAACTGGTGGGTTGGGTCAGGTGACGATCTCGGCTGCGGGAGGCGCTGCACCGACTGCTCAGTTCTTGACGCTTGCGTCAGACGCAAGCCTCGACAATGAGAGGGTTTTTACGGCAGGAACGGGTCTTGTTGCCACTGACGGTGGTGCAGGTGGAAACTTTACCGTGGGCATCAACAACGGTGTGGTGGCGACGATCTCTGGTTCAACCTTCACGGGCGCAGTGAAGTTCAATGAAGGTTTATCTGGTTCTCTGACAACTCTTACGGACGGGACGTCCTACCTGCGCGCAGGTGCAGGGATCACGGTCACGTCGGAGTCGAACGGCGCGGTGACCATCACGTCTACCACGACGCCCGGATCCCCCGAGACAGGCATCCAGTTCAACAGCGGCGGCGCCTTTGCGGCATCGGCTGACTTTACGTTTGCCAGCAACACGGTGTTCCTCACTGGTTCGCTAGCGAACGGTGAGGGGTCCATCGCTTCGGGCCAGAACTCTCATGCGGAAGGATGGTACTCCATTGCCGAAGGTGTGGCTTCCCATGCAGAAGGTGACGGGACGAGAGCACTGGGTAACTTCTCTCACGCGGAAGGATTTGGCTCTCTCTCAGAGGGTTCGTGGGCTCACGCAGAGGGTTATTACACTACGGCCTCAAATTCTAATGCGCACTCTGAAGGTGGCTTCACTACTGCCGCAGGTCAATATTCACACGCAGAGGGTTACGGTACCCTGGCAGGTGCTGAATTTACCGGTTTCTACTCTCACGCAGAGGGTTACTTCACCACGGCGTCAGGTGATTCCGCGCATGCCGAAGGGTGGCGCACACTGGCTTCGGGGCAAGCTTCACACGCAGAGGGCACTCTGACTACTGCGTCAGCCAACTACTCTCACGCAGCAGGCGTGGGTACTATCGCAGCAGGCGTTGGCCAGAATGTGGTGGGTCGATGGAACAAGACGGGTAACACAGACTCCCTGTTCATCGTTGGAGATGGCACTGCCAACAACGACCGGAACGACATCTTCCTCGTCAACCCTGACAACGTGATGATCGGGTCCGCCTCGCTGGGTACAGACACGTTCCTGTACGTAGGAACGCAAGGAGCCAGAAACACGGCCACCTTTGCAGGCAACACCTATGTGTCAGGCACAGGCAGGTTTGCTGTGGGCCTCAGCGGTTCATTGACGAAGTTGGTTGATGGTAGCGACTATCTGAGGGCAGGTGCCAACGTCACCTTGACGACGGAGTCGAATGGGTCAGTTACGATCGCTGCGACGGTGCCATCAAGCGCTCCGGTCGGTGCATCTTACCTGACGTTGGGCTATGATGGAACGCTCACGAATGAGCGTCAACTGACGATGGGCACAGGTCTCTTGTCCACCGACGGCGGAGCAAACGGTGCTTACACGATCGGAATCAACAACAATGTGGTGGCCACGATCTCTGGATCAACCTTCACAGGTGTGGTGAAGTTCAACGAGGGCCTGTCAGGCTCACTGACACAGCTCGTGGACGGCACGTCCTACATCCGTGCGGGTGCAGCCATCACTGTGACGACGGGCTCGGGCGGTTGGATCGAGATTGCCTCGACGGCCACGACAAACGCAGGCGGTTCCACGACACAGGTACAGTTCAACGACAGCAATGCCTTCGCAGGTGACTCAACCTTCACCTTCAACAAGGATACTGACACCTTGAACGTGCAGAATGTGATTGTGGCCGGAGACCTCACGGTCAACGGTACATTCGTCACAGTCAATTCCACAAACCTCGAAGTATCAGACTCGGTGATCGGACTCGGATTTGCCTCAGGCACCCTCGCGGCACCTGCAGGTGATAGAGGCCTCATCATGGGTCTGCAGAATGAGGATAACGTGGCATTGCTGTGGAAGGAGGTCGCTGATGAATTTGCGTTGGGTCGGACGAGCGCCAGCTCGACGGGCAGCCTACCGATCTCTCTCAACTCGTACTCGAACCTTCACGTCGCCAACCTACAGGCCTCGATCATCACTGCAAGCTTGGGTTTCAGTGGTTCTCTGACAAAGTTGGTTGACGGAAGCGACTACCTCAAGGCAGGTGCCAATATCACACTGACGACGGAGTCAAACGGCGCGGTGACGATCGCTGCAACAGTGCCATCAAGCGCTCCGGTCGGCGCGTCTTACCTGACCTTGGGATACGATGGAACGCTCACGAATGAGCGTCAACTGACGATGGGAACAGGGCTTCTTTCTAACGACGGAGGAGCAAACGGCGCCTATACACTCAGTGTCAACAACAGTGTGGTGGCGACGATCTCTGGGTCCACTTTCACAGGTGTGGTGAAGTTCAACGAAGGCCTATCTGGTTCTCTGACAAAGCTTGCAGACGATAGCGACTACCTCAAGGCAGGAGCCAACATCGCACTGACGACGGAGTCAAATGGGTCAGTGACAATTGCCACGACGGGACTGGCACCGGCCGGCGCTTCATACCTGACATTGGGACTCAACGGCGCCCTCACGAATGAGCGCGTCTTCACCATGGGTACAGGTCTCGTATCAACCGATGGCGGTCTCGGCGGAAACTACACGGTGGGCATCAACAACAGTGTGGTGGCTACGATCTCTGGGTCCACTTTTACAGGTGTGGTGAAGTTCAACGAGGGCCTGTCAGGCTCACTGACACAGCTCGTGGACGGGACGTCCTACATCCGTGCGGGTGCAGCCATCACCGTGACGACAGGTTCAGGTGGGTGGATCGAGATCGCCTCGACAGCCACGACGAACGCGGGTGGATCCACGACACAGGTCCAGTTCAACGACAACAATTCATTTGCGGGTGACTCAACCTTCACCTTCAACAAGGACACGGACACCCTCAGCGTGCAGAACGCAGTGGTGGCAGGTGACCTCATCGTAAACGGATTGTTCGTCACCGTGAACACCACGAACCTCGAAGTGTCTGACTCCGTGGTCGGTCTCGGTTTTGCCTCAGGTACCATCGCGGCGCCTGTCGGTGACAGAGGTCTCATCATGGGTCTATCGGGAGAGGACAATGTGGCCTTCCTGTGGAAGGAGACGGCCGACGAGTTTGCCCTGGGCAGGACGGCTTCGTCCGCGACAGGCAGCTTACCGGTTGCACTCACTTCATACTCCAACCTTCAGGTCGCCAAACTGCAGGCCTCGATCATCACTGCGAGCCTCGGCTTCAGCGGTTCGTTGACGAAGCTGGCTGACGGAAGCGACTACCTCAAGGCGGGGGCAAACATCACGCTGACGACTGAGTCGAACGGGTCGGTTACAATCGCTGCGACTGTTCCATCGAGCGCACCGGTCGGTGCATCTTACCTGACCTTGGGATACGATGGAACGCTCACAAATGAGCGTCAACTGACGATGGGCACAGGCCTCGTGTCGACAGACAGTGGTGCAAACGGCGCCTACACACTCAGCGTCAACAACAGTGTGGTTGCCACGATCTCAGGCTCGACGTTCACAGGTGCGGTGAAGTTCAACGAGGGCCTGTCAGGTTCACTGACGACGCTCGCAGACGGAACTTCGTACCTCATCGCCGGAACGGGCATCTCGATTTCTTCGGAGTCGAACGGTGCAGTGACCATCACGTCCACGGCGACTACGACACCTGGATCGCCGGACACCGGAATCCAGTACAACAACGGTGGTGCATTTGCGGCGTCTTCGGCCTTCACTTTCGCGGGAGGCACGGTGTTCCTCACGGGCTCGCTGGCGAACGGGAATTTGAGCATTGCTACGGGTCTCTCGTCCCATGCGGAAGGGTATCAGACCCAGACTGGAGCAACAAACTACGAAGGAGTCCGGAGCGGTGGAGGCAATGCCCACGCGGAAGGCAGCACCACGATTGCCTTCGGTCTAAGTTCTCACGCGGAAGGATATGATACCAAGACAGGTGCCTCAGGTTCAGCTGGGTGGTCTGGCGGTGATTCCGCCCATGCGGAAGGAGAGAGCACGACTGCCTTCGGTCAAAGCTCTCACGCGGAAGGAGCTGGGACCAAGACAGGTGTCATGGGTGCAGATGATGTCTGGACGGGTGGTAACTATGCCCACTCAGAAGGAAACAGCACGACTGCCTTCGGTGCAGGTTCTCACGCTGAAGGAACTAGTACCCAAACAGGTGCCTCAGGTTCGTCTGGGTGGTCTGGTGGCAACTATGCCCACGCGGAAGGATGGAACACGATTGCCTTCGGTCAAAGCTCTCACGCGGAAGGATACAACACCAAGACAGGTGTCATGGGTGCAGATGATGTCTGGGTGGGTGGAAACGATGCTCACGCAGAAGGAGGCAATACGATTGCCTTCGGTGGAGGTTCTCACGCGGAAGGAACTAGTACCCAGACAGGTGCCTCAGGTTCGTCTGGGTGGTCAGGCGGTGATTCCGCCCACGCGGAAGGATGGAACACGATTGCCTTCGGTTTAGGTTCTCACGCGGAAGGATATGATACCAAGACAGGCATCATGGGTGCAGGAGATGTCTGGTCCGGCGGGGATTATGCCCACGCGGAAGGACGAGAGACCGTGGCGATTGGTGAGGCTTCTCACGCGGAAGGTTACATGTCGACGGGCTCGGCCGACTATGCTCACGCGGAAGGCAGGTTCTCTCTGGCGTCAGGCCTGTTCGCTCACGCGGAAGGTGACTTGACGACGGCAGGTGGTGCAGGCTCTCACGCGGAAGGCAGCGGTTCATTGGCGATGGGTGTCGCGGCTCACGCTGAAGGATTCTTGACATCAGCTCCGGCCAACTACTCGCACGCTGAAGGATGGTCAACGATTGCCTCTGGCTCATGGTCACATGCTGAAGGTAAGGCGACGACAACATCCGGCTCTTGGTCACACGCTGAAGGTGTGTTCACAGTAGCCCGCGGTGAAGCCTCACATGCCGAAGGTAGCGGCTCATTGGCGACGGGAATCGGTTCTCACGCTGAAGGTAAAGATACGACCGCATTGGGTAACTTCTCACACGCTGGTGGTGTCGCGACCTTGGCAAGTGGGTACGGATCAACCACGATGGGGCTCGGGTCCGTGGCGGCAGGCAACTACGCGTTCGCCTCAGGCGAATACGTTGTTGCCTCTGGCTCTGCGCAGGCCGTTTTCGGAAAGTACAACAAGCTGAACAACTCCGATTCTCTCCTCGTGGTGGGCAACGGTAGCGAAGGCGGTGGAAGAAGAGACATCTTCATCGTGAACGAAGGCCACGTGATGATCGGTTCGGGTTCAGTGAACTCCGACACGTTCTTCTACGTCGGATCGCAAGGCGCCGCCAACGTCTCGCTCTTCGACGGCGACCTTACTGTCAGCGGGTCCTTGAAGGCAAGCTCCAAGAGCTTCGTCATCGACCACCCAAGCAAACCAGGCTGGAAGCTACAGTACGGCTCTCTTGAAGGACCTGAGCATGGTATCTACGCGAGAGGACGTTCAAGCTCAACGGAGATCGTGCTCCCAGAGTACTGGACAAACCTCGTGTTCCCTGACTCTGTCACTGTGCAGATCACCCCGATTGGAGGCATGCAGTCTTTCTACGTGACTTCAGTGTCACCGGAGAGGATCACGCTCCATGTGGAAGGAGAGGTCGTCGACTTCTTCTACTTCGTGCAGGCGCAGAGAAGAGACGTAACGTTCGACGTGGAATACGTGAAAGTCTGATATAATTAACTGAAGAGAGAGGAAGGCCCATTATGCCAAAAAGCATTGTCATAAAACCTAAAGAACTAGAGGGTGAGGGAAACCCAACCATCGAGTTCACAGGGTCTTTAGGTGGAACTGCAAGAATTGAAGTTTCGCCGACAGGAGACATTGAGGTCTCAAATGGGTCTTCCTCTTCTGTTTTTAGGTTCCTTAATCCAACAGTGTTTGGATCAGGATCTATGGGATCAGATACGTTTCTGCTCGTCAGCACGGGTTCTGCGAATAGGAGCGTATCTGTCTTTTCTGGGGGTGTGATGATAAGTGGATCTCTTGACGTCGCAAACCACTGGGCGTCATACACCCCCACTGTCACATCAACACCGGTGAATCTTTCGCTTCCTACGACTCGTTACCTTCACGGTAAATACTGCCGACTAGGAAAGAAACTGACGTTGATGTTCAATTTGTCTTACGACTCCACGTCTGGCGGATCTAGCGGTTACGGTGCCTACAGGATCAGTATGCCCGGTGAGTTTACGATAGATACTCAGGTGGCGCCAACGGGATCAACCTCGTTAAAATGGCTTGACGGTATATCCATCGGAACCGGATTGATCACCGGGAACACCACTCTGGGCGGTGTCCCTGTCGCTGTCATACCATTTACGACGGGATCTATGATACTTGTCGGAATGCCCAATGCAACTACCTCAGGAACACCGGCGACATGGGGTGGACCTGGTGGTAGTGAAGACACTATGTTTCCCATAGCTGGTCAATCAGAGTTTCGCGCATCATTTACGGCAGAAGTACCGATTCTCTAGGCTACCCGCTTTATCCAGGCCCCCGCAAGCCATCCCAACGTGCCTTGGGTAAGGACCAGCACAGAGCTACAGTCGTTCAAGTTCACGTCAATCACGACTGCAATCTCAGCGCCGTAAAAATACCCAACTATCCTGCTGTCTTCTATGGAAGAAAAGACCGGTGTTGAGGAAAGCTCTGCCTTACCCCCACAAAGGGGTGACAGAAACACCAGATCGCCCACGGTAAACTTCATACAAATGTAGATATGGAAACTATCTGCAATTATATGATAACGTCTCAATCACTCGGTTTTTTGGGCACGTGCAGGATAGCTCCAAAAGCACAACTTGAGCAAAAAGATGAAGATCATCACCCAACACGACGTGATGAAATCCACTGTCGACAGGCCTGGGATCGCAAGAGCGAGTCCTAAATTCCACGAGTTCATAAGGATGAATGCGTACAAGAAGAACAACGCGCAAACGATAACACTCAGACCAAAAAACTTCCAAAAATTGTTCACAGATCACTCCTTGAAAATATAACTTTATAATGCAATGCAGAATTCAGGTAAAGAAGACACTCAAGATGAACTTGAATCGTATGGCAAACCTCCTAACGTGAGGGATCATACCTTCAGGTCGGGTTACGCTTCACCGTTATCTTCATGTGTGGCGTGAAACATTTCGTCTTCTTGAAGCTCGGCATCAATCACCGGATCAGCCTTCTTCTTTTTGGCTCGTCTGCCAAGGTCTATTGTCATTTCCGACGCCTCGGAGATTACATTACCGGTTTGTTCATGGATGATCGGTGGAGCCTCTAACACAACAATCCCTTCCGTGGGAGAGCTAACGACCGCCGGGCTTGCATCATTGAACTCTTCGAGTGAAGGAGCCTTGATTCCCATCCTTTCACACCTGATATTGAGTTCTTCATACGTTATGATTCCCAATTCATTCATGTACTGTTTTAGCGTCTTCTTGCGACGCCTCAACAACGTCAACAACGTCAACTTTGGCAAGTTCTTGAGCTTTACGATCGACATAAGCATCCTCCTTATTTATTTCAAATCATTCTTTGTCTTGACTTTTCTCATGATGTCCGCGATTCCTTGTTGGAACGTTGGCGATTTGGCGATCTCGTCGAGCCTATCTTCGTTCAAGGCTATGCCCCAACGTTCTCCGTAGGCCACGGCAAACTTTCGCATCACCCTGAGAACATAATTTCTCACCGAGGAGTGATTCATGGTAAATCCGGCCTGGGTCATTGCGTCAGCAATTTCCCTATAGTTAACGCCTTCGTCCTCACCGACAGTGGCATAACCACGATCCACACGGGTTCCCCTCTTTAAAACCACTTGAGTTACTCCTTGTTTGGTTTCGCTTTGGTTCGCGAAGAGATTGATGACCTCAATTGCTCAGGATTGACCAACTGTCGACCAAACCTCTGGTTCCTGAATTCATTTAACCTCTGCGACATTTCATCGACCTTTACACCAGTATCTAGGTCGTCAGAGTACGAACGTTCAAAAGCCCTTGCCTTGATTTTGGTCTCAGTCAGTATCCGGTGTGCAAACGCTATGCTGATTATCATCGCCGCGAGGCTTAGGCTGAAAAAAAGTATGATCATTCCAATTTCCATCATGAAAACCTCTTTTCCTCAACTGCAACCTTCAATTCACTTTGAGTGATGGGAAACTTTTCATCATCCTTATCGTCATGTGATAGACCAAACCTGAGCCTGATGATGGCGGATTCTTTCGCAGAAAGTTGGTCAATCACACCCCTCGCAATTTCAAAGAGTTCTCGTTGAGACACTCTCTCAAACGGGTTTGACTCTGGGTTTGTGTCCTCGAGTTTGTCTTCAAGGCAGTCACTGTCTTCATCCGAAGACATCGGCTGTTGCAGTGAAATGACCGACCTTCCTCCGTGGATTGTGGCCTTCACCACTGTCTCAGAAGCACCCACAAGTTCGCTCAGCTCTTCTTGAGAAGGTTCACAACCCATGACTTCACGGTATTCTTCAGCCGCTTGCAGCATCTTACGTTGTACAGTGGCTGCGTGTGCCGGAAGGCGGATGATCCTCTTTCTCTTCAAGACGTGTTGTCCGATGGCCTGTCGGATCCACCAAGTGGCATAAGTGGAAAATTTAAATCCTTTTTCCCACTTAAACCTTTCAACCGCCTTCATTAAGCCAATATTCCCCTCCTGGATCAGGTCCTCTATCGGCAAATTGTGGTTCTTGTATTGCTTTGCAATGGAAACCACAAGTCTCAGATTACACTCAATCAATTTGCGACGTGCACGATCTGCACTCACGCCGCCCGTCTCTACGTTCTGGAACAGTTCAATTAGCTCTGGGTGCTTCAGCTGCGGGATGCTGTGTAGGTTGTTCAGATAATCTCCGACAATTCCGGCGGAGGAATCCTTCTTTGATTTATTTCTGATCTTTTTCTTCAATTCAGAACCACGCTGGTGTCATCGAAATCTACGATCACGTCTTCCTCTGTGACAAGGTGAGCATTATCTTTCATATAAGCCTCGTGAGCTTCACGACGCTGTCGTCTAATTCCCATTTCTCGACGTAGATATGCGATCTCAACCTCCCAAAGCATCGGATCAAAGCGAGACTCAACGACCTTGGTCCGATCGCTTTCCATCGAAGTGAGTCTTGCATACAATTCCTCGTCGGAAAAGACGGCAATGTCATCCACGTTGACGACCTGAGGAACCGGAACTGGACACTGGTACTTGTTGTGATTTACGTTCATGATCTCATCCTGATTATTGTGCTGCTTCTTTGCGTTTCTCTTCAACACTGCTTTCTCTCTTTTTTAAGCGTGCGAAAGTCGCACGCTTCAAGTATAATATCACTTGATCATAGAGTACACATTTAAATCAACGTGATCCCATATTCCTTTTCGATGTCTTCTAAGCTTCTTTTCAGATCAAGACAGAGTTGAACTTTCCTGACGTCTGACGAGCTCATTACATCCTTCATGAGAGACGCTGATGACAAAAGTGCAGATTTGACAGATTTTTCCAAATGCTTCTTTTTTGCCCTTTTACCACCCTTGTCTCCGATTCTACCCAATGTTTCCGCAATGGTCTTTGTCATGCTTTCCCCTTGTGATTGGTGGCTGTCGACTGAGTCACTGTATGAAATCGAACACCCGGGTCTGACTTTCTGATACCCATCTGGCAACTTTTACCGACAAGCATTCCTGAATTTACGTACCACATCTCACGGTATGCCTCACGATCGCTGGAATTATTGAACTTGAGGACAGTGATGCTAGCCTGCTTACCATCGCCTGATGTAAGGCCGAGGTACTTGGGAGTGGCTTCCTCAGAACAGTCAGGACACGTGGTGGCAAGGCCTCCGGCGCGACGTTTTTCAGGTGAGCGAAGATCAAAAATAATCCCGCAATCGATGCATTCACGAGTTGTTTTGATGTTAACCATGAGTTAGTTATAACACCGGTGATTCAAGCTTTTCACAAAAAAAACCCCGGAACGAACCGGGGCATTTGAACAGTGTTAATTGTATTTACATTACTTTGCAAGTGTGCTTGTCGTCGGTGCCACAGCAGACGAAGCCTCTGGGACAACAACCGAGCCCTGCGTCGATGCAGGCGCCGGTGTCACAGTTGCAGTCGTACCTGCACTCACCGGGCTCGGGACTAAAGGGCTAGTGACCGCCGGAAGAGGCTGCGGAACATTTGCAATCGGTGGGGTCACCGTGGTTGCGGGCGGTGCAACAGGATCAACCTTGGGCTGCTCAACCGCAGTGACCTCTGCCGAGACAACGTCCTCAGCGGCAACTGGAGTCTCTTCCTTCATATTGCAGGCAAACATAACGACCGAAGAAATAACGCTGGCAACAATCTTATTGAACATACTTTTTACTCTTTTCCTATTTAAACAACGATACTTCATGATAACACATCATGAAACCCACACGGGTTTGGCTGAGGTACTAGGACTCGAACCCAGATAGCGAGAACCAAAATCTCACGTCTTTCCTTTAGACGATACCTCAATATTTGTAAGTTACGTGTTATTTATCATCGTGATGAGCATTTTACATCACTTTTTGCAAAAGTACAACCAAAGAGGCAAAAATTCTATGTTAGAAATCCTTGAAGAAAGAAAGAAAAAAAGAAAAAAGAAGAAAAGAGGGCTTTGGGACAACATTTGGGCCCGAAGACGTGCCGGCAAGAGACCAAAGAGGCCAGGCGAGGAAGGTTATCCGAAGACATTGAACATAGAATCAAGGGAAGTTGCTTCTCTCCGAGAGTTCATATTTGAAATCCTCAGATCGTTTTAAGCGGAGGGTTCCTCGGTTGTGGTGGATGCAGGCGTAGCATCTGCCTCAGCCGATGCAGGTGCTGACATCCCGATGTAAGACATGGGATCGTCGGGCCTGAAATCTCCATCACTACCCATCCCTCTGCCTGGGGATCGATACCAAAAGGAGTGAATGTCGGCGCCCCTTTCGATATCATAAGGATAAAACCCCTTTGCGTCTTTTGGGTCAGTTCCTGATGCAGATGCAGGACCTCCCATTTCCATCAGGACAGACCTGATGTATGCACGTAGCGTGCTTGCGTTGCGATGACCAAACCTCATCGTCTTCGTCTTCCGCCTATTTCTGACGAAGGAACCACAGACGTATCACCCCCTAGCCTCTCAAGGTCCTCATCACTAGCAGGACCTGATGCATCGCCGGACCATTTCCCGGGCGGAACCGCCTCTTGACTAAGAACTTCCCTGATGATTCTTTTCAGTTCATTGATTGTGATCTTCATGCAAATATCTATGGAGCGAAATCAAAAGTTGGTGAAATCAGTGATACCAGGCCTGATGAGACGTAGCGCGTGGTACAACTTTGTCGGCGACGCCGACCCAAGTGGGCGCTCAGCCCTCACGACTCCTTGACGTCTCTTGCCGTCCGGACCGAGACCGGTTCCATTTCCTTCAACGGTGTGAAAAACCTTGGTGTGTGGATCCCACTTCTCTACAAGGGTGACATGTGCACCGTACGCGGGCCCATTGCTAGTCCCAACAAGCAGGATGTCGCCTGCACGAGGTGCAAATGCATTCACTTCTTCAACCTTTGAGGTGTGACTCAACTTCATGTGTTTTCTTGCGCCTTCTGCCGGCTTAGAGTACTTCTTTGCCACTGCCTGTGCATTTGGCGTCTGAAACCCTGCAACGTAACGACCGTAGCAGTCCAACCTGTAAGTGCTGGGAAAGTACAACTGGCGCAAGTCTGCATGAATGAAAGGCTCCCAGCAGTGAGCGGCAAAGGCCCCGCACCACTCATAGTCGCCGTCCTTTGTGTACCTGAAGACTTTTGGATACTGAACTCCTCCCAACAGGACTGCGTTTCTGATGTAACCGTCGATCTCTGCACGATCAGGGTCAAACTGAACGTCGCGAATCGACTGGCTGGGCGGATCGATGATGTCACGATTCCAAGCCGCAATTGCTCTTTCAAGGGCCCTTTCACCTGCTTGTCTCAATACGCTATCGTTGTCCATAAAAACTCACTTGTTTCAAGTGTATAACTATCACTCACTTGAAAGTTTTTCAAGTGCTGCGGCTGCTAATCCACGCAATTCTTCAACAAGTTTTCCAAAACTTATCTCTGAAGATTCATAGCTGTTCAATGCAGCTCTCACTGCGTCATATGTGATACCAGCGTCTCGCCATCGACGCATCTCTTTGTCTTGAAGGAACATGATCCTTCTTAAGGAATCGTCGCGGATGTCAAGTTCCTTCTGCAGCATTAAACGAGCGCAGTTGTAACCATCGTTCCATGCTCGTCTTTCTTCTGCCGTCATCAAATTCACGGCGATTTCAGGTTCACTCGACGTCTTCATTTTGAAGATTCCTTACGGAGTTCAGAAACTCTCTCACAATGAAAAGCGCTGATTCGTATCTTACATAAAACGGTCCACCGCCAAAAGAATTCTTCAACGTAGCCCAAGCGTCCCTCTGCTCCTGGGTTGTCGGATCTGGGCTTAACTTCGCTTCTGAGGCCTTCACTAAGAGGTTTGCAAGTTTTTCTGCGTGAATCGTTTGTGCGGCAATGAATGCCGTGTCATCAGGTTCAATGTTGTACCTCGTGGTTTTAACGCCTGGTTTGCACACCACAAGGTGACAACCTTCTGACCACGTATCACCTCCACTCCACAGGTCTTTCTCTAACACTGGGTGATATCTGTTTCCACGTTTTTCGTAATACGTAACCATTAGACTTCCTTAAAGGGGTTCACCTAGACTGCGAGAGGCCACCATGTCAAACGTAAAGCCCAATTGGCTGCACGCATTTGCGAGAAAGTGAATCCTACGAGAGGTCTCGGCCGACCTAATCATGTTCAAGATACTATTTGCACAGCCGTTTACTCCGGCAGGAACCATCTCACGTGATGAAACCCAACTGTGAGACGCGAATTCTCCGTGAGACATAGTGCAGGTGCACAGTTCGACAAGGCTGCGAAGGAGCCCCGCCAACTCTGTAAGGATCTTTTCCTTGTCAATTCCACATCCAAGCCTCAGGTGACCCTTCAGAGAATCAAGGACTCGACCCGCGGCTGCGTAATATGCAACTTCTGACACAAACCACGTAGACTCAGCGTGACGAGACCATGTGAAATGGACCAATTTTAGGTATTCTTCGGGCGACATTCAACCTCCACGTGAATAATTATATGTCACGGGGGTCTATGCGACCCCCGTGAATTAATCGTTGATTGGTTCAACGTCACTTGTGAAGCAATAAACGGGCTTTTTTGCACCCGGTACGTTCACAAAACACCTGATCCTTCGAGATTCTGTCACCGTGCCGGTCATTCCAATAAACTTGGGATCTCCGTTGACAATCTTTACGTTCATCCCCTCCTTCACAGGAGAGGAGGCAGACATCTCGACCGAGCGAAGGCGGTTGTGACGCTGCAAATGCTGCACAAGCGATGTGATCTGTGACTGATTGAAATTAGATGTGATCTCAGAATACGTTGCCTCCATCGGCCCAACGAGAGGAGAGAGGTCAGGAGCTGTCTTCTTGACCTTCAGCTTCACAGGCTTTTCAGCCCGAGAGGCCTTACGGGCCTCACGCTCGGAGAGCATCTGCTCCTTGCGAGCGGAACGGTCCTCCTTGGAAATCTTCTCCTTCACAGGATCCCCCATCCCAGCTTCACGCTCTGCCTTACGGGCCTTTGCCGCAGCAATCACTTCCTCAATCTTACCGATGTTAACGCTGACGTCGCTCAATTTCAAATCTCCTTGAAGTGGTCCGGAAATTCAACCGGATGTTTAGATGGTAACAAAAAGAGAAAAGTTTTTCACACAAATCTTGCGGTGTTTGCTGAGTTGTGTATCGCAGCAATCAAGTCAGATGATTGAACAGTGATGGAACAACCTTCCACGAGTATGACTATCTTGGTAGGATCGTTCCAGTGACTTTTCACCATGATCGAATTTATTCCAGAGGTTCCTTCGTTTGTCTCTGGAAATGCGCGGATGACATTTGTGACCTCAATCATGCGACCTCAAGAGGAACTTGACGCATACGTCTCGTGAGGACGAATCCCGAAATGCAACGATCCTCTCTCCACGAGAGATGACAGGTGTCGTATCATCACTGTCGTACTTCCAGTACGAAGAATTCAGATTGATGGTCTTTGTGCTAAAGTTATTCATATTTTTCATAAAAACTCCTTTTTAGTTCGTGACGCTTTGAATAAAAAACATGGGCACACACAGTTCATGCCGCGAGAAAAAAGTGATCAAATTATGTAAAAGATATGTCAAGTTCATGTTTCGTAGGTTGCGCAATTTTCTTCCAAGGTAATTTGGTTATCAAGTCGCTCTCTTTCACTAATTCATGAAAAAGATCACCAAATTGGTCTTGACCCTTGACCTCAAAGGTACACATCAGGAGTGGAACTTCCAACCTGGGTCGTGACATCCACAGATTAATGTCTACTATGATTCCTGAAACGTGCCTAGTTTCATCATCAATCCTCTTTGGAGGACGTTTGAGCTCCACTTCAAGGCCCAAAAATTGAGCTTTGAGTTCGTCAGAGTATATGTGATTGAGTTGTTCAAGCACCTCAGCACAAGAATCTTCGTACGTAGCTGAAAAATTCACATAGTTGTTCATAATCACCTCACGTTTAGTTATGGAGACGAGGTGGAATTTTCTCCAAAATCTTCAGCTTGTCTCTAACGACTCAAACGCGGCCAAGAAAACATCCCCCACTGTGGGTCCTTCGACTTCACGCTGGTTGACGTCTT
>Ga0315906_10003246_pt1 | contig 21690 bp, 15 predicted proteins | sample LakEriMetagenome_4_FD_203526 | JGI IMG/M metagenome (GOLD analysis project Ga0315906, IMG submission 203526) | Freshwater fungal communities from buoy surface, Lake Erie, Ohio, United States - Buoy 2 MA122 | ecosystem: Environmental > Aquatic > Freshwater > Lake > Lake biofilm | place: USA...
AAAAATACTGATGGCCAAGTATTGGTGTGGATTGAACAAATACGCACCGGTAGATACTGTGCAGCTCTATATAGATTTGAATCGTCCGGAGGCGAAACTGTTACAACAGGAATTGTATGAGCAGTCTGTAACAGTGTTGTCCAACCACAACGGTAGGCTGCCGCTGAAAGCAACTGCCGGACTTCGGGTTGCGTCTGTTTCCATTGGAAAACCCAAGGAAAACACGTTTCAACAAGCACTAAAAGATCATTATCGGGTAGATCTTTATGCTGAAGAAAAAGATGCGTCATCGGATGTGTTTTCGGCGCTTTACGAATTCTTAAAGAACTATGATCTGGTGATTATTTCGCTGCACGGTACAACCATGCGTGCATCCAATGGATTTGGTATTTCAGAGAATGCGGCAGCTTTTATTGACTCCGTGCTTTCCAATTACAAAACGGTTTTTGTCGACTTTGGAAATGCGTACACACTGACGAGGTTTACCAAACTCTCACAAGCGGAAGCGCTGGTGCTTGCTTATGAAGATTTTCCACTTACGCAGGAGCTAGCTGCTCAGGCTATTGTCGGTGCGGAACCTACCGCCGCAAGATTACCGGTCACAGTGATGGAGGACTTTTCCCGAGGTTCCGGTGTCGATCAGACAACCGTTTTCCGGCTGAAGCATTCCGTTCCCGAAGCCGTTGGTATTGACGGCGATCGTTTTTTACCTATTGATTCTATTGTGGAAAACGCCATTCGTAACCGGGCCATGCCGGGTTGTCAGGTATTGGTGGCAAAAGATGGATTGATCATTTTCAACAAGTCATATGGGTATCAAACATATGACTCCTTGATAAAAGTGACCAACGAAGATATTTATGACGTTGCTTCTGTCACCAAAATTGCAGCGACAGCTTTGGCAACGATGTCCGTTTTTGATGCGGGTGATCTGGAACTTAACGCTCCGGTATCAAAATATCTTCCCAAGCTACGTTCCGGTAATAAACGAGCGATGATAGTTCGTGAAATGTTGGCTCATCAAGCCGGGCTTCCCGCCTGGATTCCATTCTGGAAGCAACTCGTGGATTCTTCCGGACAATTGAAATCAATGTTCGCCGATACACCGAGCAAAGAGTTTTCTGTCCGAATCTGTGACAGTCTCTACATGAAAAAAGAGTATTCGGACAGTCTGCAGCAGTGGGTATACAAATCTCCCATGGGTGATCGTGGTAAGTACGTGTACAGTGACCTTGGGCCAATGATAATGAAATGGGCCGTGGAAAGAATCAGTGGTAAACCATTCGATCAATTCCTGGAGACGAACTATTACGCCCCTCTGCAGTTAGGACATACTGCATTTCAGCCTTACGATAAATTTGCTGCGGAACACCTGGTGCCGACAGCGTACGATAGTGGTTTCCGTAAGCGATTATTGAAAGGCGATGTACATGATCCTGCGGCGGCTATGCAAGGAGGTGTTTCCGGCAATGCTGGGTTGTTTTCCAATGCCTTCGATCTGGCCGTGATTATGCAAATGCTATTGAACAAAGGTACGTATGGCGGTGTTCGTTTTTTGAAGCCGAATACGATCAGTTTATTCACCCGACAGCAATTTCTACAAAGCAAAAACCGTCGTGGATTGTTGTTTGATCGTCCGGAAACGGAAAAAGGCAAACCAAGTCCTTGTTGCCCTTCCGCGTCTGCTGAAGCTTTCGGTCATCAGGGATTCACGGGAACGTGTGTTTGGGCCGATCCGAAGTATAACCTGGTTTATATTTTCTTGTCGAACCGTGTTCATCCGGATGAAACCAACGATAAGTTGATTAAAATGAATGTACGGACATCCATCCAGCAGGTCGTTTACGATGCGGTGCTGGCCCAATAAGTCCGGCCGATTTGTTAACTTTGTTGCAGACATTTCAATTCATTCATTATGAAGATCGGCATACTCTGTTACCCAACTTTCGGCGGAAGCGGAGTCGTGGCTACCGAATTGGGGAAAGCGTTGGCCGAAAAAGGTCACAGCATTCATTTTATCACCTACAGTCAGCCGGTCAGGCTAGAGCACTTCCAGGAAAATGTTTTTTACCATGAAGTGACAGTTGCCGATTATCCGTTGTTTGAATTTGCACCTTATGAAACCGCATTGACCAGCAAACTTGTCGATGTGGCTATTTTTGAAAAACTGGATTTAGTTCATGTGCATTATGCGGTGCCGCACGCCAGCGTGGCATATATGGCTAAGCAAATTCTGAAAGAACAAGGGTATAATCTGCCCTTTATTACCACATTGCACGGTACCGATATAACCCTCGTTGGAAAGAATGAAAGTTACAGTCCGGTAGTAACTTTCGGTATTAATCAAAGTGATGCAGTTACCAGTGTTTCACGCAGTTTGCGGGATGATACCTACCGAAATTTCAAGATCAGCAAAGAGATTGAGGTCATTCCCAATTTCATCGACCTTCAGCGTTTTTCGAAGCTTAAAAAGGACCATTTTCGGAGAGCGATTGCGCCCAATAATCAACGGATTATCGTTCACGCCTCCAATTTCCGCGCCGTTAAGCGTGTAAGTGATGTGGTGACGGTTTTCAATAAGATTCATGCAGAGATTCCGTCCAAGTTGTTGTTAATCGGTGACGGTCCCGAGCGAAGCCGAGTAGAGAAGGAATGCAGGGAAAGTATCGGTTGTGATGACATCCGTTTCCTTGGAAAGCTGGAAGCCGTGGAAGAAGTACTCAGTGTTGCTGACTTGTTTATTTTACCATCTGAGAGTGAAAGTTTCGGACTGGCTGCCTTGGAAGCGATGGCTTGTCAGGTTCCTGTAATTTCTTCCAACACCGGTGGTATTCCCGAACTGAACATACATGGTGTCACCGGATTCATGAGTGATGTCGGCGATGTCGAAAATATGGCAAACAACGCCTTGACGATTTTGCGTGATGATCACACGTTGAATGAATTCAAGCAGCGTGCCCTGGAGCAAGCGAAGCGATTTGATATTCACGAAATCCTGCCGATCTATGAAAATTTATACGCGCGGGTATTGAAATCTTCCACTATAACTAGCTAGATGATACTGTACCTGAAAGCACTGCATATCATTTTTGTAGTTACCTGGTTCGCTGGGCTTTTTTATATTGTTCGACTTTTTGTGTACCACGCTGAAGCGAATCAGCAGCCGGAACCAAAACGATCCGTGTTGATTGATCATTTCAAAGGTGCTGAGCGCAGGTTGTGGTTTGGAATTACCTGGCCCTCTGCCATTATCACGTGGATATTCGGATTATGGTTGGCGTACGAATATTTTCGCCTTGATTTTCCCGGTTGGCTACTGCTAAAACTGGCGATGGTTTTCGGGTTGACGATCTATCATTTGTGGTGCCATTCCGTTTTTCTCGCATTCAAGCGCGATGAAATAAAGTGGTCAGGAATGGCTTTTCGTGTATGGAACGAAGTGGCGACAATATTTCTGGTAGCCATAGTATTCCTGGTGGTACTTAAAGACCAGCTAAACTGGCTGTATGGCGTGTTGGGGATGTTCGTTTTTGCCGCTGTGTTGATGGCCGGTATAAATCTCTACAAACGCTACCGTGAAAAAAGATAAGGAAATTAGCCGCCGGCTTTTTTAACCTTATAATTCAAGGAAGAAAGTATACCTACAATTTTATCGCGGTGATCTCCTTGAATAAGTATTTCACCATCCTTCACTGCACCGCCAACTCCGCATTTGCTCTTTAGCAATTTCCCTAACGTTTCAAGATCGGCCGGCTGACCGATGAATCCGGTGATGAGTGTCACCGCTTTTCCGGCGCGCTGCTTTTTGTCCAGTTGTACCCGCAGGTCTTGTTGATTGGGAGGCAACGTCATCGACTCAGCATCGGGTTCAATTGCATACTGGAAATCGGGATTAGTCGAGTAGACGACGCCGTTGGCGGATTTGTTCTTTTTTGACATTATACTCCCATTAGTTTTTCCAATACCCGTGGCAGGAAAATAATCAGTCCGATGATTGAGGAAACGACTGCCACGACAAGTACCGCTCCTGCAGCTACATCTTTGGTATGACCTGCTTCAGCGTTCCACTCTGGGTGGGTAAGATTAACGTGGTTCTCGATGGCGGTGTTGAAGAGCTCTGCGCTGATCACGGAACCAATACAGATAATGATGATACACCATTCAACGAGACTCAGTTCAATCAGCCATCCGGTAAGAATAACGGTAGCAGTAATTGCGAAATGTATACGCAGATTAAGCTGCTCGCGGAATGAGTGCGCGATACCCTTGAAGGCAAAACGAAATCCCGAAGTTCGTTTCATGTTCCTTTGCTTGTAGTAGCGGAAGGTAAGATAATTTTTAAAGATTGTGGTACAACCCGGACGGTAAAATTGCCATAAAGCTCAACGGGCTCACCGTCAATATGTCCTTTTAAAACAGAAGGATTGATGACTTCAATAGTGGATCCGGTTCGGTGAACGTAGTATTTTGATTGGTGAAGGGTATTATGTGTTAAACGATAAATCAATTTCGGAGCGATGTACCAGGGAAACGGTTTCATGACGGAAATATCCAGTAGGCCATCAGTGATATCGGCAAAGGGTGCGATAACAGCGTTGTTTCCAAACTGGGAGGAATTAGCAAAGGTCAATAGAAAAGCGCCGACTGATAAGGGATCTCCGTCAATGGATAGTGCCACATTTACAGGCGGAAAAGAGGAGAATTCGCGTAAGATAAGTCTTACATACGTTGAATAGCCGCGCGTCTGACTTTTGGCAAAGAGGTGGGCGATGTGTGCATCAAATCCGATACCAAAAGTTCCGACGGCGATATGATCTCCAGCCGTGAAGGTATCGATCGTAGCCGGTTGACCATTCAGCATGTTTTCCAAGGCTGATTTTTTATCCACCGGAATTCCTAAATGTCGTGCCAGACCATTGCCGGATCCGGCAGGAAGAATCGCCAGAGAAGTAGTGCTGTGCAATAGGGCAGACGCCGCTTCATTGACGGTGCCGTCGCCACCGGCTACAGCGACAATGTCGAATCCTGCCACCTTTGCCTGTTCGCTTAATTCACGCGCATGCAACGGACGTTCGGTAAAGTGCAAATCATAATCAGCAGTAGTACCGATCATCCGGTTGCGAATGAGTTCCGGTAAATCTTTTTTGGCTGAAGTTCCGGACTTCGGATTAATGATAAAACGTATTTTCTTTCCGGTGTTCATCGAGAGGAAGCGGGCAAGAACATTTTATTTTCGATCATGGCGTTATTGTGCTGTTGCAGGGTTGCTTTCAAAACCATTTCCATCGACTTGCCGGTGGCTGATAAGTTGTCTGCAAGATTCATGCGCTGTTGAGGATCTTTTTGAAAATCAAACAAGCCTGAATGAGTTAACGTGTCAAATACAAAGGAGTAATTATCATTGATCAATTGGAAGGTGCCATTCAGGAAATTGATGGCATGTCCGGCCGGTTGACTGTCGAATACGCTGGAGCCTAATGCAAAAAATGTATCCGGATAGTTCAGATAATCCATTACACTGGGTAAAATATCAATTTGTTGTGTTGTCCGATCGGAAATCCCTGTAATGGAATCACCGGGCGAAAAATAGACGACAGGAATCGCGTAAATTCCCGCACGTGTTTTATAAAATGGATGTTCTGCAAGGGCCGTGTGGTCGGCAGTGATGACGAATAAGGTGTTGGAATACCAGGGTTGAGTTGATGCGTTCTGGAAAAACAACCGTAACGATTCATCAGTATAGTGTACACTTTGATGAATGGGTAAGGTGCCCTTGGGCAAGACCTTATTATACGCTTCCGGAATAGCATATGGATGGTGGGAGGTAAGGGTGAAAAGTGTGGCATGAAAAGGCGTGGATAATGTATTTAGCTCTTGCAAGCTTCGTTGCAGGAACGGCATATCGTAAATCCCCCAATTGCCGTCAAAGTCTTTTTCGTTACCGTATTCTGTCCGGCCGAAATAATTGTCGTAACCGGCTATTTTACTGAAGCCGTCAAAGCCCATGGTGCCGTTGGTGCCGCCATGAAAAAAGACAGAAGTATATCCTTTGGGCTTTAGTAATGTAGCGAAGGAAGTGATGGTATTTGACGAGTACGGAGAAGAAATGAAAGGAAGGTCATTCATTGCAGGGATACCGGCTGTCACTGCGGGAATTCCTTCGATTGAGCGTTTGCCGTTGGCATATGCTTGTCGGAAAGCCAGTGATTTCCCAATCAGAGAGTCCAGAAACGGAGTGTGTGTTGGAAGTCCGCTCAACGTTCCGATGTATTCTTTTCCCATTCCTTCGACAATGATAACTACCACGTTTTTTCGTTGAAAGGTGGAGTCATTTCCGTAACAATGGCGGGTAGGTGCCAGCTTTTCGGCTGTTTCGGGCGTATAGTAATGCAAGTTCAACAGCTGGTTCTTGCCAAAGGTCTTTAATAAGGTAAAACTGCTGTTGAGGATCAACGGCGTTTCAGCGCCACTGCTGAAGCTCGATGCAGAAAGAATGGATAGCGGCTTCAATTGAAAGCCGCCCCGAAACCCTAAAAATGTAACAACCAATACTAGTAAAGAGGTGGACAGTCGGCTACCGATAGTCCTCGCGAAAGGCTCCGTTTGAAGGAAAGTATGGCTCGTACGGCGCGTTGCGGTAATGAGAAGCCACGAGATGGCGATAAATACAACCAGCTGCATCCAGAAGTCAGCTACCATCCTCGGAGCGGTATTGACGAAGTCGTCTCCCAGTCCAAGGATAGAGAATATATCCGCGGTCATTCGGCGCGACGAAAAACGAAACAATTCCAGGTCAACGCAATTCGCCAATAGGAATGGTATGTTGAGGAAAAAGAATAGTAGATCCGATAAACGAAGTACAGCTGATTGACGCAGCCATCGGTCGGGCAACGAATGAATAAGGATGACCGGAACATTAATTATGGTGATGGCCACAAGATCGAAGCGTATGCCAATGATGAATGCCGAGAATAGTTCAAGCGGTGCGCACGCTTTGAATACACCAAGGTTGAGGATCAGAAACAATACGCGCAGAAGGGAATAGACAACCAGCAGCAGGAATATCCGCTTTAGCAGCAGCAGGAGGGAAGGAGGTAAAAAGCGCATCGCTGAGGTTAAAATTAACACAATTGGGCGGACAATTCATTTTTAAGCCATTTTTCACTTAAAATGCAGAGAATAACGCATTCCTTACAGGTGTTGTCGTCATTAAACAGGTGTTGTTAATTACTTTTCGAAAGAATTTTACGGATAAATGAAACTCTTTAGTAGCATTGCAGTACAAATCACTCAAAATCTTACAGTTGTCTCAACGGAGTTAACTGCCCTGACATTCTGAAATCTTTAAGTAAAATCAGTTTATTGTTTAATTATTTGCAATACAGTGCTTTAGCTTAAAATCGGATACATTATTAACATACAAAATGTTAATTTTTTTTCGAAAAAAGATTGTTGGATAATCGAAAAACTATAATTTTGCGCCCATTAAAATAACAAACCCCTAACAAAACCAATCAATGAAAAAAGTATTCTCTACCCTGTTGGCTGCCGGTTTCATCGCTCTGGTAGCTTGTGGTCCATCTGAAGAAGCTAAGAACGCTGAGCAAGCTGCTGCTGATTCTATTGCTGCTGCTGCTGCTGCTGATTCTGTAAGAATGGCGGAAGAAGCTGCTGCTGCTGCTGCTATGGACACCACTGCTGCTGATACGGCTGCTGCTGCTACTCCAGCTAACTAATCGTAAGATTTTAGTATAAAAAAAGGGGTTCCTCGGAGCCCCTTTTTTTATTGCTTATTTTTTGTCGCACTTAGCACAGCCCGGATCTTCTCCGGAGGTTCCTTTTCGAATACGACGAATCATCCAAAGGAGTGAAACTCCGAAAAGTATCCCCACTATCCAATATTGCCAGTTCGTAACGCTGTTCATACCATGGTAAAGATAGCGCTCTAAATGCATAATTTTATACCCGAATTGCATTATCACCGCCTTATACGATGAAGTATTCCCGGAACGATTGGACTGATGAACAGCTGAAGCAGACCTATTACGAACTGCTGAAGCCAAGAATGATTGAAGAAAAGATGCTGGTGCTGCTACGTCAGGGCCGCATTGCCAAGTGGTTTTCCGGTATCGGACAGGAGGCCATTTCCGTTGGACTTGGTCTTGCTTTGAATCGTGAGGAGTACATACTCCCCATGCACCGGAACCTTGGCGTCTTTACCACCCGCCAGATTCCGCTGAATCGGTTGTTCTCCCAATGGATGGGAAAGCCCGGTGGATTTACCAAAGGCCGTGATCGCTCCTTCCACTTCGGAACCCAGGAGTATAAAATCATTGGCATGATCTCTCATCTCGGTCCGCAAATGGGTGTGGCCGACGGTATCGCACTTGGAAATCTGTTGAAGAAAAATTCTGCCGTTACCGCTGTTTTTACCGGTGATGGTGCCTCCAGTGAGGGTGATTTTCATGAAAGCTTGAATGTGGCTGCGGTATGGGACTTACCGGTCATTTTTATCATTGAAAATAACGGGTACGGCCTTTCAACTCCAAGTAATGAGCAGTTCCGGATGAAGCAGTTTATCGATAAGGGAATCGGCTATGGTATGGAAGCCATTCAGATCGACGGAAACAACATTTTAGAGGCGCGTAAGACATTTACGGAGTTGGCGGCATCTATGAGGCAGCGGCCGCGTCCCGTGATGGTAGAATGCCTCACCTTCCGTATGCGCGGACACGAGGAAGCTTCCGGCACCAAGTACGTTCCTAAGCACCTGTTTGAAGAATGGGCAAAAAAGGATCCGGTAAACAATTTTGAGAATTTCCTGCTCGCCGAAAAGATTATTGATGAAGCTTATATCGCACAGATTCGCAGGGAAATAAAGCAGGATATCGAGAAAAATCTTGAAGTGGCATTTGCCGAAGAAAGCCCGGCTCCGGATACCGTTTTAGAGCTGAACGACATGTACGACCGCCGACAGGTTCCGCTGATTGCTCCATCGTCAGTGACCACCGAACGTCGTTTTGTTGACGCCGTTTCGGATGGATTGCGCGAAAGCATGCGCAAGTTTGATAACCTGGTGATCATGGGACAAGACATTGCTGATTATGGCGGCGTCTTCAAAGTCACGGAAGGATTTATGGAAGAATTCGGGAAGCCCCGGGTTCGTAATACGCCGCTCTGCGAATCCGCTATCATTGGCACGGCGCAAGGATTGGCTATAAACGGCATGAAAGCCGTGGTCGAAATGCAGTTCGCTGATTTTGTCACCTGCGGATTTAATCAGATCGTCAACAATCTCGCTAAGACGCATTACCGATGGGGACAAAATGTCGATGTGGTGGTGCGAATGCCTACTGGCGCCGGCGTCAATGCCGGTCCTTTTCACTCCCAGTCTAACGAAGCATGGTTTTTTCATACTCCCGGACTAAAAGTCGTGTATCCGGCTTTCCCTGCGGATGCCAAGGGTTTACTCTCTGCTGCTATTGAAGACCCTAATCCGGTACTTTATTTCGAACATAAAGCACTTTATCGCAGTATATCGGGGCAAGTGCCGGACGGTTATTATACACTGGAAATCGGCAAGGCAGCCCGCATCGCGGATGGGGATCAGCTGTCCGTAATTACCTACGGATTGGGCGTTCATTGGATGCTGGAATGGATGAAGTCGAATCCTGAAATCCGTATAGATTTGATCGATCTGCGATCATTATTGCCGTGGGATAAAGATATGGTGCGCGATTCGGTGCGAAAGTCAGGCAGAGCATTGGTGCTGCATGAAGATACACTTACCGGCGGAATCGGCGGCGAAATCGCGTCATTCATCAGTGAGGAATGCTTCGAATGGCTCGATGCGCCGGTCATCCGATGTGCAAGTCTGGATACACCGGTGCCGATGAGCCTTGACTTGGAAAATAATTTCCTGGCTAAAAACAGGCTGGATGAAAAGCTACAGCAGTTAATTCGCTTCTGAGCGTTGTTTCATGCGGTTGTTTTGAAGTAATTCTGTCAGTCGTTCAAAGGCTTCGTGGTTCTTGGGTAAACCGGCCGACTGCTTGACCAGATACCGCTCCTTCGTGGTCAAGTGAAAGCTCAGCGAGATGTCCTGTTCTTTCGTCGGAAGTTCAAAAAGGACATGGTCAAACGGTACTTTCAGCCAACTTTTCGCATACTCAAACGTTTCATCCTGGTTAAAGTCCTGCACCGTGAGCAGATTTTTATAAATGTTTCCGAGTGGCGTAGCTACACTTTCGAGAAAGGTAGAAGTGCCGTTATTTTCAATCGGTCGCTCTTTGTGGGAATCACGGATATCTACAAAAATGACTCCGGAAGTATTTTTTTCAATCCAGTCGCGAAACACATGCAAGAACTTCAACGAGCTTTTCAAACCGGTTACATCGCGAATACCTGCATCCATCACCTTGACGGTCGGTTCAGTGGGTAAACTTACCGCCGGCAAGATATATGGAAACGTAGCATTCATCCGTAACAAGGACAGAAAACGCACACTGTCAGCTTGCTGTTCTTTCAAGAGCGACCGGAATTCAACAGCGTCCATCGTTTCGTAGTAGTTGAAAGCGGAATCTTCGCTGTGGGCCATCAGGTAGCGAATCGGTAAGGGTGATACAAGTAATCGCCTGCCATCGTTAACAATGGTAGGTGTGAGCAATATCATTGGTACCTCAGCGTTTCGCTCGGCGGCCGCATAGTCCGATAACCTTCTTCGCGCAAGCACATGGCCGGTGTTTTCACTCAGTTGTTTCTCAAACGCATACGCCCGGTCTTTGCTGTGCGAAGTGTTGCCTACTTTAAAACGTTGCAGGTTGAAGAATAAATCACTAACGGTGATGCTGAAGGTGATTGGATTCAACAGATCCTGACCGATATCGGACAAGTTTTTAGCCGACTGCGGTTCGTATGGTTGTCCATGCTTCTTACGCAAGAATAATTCCCGGTAAAAAGAAGCACCCATCATTCCGCCGGAAGCTCCACTGATGAGCTGACTGCTTTCAAAGAATCGATTGGCCGTTAAACTGTCGCTCAATTGTATCACACGATACGCCCAAATCGATGCACGTAATCCACCTCCGGAACAGTTGATAAAAACCATTTTGGGTGGAAGACTATCGCTGAACTTACTTCTCCACACGTTGAGAACGGCAATGGTGCTGTCGAAATCAGCCGCAACCGCAGTAGGGTTGTCCATGATCTTTAAGGCATCCAGATTATAGCTGGCTTTATCTGTGTCATAGTCGATACCATACGCTTTGTTCTCGGAATGAAACATCCCAAATCCGGATAAGAAATTCATCACCAGCAACAGTGCGATAAACACTGTAGTAGACCACGCTTTCAGCCAGAAACGAAAGGCGCTACTCAGCATAATCAACATGGAAAAAGTCAACATGACACTAGCGGCAGCCGGAATTTTAAATACCCTGAAATCCTTGAAAAGTCCCATCAAAATGAAAAGCGTGAACACGATCAGTTCGATCACAGCGGCATTCAGATGGTTTTGACGAAAAACCGATTCCAGCATTTCTCTGGAATAATGGCCGGTACGTCGGACCAGCTTCACCTTGAAGGGGTGTGAAAGGTAAGCATCTACCCGCCAGGCTTTCAGTGGAGTGTACCGTTTCTTCTTACGCTTTTGGCTTGAAGAGGCATGACCTTCTTCCATATGCTCCGCTAACGGCGCATTCGGGTCGGTGTCGGATGCAGCTACTCCAAACATCAGGATGATATCCTTATTGGTCTGGAAGAAGTAAGTCAGCGTAATACTTACAATTAAAAGGACGCCGGATAAAAATCCCGACAATTCCAGGACGACATTCCAGCCGCTTTGGTATTCATTGTCCAATTGAAAAGTGACCAAATTTGTACAATATACCAGCAGAAAAAGTACCGGCAGGATGAAATTATTAATGGTGTATTTAAGGAAAGGTCTGGAAAGCGTAGCTAGAAACGGAAAACGAAAACCGTTGATGATGTAACTGGAAATATTGTACACCATGATGAAGGCGCCGGTGCTGAGTCCCATGATGAAAAAGGATAGCACACCGACATTCCCCATATATTCGGGATCAAGAAATAAAAAGGGAATACCAAAGGTCTTCGACATGGAATTCGTTACCCAGCCGAACAATACGAGCCAGTATAAAAGTAAAATCTGGTTTTTCTTGAACAGCACGACGACCAACTGAACCGGGAAGGAGTAGATCAGTCGTAAAAATGCTTTCTTAGAAAACCAGGACTCTTTCATAGCTCAAAGGGGCTAACCCGACGTTTTGATAAGGTACAAAAAAACTCCCGTTGCGGGGAGTATTTTCTCTCAAATCTTACTTTTTACAATCGCCATTACGACTTGTTCCTCTTCTTCCGCTTTTTTACAAAGAGCTTCCGCTTTGCTGATGATATCTTCCGCAAAGGATTTATCGGTCAGTCCGCCGGCATTGATACGTACGTTGAGGTACGCGCCAATCACGGCCGATCTTGCACATAAAGCACCCACGCCGGCATCGGTCACTGAATTCGGATTGCCCGTTTCCGCCATGGCTTTGATCAATTCAAACGATTGAAACGCCAGTTGCATGACCTGAAAAGGAACTTCAGTGGCATATTTAGTTGCTGCTTGAATTTCCGCCGAGCGAATTTTCTTTTCTTGCTCGTTCGATTTAGGTAATCCGAAGGCCTGCATGATGCGATTGAACGAATAGGTGTCTTCGTCTACCATGGCCAATAAAGCATCCTTTAGCGCTTGGCCTTTCTCCGCCCAATCCGAGAACTCTTTCCAGCGCTCGTCCCAGCCTTTTTTATGCGACGACAAATTTGCTACCATTGTTCCTAGTGAAATTCCTAGCGTGCCAAGATAGGCGGCAATTGATCCGCCACCCGGTGCCGGCGATTCAGAAGCGGTTTCGTTCGCGAAGTCGGTGAGCGTCATACCCACCAAACGACCGCCGCCCGCACGAAGTCGATATTCAATGATACGCTCTTCAGGGTTGAACGGACCAAGCTCATCCAGTCCCATCGACTTTACAGCGATTTTGATCAGCTCCTTTTCGGAAACTCCGGTCGATCGCTGCTGCTTTTCCAGGAAATATTTGCCGGCATCCGTCAAGGCTTTCAACGGAATTAATCCAACCAGCTCAGAGCCGGTTACGCGCATGCCGCGTTGGTGCGCACTTTTCACACATTCGTCAAAGGCAATATGTACAGGCGTAATCGAAATATTGGTCAAGTTCATGCTGACTTGAGCAATGCCATATTCTTCAATAAACCATCCAATGGCCTTCACCGCCTTACAACTACCCGGTTGAACTATTTCTACACCGTTCTCATTTTTTACTTTACGACCGTTTTCACGAACATCAAAGGCTACCGAGTTCGCTCTTCGAACGGAAGTAGTATTAAGATTTACATTATAAGCTACAAGAAAGTCACGAGCACCGATGACTGTAGCTCCCGTTTTGGCGGGAAACTCGGAGGGACCGAAATCAGGCTTCCATTCCGGTTGCTTGATTTTTGCGAAGAATCCTTCGTATTCGCCGGCACGGATGATAGAAAGATTTTTGCGGGCCTCGTTCTTTTGAGCGGCTTCGTATAAATAGGTTGGAATGCCAAGATCTTCGCCGACACGTTTCGCAAGCTGCTGCGCCCATCCTGCAGTCTCCTCCATACTTATGCCGGAAATCGGGATTAACGGGCAGACATCGGTGGCACCCATCCTTGGGTGCTCTCCTTTATGTTTACTCATATCGATCAGTTCTGCCGCTTTCTTGATACCTCGAAATGCCGCTTCAATGACCGGTGCCGGTTCGCCTATGAGCGTTACAACGGTACGGTTGGTGGCCTTTCCCGGATCGACGTTGAGTAGCTGAGCACCTTCAACACTTTCAATCGCATCAGTGATTTGCTTAATGATGTTTAGATCATTTCCTTCACTGAAATTGGGGACGCATTCAATCAATTGTTTCATATGCGGAATAACTACGGGTGATTAATTAATGAATACACCACTCAACATCATACGTTTCACCGGATTGACTCCAAAGTAATACGGTAAATAATCAGGTGATGGTAGAGGTGCAGTGATAAATAGATTCGCTTTTTTTCCAACGGCAATACTGCCCAAATTATTGCTCAGCTCCATGGCGTATGCACTGTTGGTGGTGGCAGCCATTATCGCCTCTGCCGGCGTCATTTTATATAAAATACAGGCCAGTGACACCATCTGGTTCATGTTTCCCGAAGGACAACTTCCGGGATTGAAATCAGAGCAAATGGCTACTGGTAATCCTGCTTCAATCATCTTTCTGGCCGGCGGTGAGGGTAATCCTAAGAAGAGCTGAGCGCCGGGTAAGAACACCGGCATTGTTCCGGAATTTCTCAACAACTCAATATCGTTGTCGCTGATGTATTCAAGGTGATCAACACTGATAGCATTGGTGGCTACACCGGCTTCAATGCCCCCGGAATGGGAAAGCTGTTCGGCATGCACCTTGGTGCGGAGTCCCAACTTTTGTGCAGTTTCTAGGATTTGTAATGTTTCTGTTTTGGTAAAATAGCCATTCTCGCAGAACACATCGCAATAATCAGCCAGCTGCTCTTCTGCAATCCGCGGTAGTAATCGATCCGTCAGTAAACGGATATACCCTGCTTTGTCATTTTTGTATTCCGTAGGCACAGCGTGTGCACCAAGAAAGGTAGCTTTGATAGTTACCGCTGAAATGCGGTCCAATTCACGGATGACGCGCAACATTTTAAGTTCACTTTCTTCGTCCAGTCCGTATCCGCTTTTTATTTCGATGGCACCGGTTCCCATTCTAATAACTTCGTTCAAACGCGCGGTTGCACTCTCTAAGAGTTCGGTTTCACCGGCTTGACGAAGCCGTGCAGCGGAATTCAAGATGCCGCCACCGCGTGCAGCAATTTCCTGGTAACTTAATCCGTTGATCCGGTCAACAAATTCCTTCTCGCGGCTGCCTGCATAAACGATATGGGTATGTGCATCGCACCAGGCCGGAAAAACACTTCCACCACCAACGTCTATAGTTTCAAGCCCGGGAAATTGAACTTTCAATTCGTCAAGACGAGCAGTTGAAAAGGTGCCGAAATCTGCAATCTTATCCTTATCGATTAACAAGTAGGCGTGCTCAATATTTTTCAGCTTACCCATTTCTGTACCGCAATAGCGTTCTTTTACAGCATCCTCGGTATGAACCAGAAATTGAATATTGTGTAGTAGAAGCGCCAAGTCGTTACCGTTTTTTTGAAAGGATTTATTGAACAGAAAGTCTTGTAAAAGTACGTTGCTAATTGCGAATATTTCGATCATTTTTTTCAATTTACATTAACAATCTTTCGTTAAAAGTCTGATGGTAGTCATGTAAGCGGAAAACCTCCTTGAAGTACCTTCACGTCACTATGGCTGGAAATACTATTGGCGCCCTTTTTCGACTTACCACGTTTGGCGAATCGCACGGTCCTGCTATCGGCGGCATACTTGACGGTTGTCCTGCCGGAATTCCCCTTGATATTCAGGCAATAGCACAGGAAATGGCGCGTCGGCGCCCCGGGCAATCGGAGATCACCACCCAGCGTAAGGAGACGGATGAAGTGGAGTTTTTATCCGGACTAGATCAGGGAGTTACCCTCGGAACGCCCATCGCTTTCCTGCTCAGGAATTCGGATACGCGTTCGGCGGATTACGATACGCTGAAAGACGTCTTTCGCCCTTCGCACGCCGATTATACTTACCACGCCAAATATGGCCAGCGGGCCGTTGCCGGCGGTGGAAGATCATCCGCCCGTGAAACCGCTGCTCGCGTGGTTGCCGGTGCAATTGCCTCCCAGCTCCTCAGTCGCTATGGAATAAAGATCACCGGATTTGTTTCCCGCGTCGGCGATATCGTCATGCCGGCGTTAAATACTGCACCCGATCGTTCCGCGGTAGATAATAATCCTGTTCGTTGTCCGCATCCGGAAACTGCCCATCACATGGTGCAACGAATTGAAGAAGTGAAGTCAACGGGCGATACTATCGGTGGAATAATCAGCTGCATCGTTCAAGGTGTTCCTGCCGGTTTGGGCGAACCGGTCTTCGATAAATTATCGGCGGCACTCGCCGCTGCGTGCATGAGTATCAATGCTGCGCACGGGTTCGAATTTGGTAGCGGATTTTCAGGGGCTTCGATGAAGGGTTCTGAACATAACGATGAATTTATCAGCGATGCCGATGGTAAAATCCGCACCGTTACCAATCATTCCGGAGGAATTCAAGGTGGAATTTCGAATGGCATGGATATTGTATTTCGCGTAGCATTCAAGCCGGTTTCCACCATCATGAAAGAGCAGTCTACCGTTAATACAGCCGGGCAAGCAGAAAAGATCAATCCAGCAGGTCGCCATGATCCGTGTGTCGTGCCACGCGCCGTTCCCATAGTAGAGGCGATGACCGCATTAACCCTGGCGGACCATTTATTGCGTAATCTTTCTGCAACACTTACTCCTTCCGATCAATATTATCGTCAGAAATAGCCATGAAAAAAGTTTTAAAGTATTCCGGAATTACCCTGCTGGTTGTAATTTTTCTTTTAGTAGCGGCTCCATTTCTCTTCAAAGATAAACTGGTCGCTCTCATTAAACAGGAGGCCAATAAATCGTTGACGGCGAAGTTGGAGTTTTCCGATGTCGATCTCTCGCTGCTTCGCAGTTTTCCTGATCTCTCCCTTCAACTCGAAAAATTGACCATTATCAATGGTGCTCCCTTTGAAGGCGATACGTTGATTGCTGCCGGATCCATCGGCATCACGCTGGATGTCATGAGTGTGATTAATGGTTCAGAAATAAAAATCAAGTCGGTTTCCGTTAACGATGCAGTAATGAATTTTTCAGTCGATAAAGACGGTCGTGCCAACTGGGATATCGCAAAACCTTCAGTGGATACAACAGCTGCTCCATCGGAGCCGACTAAATTCAAAGCGAATCTTAAACGCTACACTATTTCCAATTCCAGGATCTGCTACGATGATCGCTCACTCGATTTTTATCTCTTGCTCGAAGGACTGAACCACGAGGGTAAAGGCGATTTTACGCAGGACCTGTTCACACTTTCTACCCGTACCAATGCTACGGCAGCCACTATGAAGTATGAGGGCGTTCCGTATATATCTCATGCCAAAACTACGCTGGATGCGGATGTTGATATGGACATGAAGCAATTCAAGTTTGTGTTCAAGGAAAATAAAATTGTTCTCAACGAACTCGAAGCCGGAGTAAACGGATGGGTCGCCATGCCGGATACCAATTTTGATATGGAATTGAATTTTAATACGGCGAAGACAGACTTCAAAACCATTCTCTCGATGATTCCGGCAGTGTATGCCAAAGAATTTCCAACCATACAGGCTTCCGGTAAACTGGTGTTGGAAGGTTACCTTAAAGGCCGATACAATGCAGTATCGATGCCCGGTTTCGGATTGACCATGAACATCGATAACGGTCGCTTTAAATATCCATCCTTGCCGGCTGCCGTCAGTGATATTTTTGTTGATCTGAAAGTCACCAATCCCGATGGCGTTCCGGATCACACCTCCATTGATTTATCCCGTTTTCATGCCAATATAGCCGGTGATATCGTTGATGCGCGCTTACTTGTTCATACGCCGGTATCGGATCCTGACCTGGATGCTTTCCTGAAAGGTCGCATCGATTTATCCAACGTGTCTAAATTCTATCCGTTGGAGCAGGGGACGGAATTGTCCGGCAAGCTTCAATCGGACGTAACGTTGATTGGTAAAATGTCGGCTATTGAAAAGAACGACTTTGACCGTTTCACAGCTGCAGGAAATCTTTCGATCACCGGCATGAAATATGCCGGCAGCGGCGTTCCTAAACCTATATTGATTCAGGAATTGTTATTGTCAGTTAATCCTAAGAACGTTTCCATGCCTTCCCTTAAAATGGAAATTGGAAAGTCTTCCATTTCAGCAGATGGTTCACTCGACAATCTGTTAGGGTATATGTTGAAGGAGGAAGTATTGCACGGGCGTTTGAATATTTCTGCTAATCAGTTTGATCTGAATGAATGGATGAGCACTACTGCTGACAGTGCAGCAAGTGTCGCCGATACCGCTGCAATGACTGTGCTCGAAATTCCTGCATCTATCGATTTCTCCTTGAATACCGCCGTAGGTGCCTTACAATACGATGATTTGACAATAAAAAATGTCAAGGGAAATTTGATTGTCAAAGATCAAACCGTTGCTATGAAAAACGTAGCGATGGAATTGTTGGACGGATCTATGGTGATGAATGGAAGCTATTCATCAGTTGACCCCAAATCACCTTCCTTTGCATTTGATCTGAATGTTTCCAACTTTGATATTCAACAAACGGTTAAAAAGTTTTTGACTGTTGAAAAGCTGGCGCCGCTGGCAAAAAACTGTTCCGGTAAATTCGGAACCACGATGAATGTAACCGGTAATTTGGACGATAAGATGTCGCCGGTGTTGAATACACTTTCCGGTGCCGGAAAATTATCCACCTCCAGCATTGTGATTTCGGGATTCAAGGCCTTCGATAAATTAGGAGATGCGCTTCGAATGCCATCGTTAAAGAGAATGGAAATTCCTGCCATGAATCCTTCTTTCCGTTTCGTAAACGGACGCGTTTACGTGGATCCTTTTGAGTTGTCGGTCAACGGATTTAAGTCAAAGATCGTCGGTTCCAACGGCTTTGATCAGTCAATAGATTACACCATGAACATTGATATCCCGCGCAGTGCACTCGGCGGCGCAGCGAATGCTGCCATCGATCAACTTTTTGCTAAAGCTAACGCGGCAGCAGGCACCTCCGTCAAGATGAGTGAAGTTATTCCGGTAACCGTTGGATTTAAAGGAACTGTTACTGATCCGAAAATCACCACCGATCTGAATACCACCGGTGCTAAAGCCATGGACGCCTTCAAGGCGGCTGCGCAAGAAGAATTTGAAAAACAGAAAGCCGCTATGGAAGCCAAAGCACGAGAGGAAGCGGATAAGTTAAAAGCCGAAGGAGAAGCGCGGCTGGCGGCTGAAAAAGCGAAAGCTCAGGCAGAAGCAGATCGCATGAAAAAGGAAGCAGAAGCTCGAGCTAAAGCGGTTGCTGACAGTATCAAGAAAGCAGCAGAGAAAGAAGCTAAAAAGGCCATTGATCAGTTGAATCCTTTCAAGAAGAAGTAAACGATGCGTTGGAAATTGCTGCTTGTTCTTTGTATCATTGTACGGACGGTTTTGCCAGTCTGTGCGCAACTTTCTAATTGTCCTGTTTCTGAAGTTAAAAAAGCACAAGCTGCCTTTGATGACGCTTCAGGATTGTTCAAGTCGCGTAAGTACGAAGATGCGCTGAACGAGATTGAACGCGCCATAGATGCCGATCCGGAATTTGCAGACGCGTATTTCATGCAAGGAACGATTGCACAAAAACGCAAGGAGTTCAAGTTGATGGAGGAGAGTTTTTTGAAGGCGATAGAGCTGTGTCCGGAAGTCGATCCGGAGCCCTATTATCAACTGGGTTGGCTTTATTTTGATCGAAAGAATTGGCAGGAGGCCGAAAATTATCTAAAGAAGTTTTTGGATTTCGACAAGATCAACGAAGAACATGGTACGCGTGCCGAAATGATGCTGACACGTGCTAAATTATATGCACATCCTGTTCCGTTCTCACCGGTGCCGGTAAAAGCGCTTTCTACGCCGGATCCTGAATACCTACCTTATATTTCTCCCGACAAAGAACTGGCGTTTTTCACCCGTCGTTTTGAAATGAAGGATAAAAATATGCTGGTGCCGCAAAGCGTCGAGAAGTTCATGATGGCGCGCCTGCAGACGGATGGAACTTACGATCGTGGTGAAGCGATGGAGGCACCTTTTAACCGCGGCATGAGCAACAACGAAGGTGGCGCCACGATTACCATTGATAACAAGCATTTGTTCTTCACTGTAAATAACAAGGGAAACTTTGATCTTTTTACCGCTGACAAGACGGACGGTTACTGGGGAGAATTAAAAAATCTTGGGGCTGTTAACGATGCCAGACAATGGGATTCACAACCGAGTATTACCTCTGACGGACAACTGTTGTACTTCGCATCTGCTCGTGATTCTGTTTCGGGGTTGGATATTTACTTTTCCAGAAAACAGGAAGATGGTGCATGGTCCAAGGCCGTCAAACTAGGACCTTCGGTGAATACGAACGGAAATGAGAAGTCACCTTTCATTCATGGAGATAATAAAACACTTTATTTCGCTTCGGATAGTTTACCTGGACTAGGTGGTTTCGATTTATTTGTCATCCGAAAAGATGATCAGGGTAAGTGGGGAAAGCCGATTAATTTGGGATATCCGATTAACACTGACGCCGATGAAGTGAGTTTCTTTGTCAGCACGGATGGTAAAACAGGCTATTTTGCTTCGAATAAAGTTAACGGTAATTCGGGATATGATATCTATTCTTTTGAACTGTATCCGGAAGCCCGTCCATCTAAAGTGTATTTTCAGAAAGGTGATTTAAAAGTCGGCCAAGATGAAATGGTTCCTGCTACCATCGAAGTTCGCGATGTCGTTACCAATAAACTCACGCGCATCGACATTGATTCCTTGACCGGTGAATACGCCTTTATGGTCAATTTCGATCATGACCTGATGCTGTCCGTCAAGAAAGAGGGTTTTGCATTTCAGTCGCAATATGTATCGCAAAAAGATACGGCCAATGTTTCGTTGCAGCGCAAGGAAATACAATTGTCGCAATTGGAAGTAGGTGGTCAATATACGATCAATGATATCTTGTTTGCTTCTAATTCAGATCAGCTGAACGATACGATAAAAGTAGTCTTGAATGAATTTGCAGAATACCTGGTGCTCAATCCTACTATGAAGCTCTCCTTGCAGGGACATACGGATGATATTGGTTCACCGGAATCCAACATGTTGCTTTCGGAATCACGGGCTAAAACAGTCAGCGATTATTTGCTTTCCCGAGGAATAGATAAGTCGCGGTTGACCTATCAAGGATTCGGTGAAACCCGTCCTATTGCTTCTAATGCTACAGAAGAAGGACGTGCTAAGAACCGGCGAACGGTTTTCGTGGTTACGCAAAAATGATTTAAACAGTAATTTTAACTTAAATTCAGAGTTTGCACGGTATTTGTAACCTATATACCAAACATCAAAAGCTATGAAAACGATCAACCTCCCGGTGCTGCTTTTACTGATTACCAACACGGTATTTGCACAAAATGAAAAGCACATAAAAGAGTCGCTGGTGAAAAATGTCCGAATTTATCAGGCCGGAGCCCAGGTGGAACGGCATCTAGTGGCATCCATCGAAGCCGGCACAACGGCTCTTTTTATCGAAGGTTTGTCGGCACAAATTGATCAGCAATCCATTATGGTTTCTGGCACCGGTGATGCCAACGTAGCCGCGGTATCTTTTCAACTGGATTATCTGACCGGAGATCGTAAACCGGTGGAAGTACGGCGACTGGAAGATTCTCTTCGTATTCTCAATCTGGATATTGAAAAAGTAAATGGTTTAGAACAGATCTGTAATGATGAAATTTCGTTATTGAACGCCAATAAATCCGTTGGTGGCGCCAATATTGGTGTTGATGTAGATATGTTAAAAGAGGTTTCTGAGTATTATCGAAATCGGATG
>Ga0315906_10003250_pt1 | contig 21669 bp, 22 predicted proteins | sample LakEriMetagenome_4_FD_203526 | JGI IMG/M metagenome (GOLD analysis project Ga0315906, IMG submission 203526) | Freshwater fungal communities from buoy surface, Lake Erie, Ohio, United States - Buoy 2 MA122 | ecosystem: Environmental > Aquatic > Freshwater > Lake > Lake biofilm | place: USA...
CGTATTGGAAAATCCCAACGGTTTCACCTTTTTGAAAAAGCTCGTAGGTTTTTGCATCGTCAATTGGAAATTTGTCAGGATCTAAGTCGATTCCGTGCGTTTGTTTCACATATTTTACGGCATCTTTAATTAAGGTCAAGGTCTTCAATCCCAAGAAATCCATTTTCAACAAGCCTGCTGATTCTGCAACCGAGTTATCGTATTGCGTGCAAACCATATCAGAGTCTTTAGCTGTCGCCACGGGAACAAAATTGGTCAGGTCGTCCGGTGTTATGATGACTCCACAAGCGTGAATACCCGTATTTCGAACTGAACCTTCAATTTGTGTTGCCTTTTGTAGCACTTGAGCTTGTAAATCAGTTCCAGAAGCTATTCTTCTCAATTCCTTGGCGCTGGCTACGGATTCTTGATTTTTTAATTTATCAATCAACTCCAACTCATCCATACTGAATAGCTTTTTCAGCGAGATATCTGGAATCATTTTAGCCAATCTATCTGCCTCTGGCAACGATAAATTCATCACGCGCGCTGTATCTCGAATCGCCGATTTCGCGGCCATTGTTCCATACGTAATAATCTGAGCAACCTGATTCGCACCGTATTTATTTATCACATATTCGATTACTCTTCCACGACCTTCATCATCAAAATCGATATCAATATCGGGCATCGAAATACGGTCTGGATTTAGGAAACGCTCAAATAGTAAATCGTATTCAATTGGGTCGACATTTGTAATTCCAATGCAATAAGCTACCGCTGAACCTGCTGCAGAACCACGTCCAGGTCCAACAGCTACACCCATATCGCGAGCGGCTTGACAAAAATCCTGAACAATTAAAAAGTATCCGGGATATCCCGTTCGTTCGATCGTAGCTAATTCAAAATCAATTCGTTCTCGAATTTCATCTGTCATTTCGGGATAGCGTTTTTCAGCTCCTTTATAGGTTAAATGACGCAAATAATTGTTCTCTCCGCGTTTACCACCATCAAGTAAATCTTCTAACGCTTTAAATTCTTCGGGAATATCGAATGCAGGCAACAATACTTCTCTTGCCAATCGATAAGGTTCGCATTTTGAAATGATTTCTTCTACATTTAGAATTGCTTCTGGAACATCGCTAAAAATGGAAACCATTTCTTCGGTTGATTTGAAATAATATTCATCGTTTTCAAGCCCATATCGAAAACCTCGACCCCGACCTTTAGGCGTTTCAATCAATTCGCTGTCTTTTACGCAAAGCAATACATCGTGAGCAAAAGCGTCTTTTTTGTCGATATAATAAGTATTGTTTGTCGCGACCAATTTAACTTGATATTTTCTGCTCAATTCAATCAAAGTGGTGTTTACGCGATCTTCTTGTTCGAGACCGTGACGATTCATTTCCAAGTAAAAATCAGCTCCAAATTGCTCTTTCCACCAAATTAAAGCCTCTTCGGCTTGATTCAGACCGACATTCAATATTAAATTTGGGATTTCACCGTAAAGATTTCCTGAAAGAACAATTAGATTCTCCTTGTACTGCTTGATAACCTCTTTATCGATTCGTGGAACGTAATACATTCCTTTTGTGTAGGCGATTGACGCCAATTTGATGAGGTTTTGATAACCATCTTTATTCTTCGCTAAAAAAACGACTTGATAACCGTTATCTTTCTGTGATTTGTCCTCTAGGTTACGACAAACGTTGAATTCACAACCGATAATCGGAAGAATTTCTTTCTTTTTAAATAGTTCCCCGGCTTCTTCAGCTTGTTTTCGTTCCTCTTTTATTTTATCGTTGTATGCGCTCGCCGCTTTTTCGAAGTGAAACGCCGCCATCATGTTACCAGTATCGGTCAGCGCAACTGCAGGCATATTTAAATCAATCGCTTTCTGAACGAGTTTTTGAACTTCAGCCGTAGATTGAAGAATTGAATATTGGGAATGATTATGCAAATGCGCAAACGAGACATCCCCTAGATCAGCTGTTGAAGTTGGAAATGAAGCCTTAGTTGGATCTTGTTTTGGCTTACTCGCCTCACGCAATTTTTCACTTTCGGATTTCAGGTTTACGTGGCTTAAACCTATCGATTGAATCGGATTGGGATTAACCTCTTTGAAAGCCTCGAAATAGCCGTTTTCCTGAATTAATTGTTCGAGTGAAAAGTGTTCTTTGCGAATCAATTCCAAGAAACAACGCGTGGTCGCTTCTACATCCGCAGTTGCATTGTGAGCCTCGACAAACGGTGTTTGAAATAAATATTCGTGAAGTTCAGTGAGAGTTGGTAATTTAAATTTCCCACCACGACCACCAGGCAATTTCAGTATTTCTGCCGTCGCCTCAGTACAAGTATCTAAAATTGGAAGTGTTAATGGCGTTTCTTCACCTAATCGGAAAAATTCACAACCCAGAACATTATTGTCAAATGTTACATTGTGTCCAACAATAAATTTTGCTTTTTGAAGTGCTTTTTTGAATAGGAAAAGCACATCTTCCAATTCTTCTCCTCCTAGGTTTGCAAGTTCAGTAGAAATACCGTGCACTTTTTCCGATTCGAATGGAATGTTAAATCCCTTTGGACGAATTAAAAAATCCTTGTGTTCCAACACATTTCCCAATTCATCGTGCAACTGCCAGGCTATCTGAACCACACGTGGCCAATTGTCGGTATCGGAAATTGGGGCGTTGTAATTTCTTGGTAAACCGGTCGTTTCAGTGTCAAAAATCAGGAACATAAGTTGAAAAAATTGGAAACTTAAAGTTAAGGAATTTAAACCCTATGTTTTTGAATTGTTAAAAAATTATTTTGGAATATTTGGACTTCAATAATTTCTAGACTTCTGTTCCAAATATTTTTTTGATTAAACATTATTGAACCTTTTCATTTGAGAAATTGCAACTTGGTTCAATTGTAAAATCAGCTCACAAAATCCCCAAACAATATTTCGGCCTATGTTTATGGATTAAATTGATAGAACTGTTCATTTATCAAATAACCTACCAGAAATTCTAAAGGTAATTCGATCGAATTTACTTTTTGCGATGTAAGAGGTTAATTTGTCCAATTTTATTGAAAAAACTATTTTTTGAAATGATGTTTTTGATTAACTTAAAGAAAATAAACTTAAAAATTTACAAACTTATGTTAGTCAAAACTTATTCAAGCACGGTATTTGGAATCAATGCCACAACCATTACAATCGAAGTCAACTTAGGTATTGGAATCAATTTTTATTTAGTCGGTTTGCCCGATAGCGCGGTCAAGGAAAGTCAACAACGAATCAAGGCTGCCTTTAAAAACAATGACTTAAAATTTCCGGGAAGAGAAATTACGGTCAATATGGCTCCTGCTGATATTCGTAAAGAAGGATCTGTTTTCGATTTACCCATCGCAATAGGTATTTTAGCGGTAAGCGAACAAGTAAAAAACAATTTCTTGGACAAATATCTTTTGATTGGAGAACTTTCACTCGATGGATCGATACAACCAACAAAGGGAATTCTACCCATTGCCATTCAAGCAAAAAAAGAGGGATTTAAAGGGATTATTGTTCCTAAAGCAAATGCAACCGAAGCGGCTGTCGTTCATGATCTAGAAGTATATGGTGCCGAAAACATTTTGGAAGTCGTTTCATTTTTGAATTCCGAGGAAACAACATTAAAAATCGAAAAAATTGATGTCATCAACCAATTTGAACGGATGATTGAAACATTTGACGTAGATTTCAAAGATGTTAAAGGTCAACTCAACATTAAGCGTGCATTCGAAATAGCGGCTTCAGGTGGTCATAACGTTATTCTCATCGGTCCTCCTGGCGCTGGTAAATCGATGTTAGCCAAACGACTTTCAACAATTCTTCCGCCTATGAGTTTGGAGGAGGCTTTAGAAACAACTAAAATTCACAGCGTTGCCGGAAAAGTTAAAGGTGAAATTGGTTTGATTACGCAACGTCCATTTCGGAAACCTCATCACACCGTTTCAGATGTTGGCTTAATCGGAGGAGGCAGTTATCCGCAGCCCGGAGAAATTTCATTGGCTCATAACGGAGTTTTATTTCTGGACGAATTACCCGAATACAAACGCCAGGTTCTAGAAGTGCTTCGCCAACCGTTGGAAGACCGAACTGTTAACATTTCTCGAGCGAAATTTTCAGTTGATTACCCCGCAGGATTTATGTTGGTCGCCGCCATGAACCCCTGTCCGTGTGGCTATTTCAACCATCCCGAAAAAGACTGTGTTTGTCCTCCCGGAACTGTTCAGCGTTACTTGAATAAAATCTCCGGGCCATTATTAGATCGAATTGATATTCATATCGAGGTGACGCCTGTTTCATTTGAAGAACTGACAAATTCCGTTCCAACTGAGGGAAGCATCGAAATTCGAAAGCGCGTAGAATCTGCGCGTAATATTCAAAAAACAAGATATAAAAACAGAATTGGAATGCATTGCAATGCACAAATGACCAAAAACGAATTTGATTTACATTGTAAATTGGACGATTCAGGAAATCAAATTTTAAAAAGAGCTATGGACACTATGGGTTTATCCGCTAGAGCCTACGACCGAATATTAAAAGTAGCTAGAACGATTGCTGACTTGGATGAGTCACAAACAATTGAGGCTAAACATTTAGCAGAAGCAATTCAATATCGCAGTTTAGATAAAAACAATTGGAGTTTGAATTAATTTAAATTTGAAAAAATCAGTAATTTCACGCAAAATAGAATTTTATGAAAATGATTTTTTTAATTGGCTTTGTTTATTCTAGCCTTTTCAGTTTTGCTCAATACCAGGTTGGACATACGACTATTACGTTCAATGATCCTGCAAGAACGGGTGGTTTCGGTTCAGGCGGAGGAACAGGAAGACAAATTCAAACAGAAATTTATTATCCTGCTAATTCTGCAGGGGAAAATGTTGCTGTGGCAACAAGTGAATTTCCGATTATCACATTTGGTCATGGCTTCGCAATGTCTTGGGATGCTTATTCAAATATTTGGCAACATTATGTGGCAAGAGGTTTTATATTGGCATTTCCAAGAACAGAAGGAGGATTAATTCCTGGACCTAGTCACGGTAATTTTGGAACAGATTTGAGACAAGTATCAGATAAAATGTTAGAATTAAACGCGAATTCATCGTCCTTATTTTACAATAAAATTCTTCAGAAAGCTGCAATCATGGGTCATTCAATGGGCGGTGGGGCCTCATTTCTTGCCGCCGCAAATAATACGAATATTGTAACAGTAATAGGTTTGGCGCCTGCGGAAACGAATCCATCAGCGATTTCAGCTGCACCGAATGTATCCGTCCCTGCATTAGTTTTTTCTGGTAGTGCAGATGGCGTTACTCCACCGGCAAATAATCATGAACCTATCTATAATGGTTTAACCAGCGTTTGTAAAAATTTTGTTTCTATCACAGGCGGTGCTCATTGTTATTATGCCAATTCAAACTTTAATTGTGATTTCGGTGAAGGAACCTCCTCTCCAAATATTTCAATAACTAGACAAGCTCAACAAGATTTAACTTACGCAATTTTAGATCCTTGGCTAGACTATACTCTTAAAGGAAATTGCACATCTTACAGCTCTTTTCAATTAGCATTAACCTCAGCCTCTGGCACCCAAAATCAAACAACTTGCCCGAATGCCTCTCCAGTCAGTATTTCCGCTTCAAATGCAACGTTAACCGCTAACTCAACTGGAAACGTTTTGACCTATCAGTGGTATTACAATGGATCTGCAATTACCGGTGCAACCAATCAAACTTACAACGCAATACAGAATGGAAACTATTCAGTTGATGTCACCTATACTTTTGGCTGTGCTTCAAGTTCCGCCTATACACAATCGAATGGAACTGCCGGAATTGAAGACCTAAAAACCCATTTTTCAATGATGCCAAATCCGGTTAAAGACGACTTAAAAGTTTCATTTTCAATTGATGGAATGAAAGAAATACAAATACTAGACTTGAATGGAAGAGTCTTGAAAAATTATTTTTCAGATAAATCCGAAATTTTTATCGATTGTGAATCACTGTTAAACGGATTATATATATTAGAGGTCTATTGGAATAGTTTAAATTATCAAACCAAATTCATCAAAGAATAAAATTCGTAATTTCGGCAGAGCAAATTTGCCTTATTTCATGAAAAAACTATTTACATTTTTTATTTTCGGAATTTACATTGGATCTGCATTTTCCCAAGATTACACTATTCGTGGATTCGTTTATGATAAATCGAATGGTGAACCTGTTAGTGATATTAAAGTAAAACTTCTTCGAACTGACAGCACGATCGCAGCGCAAGCGATGACGAACATTAGTGGTTTCTTTGCTATCCCTAAATTAAACAAAGGGAAGTTCATTTTGAAAATTGATGATTTCAAATATGCATTAACCTTTCAAAACGTTGAGTTGCTTGAAAAAAAATACATAAATGATGTGCGATTTGATTTATCAACGCCTGATAAAGCGGTAGAGTTGGGAACAGTTACCATAACAGCCAAAAAAGAGAAAAATCAAATTGACAATGGTAAAATTACACTCGGAAAAAAAGAATTGGAAAAAATCCCAAGTTATGGAGCTGAAAACGATATTGTAGGAGGAATTTCTGTTACGCCAGGTGTAATTACGACTGGAGACCAAGGTGGCCAATTATACGTTCGTGGTGGAACACCGATTCAAAATAAAATTTTACTTGATGGAATGACTATTTATAGTCCGTTTCACTCAATTGGATTTTTCTCTGTGTTTGAAACAGAACTAGTTAAAAGTATGGATATTTATACAGGAGGCTTTGATTCACGTTATGGGGGAAGAATTTCTTCTGTAATGGATATAACTTATCGAGATGGAAATAAACAAAAATTCGGAGGTAAAGTATCTGCATCGCCATTTTTAGCTAAAATGGTTTTAGAAGGACCACTAGGGAAGAAAAAAGGTGAATCTCCAAGGGCAGGATCTTACATTTTTTCTGCTAAACATAGTTTGTTAGATTATACGTCAAAAAGTCTCTATCCAAATGTCAATGAAGGCAATGGATTACCTTTTAATTTCACAGATTTATATGGGAAGATCACATTTAGTTCGGATGGAGGGTCCAAATTTAGTGCATTCGCATTTCATAATCGAGATTCAGTTAACTATAATGTAGCAAATCTAGACTGGCGCGCATCAGGTGGAGGTGTTAATTTTCTGTTGGTTCCAAGTGGGTCGCCAATTTTTATTCGTGGGCATGTAAATGGAAGTAACTATGAAACATCGTTCACAGAAGTTGAACAAGAACCTCGTTTTTCGAAAATTGGTGGTTTTGATTTAGGTTTTGATTTCTCTTACTTCCTTAAGAATGAAGGGGAAATGAACTATGGGTTCAATCTGAATGGGTTTAATACTCAATTTGTTACTTTCAATGAAGCTAAAACAAAAATTGAAGCCGAGAATTTCACAACTGAAATTGGAACATACTACAACTACAGAAAAGTTACGCGAAGATGGGTTTTCCAAGCCGGAATCAGAGGTCAATTTTATGCATCTTTAGCAACTTTTTCACCAGAACCTCGATTAGGGTTAAAATACAACGCATCAGAAAATTTACGATTTAAATTTTCAGGTGGACGTTATTCCCAAAATTTCACTTCGGCATCTTCTGACAAAGATGTAGTGAACTTATTTAATGGCCTGTTATCTGCCCCAACAAACGTTCAAAAAGAGTTCATTAACGAATTTAATATGTCTAAGGAAGTAAAAAATGGACTTCAATATGCTTGGCATGCCATTCTAGGAGCAGAATACGATCTTGGAAAAAGCATAACAGTAACATTAGAAGGTTATTACAAATATTTTTCTCAACTGAGCAATATCAACCAAAATAAACTTTATGTAGATATCGCGCAGTTTGAAAGCATTGCTGATGTTTATAAAAAAGATTTCATTATCGAATCCGGACAATCTTTTGGATTCGATGTTTTAGCCAAATACAATAAAGAACGAATTTTTCTTTGGGGAGTTTATTCATATGGTTACAATACTCGATGGGACGGTTTCCAAAGCTATTTTCCTGTCTTCGACAGAAGACACAACATCAATTTAGTAGCGTCCTATATGTTTGGTAAGAAAAAAGACATTGAAGCAAGCTTACGTTGGAACTTAGGATCTGGATTGCCATTTACGCCAACTGCCGGCAATTACCAAGCAGAAACGTTCTCAAATGGTTTGACTACGGACTACGTTACGAATAATCCCAGCACAATTTCAACAATATTGGGCGGATTTAACTCAGAGCGATTACCCTATTATCATCGTTTGGATATGACTGTAAAAAAGCAGTTTAACTTTAAAAACAAAGATGTCCTAGAGCTCGTTGCAAGTGTTACAAATGCCTACAATCGAAATAACATATTTTATGTTAATCGAACAACCTCTAAGAAAATTTATCAATTCCCGATTCTTCCAAGTTTTGGATTGAGTTATAAATTTTAAACATGGCGAAAATTTGGCCATTCAAGGCGATAAGACCTGTTCGAGATAAAGTCCATTTGGTTGCAACTAGACCCTATTATTCTTACAAGAAAAACGTTCTTAAAGCAAAATTAGAGGACAATCCATACACGTTTCTTCGAATTATTAATCCCGAATTCAATCATTTAGTTAAAACGAAACCCAACTCAGATGAGCGATTTGAACAAGTAAAAAAAAAATATAAGGAATTTATTGATGAAGGAATTTTAATTCAAGATGAAAGCCCAAGGTTATATATTTATAGGCAAACTAGCAACGGACATGCATTTACAGGTGTTCTAGCAGGGGCCAGTATCGAAGAATATCAAAATGATTTGATAAAAAAACATGAAGCAACCCTTACATCGAGAGAAGCCATGTTTACTAGATACTTGGATATTGTAGAATACAATGCAGAGCCTGTTCTTTTAAGTTATAATGGTGATCAACATATTGACGAATTAATTAATCAATTTACTTCTGTTCGTGCGGAATATGAATTTACTACAACAGATAGAATTACACATGAACTTTGGATTTTGTCTGAGAATGAAACGTTGATCATGCAAAATGCATTTGAGGAAGTTGATGCAACGTATATTGCTGACGGACATCACAGATCTGCTTCTTCTGCTCGTTTGTTCCAAGAACGTTTAAATACAGGTAAAACAACGGTTGGAAATGTCAGTTCTTTTCTTGCTTTTTTTGTTGATGAATCACGATTGAAAATTTTGGAATTTAATCGTTTGGTAAAAACATTAAACGGATATTCCCCAGATTCATTTCTCTTTGCTTTAAAAGCACTTGGAGAAATTCATGAAATTGAAAAAGCTGAAAAACCACAAGAAGAACACCAAATTCATTTCTTCTTAAATAAACAATGGTACAATTTTGTCATTAATTCATATCTCATTGACAATGAAGAACCTGTTAAATCGCTGGATTCTGATTTACTTACAGAATTAATTCTCAAACCTATATTGGGAATTGAAGACTTGAAAACAAGTGACCAAATTGAATTCGTTCCAGGAAATGAATCACTTCAATCGATTGAGGAAAAAATAAATTCCGGAAAGTTTGATATAGGATTCGTACTTTTTCCCGCTACTATCCAACAAGTTAAACGAGTGGCAGATAATCAAATGAATATGCCGCCTAAGTCAACATGGGTGGAACCGAAATTGCGGAGTGGATTAACTATATACAACATCAACGAATGATTGCAGAAAATCTTTCTGAAATACGAAAAATTATCCCTGAACACGTTTGCCTTATAGCTGTTTCAAAAACAAAGCCGGTTTCGGATTTGATGATTGCTTACAATACTGGTCAACTACATTTCGGTGAAAACAAAGTTCAAGAAATGTGCGAGAAGCAAGCAATGATGCCAAATGACATTTGTTGGCACTTAATTGGACATTTACAGTCTAATAAGGTAAGATACATTGCTCCATTTGTTCATTTAATTCATTCGGTTGACAGCTTGAAATTACTCCTTGAAATTAACAAACAAGCGAAAAAAAATAACCGTGTTATCTCAATTCTTCTTCAGTTTCATATCGCTCAAGAGGAAACAAAATTTGGATTAGATCTTAATGAGGCCATTGAAATTTTGAATTCAAAAGAATTTAATCAATGTCAAAATATAAGCGTTATCGGCGTAATGGGAATGGCTTCGTTTGTAAATAATGAAACTCAAATTAGAAAAGAATTTAGATTGCTTAAATCGCATTTCGATTTCCTTAAAGAAAAATTCTTCAAAAATGATCTTGAATTTTCAGAAATTTCTATGGGTATGAGTGGTGATTTTCCAATTGCAATTCAAGAAGGAAGTACCATTGTTCGGGTTGGAAGTTCGATTTTTGGAGGTAGATAATTTTTCACTCAACTCCAATTTATTACAAATATTTGATTTTAATTGGTGGTTATCGATTAATAAGCGTACTTTTACAAAAATTAAAATTTTAATAATGAGTAAAGGAACAGTAAAATTCTTTAATGAGACCAAAGGTTCTGGATTCATCGTTGAGGAAGGCACGAGCAAAGAGCACTTTGTACACGTGACAGGATTAATCGACAAAATCAAAGAAAATGATGAAGTTGAGTTTGACCTTCAAGAAGGTCGAAGAGGTTTGAATGCAGTTAATGTAAAGAAAGCATAAATCAATTCATACTTATTTAATCGAAGAAGTTCTGTCAAAAGCAGAACTTTTTTTGTTTTCGATATTTCAATTTCAGTAAAACATATCTCAATGAAATAATCAAAATTAAAGTAATCAACAACCCATCACTCATAAAAAATTCCACTATTTTACTTTGAAAATCTTAATTTTGAATGCTTAAATAATTTCATGCGCGCACTTTATTTGAAAGAAATTAATAGTTTCCTAAGTTCCATTATTGGCTACGTTTTTATTGTTATTTATTTGATTACATCTGGATTATTTCACTGGGTACTATCATTTAACACCAACCTTTTAGAAGGCACAGAAGCCGATTTAATTCCATTCTTTAATTTATCACCCGTTATATTTTTAATTCTGATTCCTGCGATTACAATGCGATCAATTGCAGAGGAACGTCGAACCGGAACGATTGAACTATTGCTAACTCGACCAATTTCAGATCTCGGAATGATTTTGGCCAAATATTTTGCAGGGGTAACACTTCTTGTTATCGCGATTTTACCAACAATCATTTATTACATTTCGATGTATTATCTCGGTCAACCTATTGGAATAATTGATTCTGGTGCCACTTTCACTTCTTACATCGGTCTCATTCTTTTAGGTTCAGTCTTTGTAGCGATCGGAATTTTCGCCTCCTCACTCACAAGCAGTCAGATTGTCGCCTTTATTCTGGCCATGTTTCTTTGCTGGGTTTTTTATGACGGATTTAATTTATTGGGAAATTACAGCCAAATCGGAAACATGGATTATTTCATTCAATACATTGGTATTGCTTTTCATTATGATTCCATTAAAAAAGGCGTGATCGACACAAGCGACATTATTTACTTTCTGTCAATCATCGTAATTTTCATAAGTGCTTCTCTAACCGTTGTTAAAACCTTAAAAAGGTAAGTATGAAATTCCCTCAGTTTAAAACAAAAAACATATTTAATTGGACACTACTGAGTTTCATTCTTATCGGTTTGTTACTCATTAATATTATCGGTTCAATTGTTGGAAAGCGCATCGATATGACCAAAGACAACCGTTATTCGTTGGCTACAGGAACAACACGCTTTTTAGAATCAAAGGATAACATTGAAAATCGCATAAGTCTTCAAATATATTTGGAAGGAAACCTTCCTGCGGAATTAAAAAGTTTTCAAAATGCGTTGAAAGATAAACTTAAAGACTTTAAATATATCGCAGGCAATCGCATAGAATATGTTTTCATTGACCCAAACAATGGTTCTAAAGAGGAACAACAGGATTTAAAAATTCAATTATATGATCAAGGTCGAGGTATCCTTCCAATGGAAATCATATACACGAAAGATGGAGAACAAAGACAAGTAATGCTCTGGCCTGGAGCAAAAATGACTTACTCGGCAAATGGAATTGTCAAAGAAAATGTCGTTCAATTTTTACCAGGCACAAAACCGGGCAGACCTTACAATTTAGCCGGAATGACAGATATGATTGAAATGGGACTGAACAATTTAGAATACAACCTCATTTCCACCATGCGTCGCTTGACACAAATTGAAAAACAACGCATTGGATTTCTACAAGGTCACGGGGAACTGTCATATCCAGAATCGCAACGCGCTCGTGCATTGATTTCCCCTTATTTCTCTATTGCTGATGTGTCATTGAATGATTCTATTGCTGCGCTAGATGATATCGACGGACTTGTTATTGCTGATCCCAAAAGGTCTTTCTCTGATCGAGATTTGTATCTGATTGATCAATTCGTAATGCGAGGAGGAAAGTTAATGTGTTTCATGAATACCTTAGCAGTGGATGAAGATACTTTGATGGCTCGTGGAACTTGTCACTCAACACGAAAGAATTTGATTTTAGATCGCATGCTTTATGACTATGGCTTGAAAATAAATGAAAATTATGTAATAGATGTCAATTGCGCTCCTAAAATTGTACCATACGCTGATCAAACTTACATACCATGGTTCTTTAGTATTCTTTCAACTCCTTCGGCACATCCAATAACTCGAAACATTGAACCCGTTTATTTGAAATATGCCAACGAAATTCAATTTGTTAAAACGGGGAATTTGGTATTAACGCCCATTTTGACAACATCTACTAATTCGAATCGAACGGGTCTTGCTCCGTTAGTGAGCTTAGGTTTTCCAATGAATTTTGGTCGAAACCCAGAACTTGTTCAAAATCCAGAAGATGAGATTAATAAAATCTGTGTTGCCGGTCTGGCAGAAGGTTTTTTTCGTTCGCATTTTGAAAATCGAGTTGTCCCAGAATTTGTTAACCGACTTAATGACAAGAATATTCCACAGAAATATAGATATAAAAGTATAAGTGAAAAAGAAGGAAAAGTTTTAGTCGTTGGAAATGGAAAACTAATTTTCAATAATTACGATTCAATGCCAAACCCTCGTGGACTAGGCTATGTATACGTTCCGAACCAATACAACGACCTAAAAATGGATCCAGAGCTAGTTCAGCGAGGAGTTCCTCTATATCATGGTAATCAAGAGTTCTTTCAGAATATCGTAGATTACATGATGGGAGATAATTCAGTTTTGGATATTAGAAGCCGACAAATTGAAATTAAGAAAATAGATAAAGAAAAAATCAAACTGCATGCTGGGTATTATAAGATTGTAAATTTATTAGCACCGATTGGAAGCATCCTGATTTTAGCTTTTGGATTGAATCTGATACGCAAAAAACGATTCGCTCAAAACCCTAAGAAACGTTAGTTATGGTAAAAAAAATAGTGATTCTATTTGTTGGAATTTCAATTCTTGTTGGACTTGGTTTATACACAAAATCCTTGTTGAGCAACGACGGAACATCTGATTCTCAATTCATCGAATTCGCCATTGAGGATACAACAACCGTTGATAAAATCATAATAACAGATCCTTTTTCCAATAAAATTGAGTTACTTAAAAAAAGTGAACTTTGGACTGATGGCAAGGGTGGTTGTATCTCTCAATCGAATGTCCATTTTATACTTGAAGCTTTCGCGAAAATTTCATTTAAAGGTTATTTACCCGAAAAAGCACAAATCAAATTCACTGAACTGATGGCAACTAGTCATACGAAAGTTGAAATTTTCCAACATGGAGAATGGACAAAAACGTGGTATATTGGGCCACCTGCTCAAGACCACATGGGACAAATCATGTTGTTGGAAACGGCAGACGACGGAAAAAGTGATTATCCCGTTATGATGCATATCAAAGGAATGTATGGAATAATAGAACCTCGTTTTTTCGCTGATTCAAGAAAATGGATTTGCACGAACATCTTTAGTTTAGAATTGGAAAAAATTGATCAAGTTGACATCTCTTACCCAAAAGAGCCTTATCGAAGTTTTTCGATTACACAAAAAGAAATGAAGTTTGCAGTTAAGCAGAACGGGGAAAAATTATCAGATGTTGATACCTCAAACATTTTCAGATATCTACAAGGATATAGAAAAGTTCATTTTGAATTAGCAAACTATGAGTTGAATAAAAAACAATGCGATAGCCTTAAAAAAACAACTCCTTTTTGCATCTTAACGGTCAAAGAAACTCAAGGTAAATCAACAAAACTAAAGATGTTCCGAATTGCTTCTTCTACACCTCAGCGCAATGAATTTGGGGAAACTGTTGATATGGACATGAATAAATTTTGGTGTCAACTCCCAAATGGCGATTTGGTAAAATGCCAGTATTTTACATTTAATCCATTAATCTTAGGTCATGTATTCTTTCCTGCCATGGAGAAGAAATTCCCTCAAAGTGAATTGAATAAGGAGATTTTGAGTGAGTAAAATACTCTGAAAGGTCTTTCAATTTATAATCAAAAAAATATATATTTGAAAAAACGAAACAACGTTTCAAGTATTACTTGAGAGTTGGAGTGCTAAACGAAATATTGTTTCGAGTATATGCGAGTTATTGGCAAGTTAAAAAAAATAAAAACCAAGACGGTCTGCGAAAGCCAACGGGCTGACCACCCAATGTGACCAAAAAAGAGTATTATTAAACGTTAAAAGTGGAGTTCAGATACCACCATAAAAAACGAGGCGAAATCCGAAAAGCCTTATGAGTAGGAAAATTAAATACATATAAAAATGAAAAAAGTAATTACAATTTTCGGAGCAGTTTTATTTGCTTCTTTATTATTTACCAATGAGGCAAAAGCACAGGTTTCAGTAGGTGCCAATTTAGGTATGTTTAAGTCATTTACTGAAGGATCAGATGCTCAATTAGGATTTAATCTATATGGCAAATATTCTATTAACGACAAGATTCGAGTTGGAGGTAATTTAGGTTACTACTTTAAATCTTATGATTTTTTTGGAAGTAAACTAAGAAGCTTCACAATGCCAATTACAGCCTTATTCGAATATAGCTTCAGTGATAATGATTTTAGCCCTTATGCTGGAGCTGATATTGGTATTTATCGTTTTGGGCTTTCAGGAGGAGGAGGCGACGTGCTTAACTTTGGTCTTGCTCCAGTAGTTGGTTTTAACTATAACTTATCAGATAAGCTATTGCTGAATGGTAACTTAAAATATCATTATATTATGACTGAGGGAGAATCTACATCTGCATTTGGGGTTAATGTTGGAGTATGTTATAAATTTTAATTAAACCAGCCCATAAACACAAATAAGCTCAAGCAGGGGTTTCGTGCTTCGTAAGACAGGACAATGTTAAATTTAAATCAGCTCTTCGTTTAAAATTCGGTACTACAAATCTCTGCCTGCGCCTATTTGCTAACCGTTAGAAACCACTGCCACACCTAATCTACACCCAAAAATAAATTTGCGTCTGGTGCATTATTGGTGTATATTTACACCAAAAAACAAGCGTTATGAGAAGACAAAGCATTTCCTTTACAGAGCCAAATGATGAATGGCTTAAACGTCAAATTGACAACAAAGAATATTCAAGTAAGAGTGAATTGGTTAATGATCTAATTCGTCAGGCAAGAAATCAGCAGCAGCAAATTGACCTGATTCGATTGAAGTTAGAACGTGCTGAAAAATCTGGATTTACAACTGATTCAAAATCCGAAATCCTTAAGCAGTCTAAAAAGTTGCTGAATGCCTAAATACAAATTAAGCAATGTTGCCAAGGAAGATTTGATTCGCATCCATCATTATGGCGTAAAGCAGTTTGGGATAAAACAAGCTGACAAGTATTTTGACTCATTCTTTGTGCACTTTGAACGTATTGCAGAAAATCCACTCTCTTTCGAATCCGTAGATTTTATTAAACCAGGATATAGACGCTGTGTATGTGGCGTAGACAGTATATTCTACAAAATGAATGAAGATGTCTTGGAAATAATGACAATCATTGGTCGACAAGATCTAAATCAATGATTTGATTTATACGGTTTCTAACACACGTCTGGCGCAAGAGCCAGAATTATAAGAACCGCAAAACGACTAATTAGCTTTGCTGCTGCCTTCGGCGGTGAAAACAAAACGATCTTGGATCGCGACTAATATTAATTTTAAAATCAGCTCCTTCGCTAGGCGTGAGAACGTTACCCAAAGACAATCAATAAAATATATCGAACAAGGAAATCTAACAATTTGCTACAAATTGGATAAAGAACTCAACCAGCACTAGCGGATGGTATTTCAAACAAGTGAATGATACTTGCGAAACAATTATTAATCGCCAATTTTATCTTGGTATCCAATTTTTTACCGAAACTAAAGCCAAAATAGGATTGCTTACTTATATACCGAATGTTTCTTCGAACAAGAGATTCACGAAATGTCAACTCCATTTTCAATGATAAATTATACCAATTATCGGTGTAACAATATTTCACTCCCAACTGCTGAATAGCTGTAAGCCAACCTATTTCCATGTAATCCTGTGTTTCGTTCATACCATGGATCAGAATACTATGAGGTGAAATTTTATATTTTGAAAGAAATTCAAACATTTCTTTATTCGAAAGATGAAAGAAAAATAATTCCTTTATTCGATTTTTACGACCAAAACTGACCTTTAGTTTGAAAACATATAACTCAACCCCATTGAATTTAAGTCTATTTTTAGCAATCACTTCACAACCCGCTATTGCCGAAATGATTAACGCGTCTACCTTCATATCCACATCGTTAAAAATTAAAATGTCTGGATCGATGTATAGATTATTAAACGCGACATGGTGAACCGGTCTAAAATCGTCGCCAGAAGAAGGATACCACATTGATTCCTTGGCTTTCAAATTCATAATTAAATTATACATATTCACTTTTATTTAAACGTTAATAAGCTTTTGCCCCATTTTCTCCTGATACGCGAGCGATCCTGGTTCATCATCAGGTAAGTCGAACCTTGAAGGATAAAGCATTCCGTATGCACTTTTGAACGGTTTTTCTCCATAAACACATAACCCTTGCTCTATCAAGATGATTGCATTTGAACCATGATAACCCTGAAGGTTCCAAACATCACCTGAATTAATAATAAATTGATACAAAGGCGCAACCAATTCCTCATTCAAATTGCCTTCTTCAAACGACCAAAGAAGTTCCATCCATGTATCTCGATTAATGATTTGTTCTAGATTCATAATTTATTAAATTTAATCCCTTGAAAGACCGAGAATTAGTGTTGGAACACTATAAATTGACTTTATTGAATTGATTTTGCGTTTCGTACTTTCTACTGAACAATGCCATTTATGTCCAAATTGAGTGGGGTTATCAGTAACAACCATTACTGCAACATCGATTATCCCATTCGCATAATCGGCCATAAACTCAAAAAAATCTGCATAAACTACTCTTTGGTGACCAATTTCAATCTCCACCGGAACACAACCTTTTCTAAGGTCATATCTTAGTTCATTTGCACTGAAACATGATGCTTCAATTTCCCATCTATCATAATTTTCAACAAACTTATTTTGAATCTGACGAGAATATGAATTATTCCCTTTTGGATTATCGAGTAATCTAAAATTACTATCATTCAAAAGGTCATAAATTTCTTTTAACACAACAGGATATTTGGACTTCAATATCTCTAATGCACATCGATAATTAAATTCATTTGTTATTTTCATTTCAATATGGTTTTAAATTTTTCAAGTATTCTTTCAATATTTATTTTTCCCTCTATATTCATACTATGAACCTTGTAATTGGGTAACTTCAGCTTGTTATTTGAACAATAATTAACTAGCCATTGAGCCGCATGAAAACCACTCTTAATTTCCATTTTATCATAATCAATATCCTGTTGATTTTCAGGTTTATAATGGTCAAAATCAAGATCGTGATCAAAAGAAATAAACTCAGGAAGACCCTTTTCTTCGATGTATGAAACAAATTCATCAAAAGATCTCACTATATCCCACTCATTTTTATTCTCATAGATCGGATCAATTGTATTCATAAATACAGAATCTACCGAACGTACATCGTCAAGAAATAACTTTTTCATCTCACATTAATTTTTAAACAACAAGTTAAATTCTTTCCCATCATTTCCTTTAAACTGCTTCGTTCGTCTAAGAAAATTCTTCTCCGTTGTAAACTTTCTAGAAAATTTAATTGAAACAATGTGCTTGCCTTCTTCATCTGGAATAAACAAAAGAGGACTTATTTTTCGTTTATTATTTATAACATGGTAAAAAACGAAACATCGATTTCCCAAAAAATCCGCAATGTCAATATGACCCTGGCGTAACATACCACCCGTATTAAAGAAACTTTCATCATCCGCTTTATTAAACTCCAAACGTAAAAACATCATAAACTTTGAATAACTCATTCCGATAAAAGAACCACTTCTATGCAACACCCTTTCAATAACACATAAATCTTGAAACACAAAAGCCGCATACGTTAAGTGAATAAGATTTAATTTTTTCTTTGTTTTTCGAATTACATTCATATATTTATGTTTTTTTTATAACAAATATAACTATTTTATATTATATATGCAAGTATTTAATAACTTTTTTTTTATTAAATTTGAAAATTAAAGTTTTTACTATGGATAAGAGAAGAACTAGATTTATCGATTATGGCTTGAAAGTGGTTAACCGTTCACTTGATTCAATCGATAAGCTAAAGCGTTTTAGTGAACGTTCAAATTACATTGTTGACAGTTCAGAGTTGCGCGAAATAGTAAATCAGTTAAAAGAAAAAGTATCTGAACTTGAAAACCATTATTTCGCAAATGAGATCGAGCCAAAAGTTTTCACACTTAAAACAACGGAAAGTTCGCCTGATGAAACAAAATGGAAACACTGGCAAGAAAAAACGGAAAATGCTATTTTCAAACTTCAGGAAGAAAATAACTATTTGAGAACAGAGCAAAAACGTATTACCGAAGAGAATTTAGATATTTTTAGACGACTAACCTTTTTGAATAAGGCAATTATGAAAAACAATGAGAAGAGTTAAAAGTTAAGATTCAATTTTTGATTTTTTAAATTTATTATGTTAGAAAAATTACAAATACTTGAATTAATAAATATTCTGCAAGAGTTAATTGAATGGATAAGAGAAAGACGAGATAATAACCCCGTAGCTGATAAAATTCAATTCACTAAAACTCCTTCCTCTTTGTCTGAATCAATTGCAATTCATTTATTACGTGAGAGAAGCATTCTGGAAAACGAAAATTTTGAAGAAATTAATCCGGGAGGTCGAATTGCCGACATTACGGCAAGAGCGGGAGTTGATTTAAAGAAGACAGAAATAAAAGCAACTATTTCCGATTTTCAACATTTTGGAATAAATGATATTAACGCACATTATCTTGTTTGAATAAACTTAAATAATACCTTAAGAAACAATGAAGAAACAATTGATTTATATATTCTTCAGAATCCTATAGAATATTTCCGAATTCCTGGTAGAATTTTATTAAATCGTTTTTTAAACATTGCTGAGGAATCCATAATTATGTATGAAAATTTTAATATCATCCAATTTTTAAAAAATTAGTATGACGCTTCAAATTTTCTTGTTAGAAAAAATAAAATTGAAGAAATTAATATCTGTTGAACGTATTGTAATACATAAATACAAATTTCAAATCAACCCCCTCAACTCATCCAAACTACCAACAGCTGTACTTTGAATAATCTGCGTATTGCGGCGGTTACCGTGTTCTGGTAATGGATTGGGGTCAACAACTATAATACGGCAATCATCGTCAACTAGGTTAGGCATTTCGCTTGCGGGTTCAACAGATAGAGAAGTTCCAATAATTACCAAAAGTTCACAAGATCGAATGTGGTTTTCAGCCTGCTTTACTAGCTTTTCGTTCAAATTTTCCTTAAACCAAATGACGTTGGGTCTTAATTGACTTCCTTTATCGCATTTATCACCAATATTTAGGTCTGCTCGCCAAGGATATATCAATTTTGGGTTTTGTGTTGATCTCGCCTCAAATAGATTCCCGTGCAGGTGAATTACGTTTTGACTACCTGCTCGTTCGTGTAAATCATCAACATTTTGAGTAATCACCACCACTTCGTGATTTTCTTGCATATCGGCAATAAATAGATGCGCTGCGTTTGGTTCTTTTTCTAAAACCAATCTTCTAAATTCATTATGAAAATGAAGCATTTCCTCTTTATGAGTTCTCCACGATGCAATTGAGGCAAAGATTTCAGGATCATAATCTTCCCATAAAGCATTCCTTTCTCGAAAAGTTGGGATTCCACTTTCATCTGAAATTCCCGAGCCAGTAAAGAAAACAACTTTCATTGAATTAACATCAAACAATACAAATGACTAATAAGTCATTATGAATGAATCAACTAAAAGAATGGAATACAGGGAAAATCTTAATCTTGGTTTTCCTCACCTTGATAAGGAACCAAAACGCGCCCGCAATGCTCGCACACGATGATTTTCTTTTTCGTAACAATATCCAATTGTCTTTGAGGTGGGATTTTGTTGAAACAACCTCCACAAGAGTCGCGAACAATTTGAACAACCGCTAAACCATTTTTCGCATTTTCACGCAAACGGTTATATGCAAAAACCAATCTTGATTCTATTTTCTTTTTGGCATCCTCGGATGACTTCAATAATTTATCTTCGTCTTTTTGTGTTTCGCTGACAATAGCGTCTAATTCAGACTTTTTAACGTTTAAGTCAGTTACTTTCATGTCCAATCTTTCTGTCGCCTCAGTCAAAAGTTCATTTTTATTTTCTATTTTTAACTTCGCTTCTTTAGACTTTTTCTCGTGCAATTTAATTTCAAGTTCCTGAAATTCAATTTCTTTAGAAAGTGATTCAAATTCGCGGTTGTTACGAACGTTGTTTTGTTGTTCCTTATACTTTGCAATAGCAGTTTCACTGTCTTTTGAAGCAATCTTACGATCAGAAATCTCAGTTTCCAATTCTTTGATTTCGTCGTTGATTTTCGCAATTCGTGTGTTCAAACCACCGATTTCATCTTCTAAATCTTGAACTTCCAACGGTAATTCACCACGAATCGTGCGAATACTGTCAATTTTTGAATCGATTTTTTGAAGTTCAAAAAGCGCATCCAATTTGTCTGCGATTGTAGCTTCCTTTTTAGTTGCAGTTGCTGCCATGTGCTAAAAGTAGTTTATCGGATTTGTATTTATTTCTGTTAAACGGATTGCAAAGTTAGTAAATTTTTCCTTTAGTTTATCAGCAATTATTTTTGATGTAAATTGTTCACTTTCATAATGTCCGATATCGGCAATTACGATTCGATCTTCGGCATCAAAAAACTCGTGATACTTGAAGTCTCCTGTGATAAAAATATCGGCTTTTCGGGCCATTGCGGTTTTCAATAAAAAACTTCCAGCACCACCACAAACTGCAACTTTACTGATTTTTTTGTTCAATAACTTTGTGTGCCGAATGGTACCGCAGTGAAAGGTATTTTTTAACAAACTCAAAAATTCAATTTCATCCAACGGGTTTTCCAATTCCCCAATCATTCCTGCACCTTCATACTGATTTTCATTTTGAATTGGATAAATTTCAAAAGCCACC
>Ga0315906_10003251_pt1 | contig 21666 bp, 27 predicted proteins | sample LakEriMetagenome_4_FD_203526 | JGI IMG/M metagenome (GOLD analysis project Ga0315906, IMG submission 203526) | Freshwater fungal communities from buoy surface, Lake Erie, Ohio, United States - Buoy 2 MA122 | ecosystem: Environmental > Aquatic > Freshwater > Lake > Lake biofilm | place: USA...
TCTGATCCAAAGGTATTCCGATCTTTAGCCCTTAGGGGAGAAGCAGCAAAGTTAGCCAATAGTCCTGTATTTAAAGTTGTTCCATCTATTGCTACTAAAGCAATTACTCAGGTGGAAAAAATTGAAAGAGGGTTTGGTCGTTACTTTACCCAATCTGTAGTATTACCTCTTGATGATATTGATAGACTTGTAAATGGTATGGAAGACTGGATGTCTTCTGCTGGTATTTCAGATGAGATCATATCAACTACAATTAATAGAATTGCTGCTGCACCTTCCGTAAGAGAACGCTCTGGTATTGTATTTCAAGAAATTGAAAATGCTCAGGTCGCAATAGCAAATAAACTTGCACCTAACGATGAAGAACTTGCTAGCGCAGTACGTGATGCATTCCGTGCTACTGGCAGAGAAAATGCTATTATCAAACAATATGTTGCTGAGAAACTAGCAAAAGGTGAACTTCCATCTCTTGATGGAGTATTCATAAATGGACAATTAACTACCCATACGTTTGCTGGTGACCAGGCTATATTTGAATATCAATTCCTAGATGATGTAATTAGATTACCTGATACTAGAGATATTAAGAAACTTATAAGCAAATATAATGATAATAAAATTAAATATGGTGCTAAAAATGCTTTAGATAACTTTAATGCTGTAATTGGCGATAATTGGAGAACTGCTCAACTAGCATTCCGTGTTGCATATATCATGCGTAACATTGGTGAAATGCAGTTCCGTCAATATTTTTCTGGGCATGATTCATTATTTAATCATCCACTAGGTTATATAGCAATGATTGCTGGTAGTCAAGATGGCGGTAAGGTTAGACAATTACTTGGTAAGATGTCTAAATACGGTAATGATGTCAACGGTAATAAACTTATAGGCAAAGATGCAGAAATAAATGCATCAATTTCTGAGGCCGTGGAAGAACACTTTAACTTTCTTGCTAGAAATCATAACTCAGGTGATCCAAGATTTGCATTTGTAGGTAAAATATATGAAGCAATTGGTATTGAAAGTGATAAATACCACGTTGGTTTATCTAATACTTTAATTCGTGCTTACTCTGATAGACTTATACCATTAGTTGCTAACTATGCTGGCGGTCCAGAAGATGATTTAGTTCGTCTTTTAGTTGAAGGTAAAGGCGAGAAGTTTGCTGGCATATTAGAAGATTTAGTAAATGGTGGCAGAAACGGTGTTACATCAGGTGACTTTGCTACTCTATTCTTAAGAGACCAAAAGAAAGTAGAAGGAAGATATAATCTTTCTCCTGATAATATAATTGCAGAAAACGTAAAGACTTACTTATTTGATGCTGAATCTACAGGTTCTGTAGCACGTTATGTTAATAACGTTATTGGAACTGGCGCTAAGTCAGTAGATATGCGTAGACTTCTTGCTGATGGTCAAGTTATTGTAAATGGTAAGAAAATTGAGATTCCTTCTTACAAGAAGGTTGGAAACATTAATGACTTTGCTGACGAAGACGGTGCATTTAAGACCCTTATAGCCCGTAATTTTCCTAGAGAAGATATGACTGGTTCTACAGTTATCCATGTACGTGATAAAAGATTTGGTCAACTTGAAGGAAAGTTTTTACTTGAGGCAGTAGAGAAATTCTTTGATATTTCTACTAAGGTAGAAAACGTAGTTAACTTTTCTCCTGAATTCCGCATGTCGTACTGGGACCATGTAGGCCGTTATGTAGGTATGATTAATGACTCTGCTTTAAAGTCTTTATTAGTTAATGCCCAGAAGTCGTTGGCACCTTTAACTGTAAATGGAAAAAGCATAAGCATTCGCCGTCATCCATCACTACGTGCTATTAACAAAGAAATTGCTGCCCGTAAAAAGGGCAAGTCAGTTACTGATGGAATTGACCTAGAAACAATGAATTCTATGGCTGCTAAACAAGCATCTAAGTATACTAAAGATTTATTCTACGATGCATCTAAGCAACGCCAATATGCTAATGCAATGAGAATTATATTCCCATTCGCACAGGCACAGTTCAATACTATGTACAAGTGGAGTCAACTCCTAAAGGATAATCCTGTACAGTTCTATAAACTAGGCCGTGCTTACAATGCATTAACTCAACCAGGCTCTAGTGCGATCTATGATTTAACTGGAACTAAATATGATGAGAACCAAGGCTTCTTCTACAAAGATGAATTTGGCGAGACTCGTTTCCGTTATCCATTAGCAGGTAGCATTATTGGTGCTATGGCTGGTAAGAATCTTGATACAGCACAGGCGCTACAAATTACTGCACCTGTTCAGTCATTAAACTTAGTCTTTGGTGCAGTCAATCCAGCAATTCCTGGCATTGGTCCTATGGGGCAGATAATTTATGCAGCAAGTGGTAAGTCTAAAGCATTTGGTCCTGAGTGGGATGCTATGCGTCAGATCATATTCCCGTTTGGTGAGCCAAGTGGTATTGATGATTTATTACTTCCAGCATGGCTTAAAAAATCATTCTTCCTTGCTATCAACAATGATACTCAAGTAGAACGTGGTGTAAAAGACTGGGCTTCGTATCTAGCATCTACTGGTAAGTATGGAGAAAATCCATTAGCAAATGATGCTGAACGTAATCAAATATTTAATGATGCTCGTGGCTTGTCTCGTTGGACAGGTTTATTTACTGCATTCTTCCAATCAATTGCTCCTGCAACTCCTTCTCAAGAGGTGTTCGCTAAGGACAAGAACGGTGCTTTAAGAACTCAAAGTTTCTTATACAGCGCTTATGACCAGATAAGTAAAAAACATCCTGGTGATTACTTTGCCGCTGTTGGTGAATTCTCTGATACATTTGGCATTAAGAACCTATTAGCAGTTCTTGCTGGTTCCACACGAAGTGTTCGTGGTACTGGAGATGCTTGGTCGTTCTTGAACAAGAATCCAGATGTTGCAGATAAGTACGCTACAAAGGCTGGAGACATCGTTCCTTACTTCTTCCCTGGTGGAGAAGCAGCAACTGCCTACTATAACTGGCAGAAGGCTACAGGCCGTCGTCGTACTCTACGCCCTGAAGAGTTAGAACAATACGCTGAAAACATTGTTTACCAAATGGCTAAGTCTCAGATATCTGAAGAACAAGCAGCCATGGGTTATAGTGATGTTTGGTATACTCAGGAAGTAATAAAACTAAATGACCAATTTGGTGGAAATGCTCCTGTTATGGCAGTTGATATTGGTTCGGCAGAAGAAAAGATAGCAAATGTTGGTAGAGCATTAGCAGAGCCATCATTCCAAGAATCTCCTATCTATAAAGAAACTGCTCAATTCTATGCAGCATATAAAGATTTAGAGAAGTATCTTCAAGAAGTTAGAACTACTGCTACTCCTCAAATGGGTGCAGGATTCTGGTTTGCCAAGGAAGAGGCTAGAAAGTTAGAAGATTTAGCAACGCAATTAATGATTAATAACCCAGCATTTGCTCGTATGTATTACGGGGTGTTTGCTTCAAAACTGAAGGTTGAGGAATAAGTTGTCAATTAATCAAGGACCACAGTATTTATCAGATGCTGCTAAACTTGCTCAAGTACAAGCAAAAGATTCATTTGAGTTAAAGTCACAAGTCTATACTAATCCTGCTGCTTATTCTTATGCTATAGGTAACTACCTATTAAACTGGCGTAATGAACAAAGTCCAGTACCTGGGTTCATTAACAAGTTAGACTATATCCAAGCATTACTACGTGGAACTGGTTTATCTAAGGATACTACTCCTAGAGGAATCATTGGAAACGATGACACTAAGGCTCTACAAGAAGTATCTAGAATATCCCTTCAAAACGGTATTCCATTTCTTGATACCCTTAAAGAACTATACTCTACCAAGAGTGTAAATACTGTTAAGTTTAGCAAGAGTATTGCTACCTCTATTAAGTTACTAGATGATACAGATGCTAAGTCTCAACTATCTAATGCATACTTCCAGGCTTATGGAGAATTTCCACCTGAAAATGTAATAACTGAATTTAAGAACCTACGTAACATTGAGGCTAAGAAACAACAAGCCAAGAGCGTAACTACTATGACCACCCAGGGTGATGTCACTAGTACAAAGACTACTACCTTTGATGAAGGATTTACCAAAGAGGAACAACAACAGTTCCTTGCCAACTACCTTGTTAAGAACTTTGATGTTGCTACAAGTGATGGTCTCGGCGGTCAGGCTAAGTCGCTGTATGACCAAATCGTTGGTGTACATAAAAATAACCTATTAACTGAACCAGACCTACCTGCAGTTGCTGGAGTTATCAAGAATGTTCTTAGTGCCTCAGATGACAAAGTTGCAAGCGAAATATTAAATCAATACTTTGGTCAACAGAGAAGAATTGCTTCTACTAAATTCCTAGGTATTCAAAATAACCTTATTGGTGGTGACGATGTTATGACTTATGTCAAGCCAATGCAAGATGGTCTCATGAAAACCTTTGGTCGTAATGTTGCCGCTGATGATAAATTAATTGTCAGCGCTTTAAACTTCAAAGATGAAAAGGGAAACTATCGCCCTATGAACGATTTAGAATTAGACAACCTGGTAATGAGTGATCCTCGTTTTGCCACTAGCCCTATGGCTATTCAAAGAGGTACTGCTCTAGCCGAAAAACTAGCCAAGGAATTAGGTAGATAATGGCAACTCCTAAGAAACCTACAACTGCAAATCAGCGTGAAGATAGAGTTACCGCTAAACCTACGGCACCAACACAAACTATTAATCTTTATGGTAGCCCTGCATCTATTGCAGCAGCCAAGTCTGCTCCCGTAGTAACTCCAAAGTCTAATACAAAATCTACTGGGAAAGCAATACCTAATGCATTTGTACCAGCAGTACCTTCTGACCAATTTGTTGGACCAATTCCAATTGGAACTACTAGAACTGCAACTGGTTATGTGCCTGGAAAAACTGAAACTACAACTAAGACATTAGTTAGTCGTATAGCCAAGTATGATTCAAAAGGTAAAGTAATCGGATATGATTTAATCTATAGTGATGGATCTACTGGTTTTGAGCCAAATCCTTCCTATGGTCAAGAAGAAGAGACCGTAGTAGGTACTACCGATATACAGGTTATTAAGGCTATGCTTATTGGTAGAGGATTTCCTTCTAGCCTAGTGGATAGTTCAGTTACATTTTTAACTGATTTATTAAAAGATGGCATAGATGCAGATTCTGCTATTGATATTTATTTAAACACTAAGAGTTATACAACCAAAAAAGGAACTGTATTAAACTCTCCATTCTACTCATCATATGGTTTTTATAACGATGCTTTAGCAGATAATGCTAAATATAGTGCATCTGAATTGTTTAACACTGTTGAGGGATATAAGGGTGTAAGGGACAAATACGGAATTAGCGATAAATTTGTTAGCCAAGATTATATCCAAAAGTATTTAAAGAATAAACGTAGCGTTGCTGATTTAGATATGCTTGCTAATACTGCTCGCCTAAAGGCTATTAGTTCAGACCCTGCAATTGTTGATACTTTGAAAAAACTTAACTTCATTAATGGTGCTCAAGATCTTACAGATTTCTATATGGATCCAAATGTTGGTACTGAAAAGATGCAACAAAATATTAATACAGCAGCCTTTGCAATAGAGGCAGTTCGTAGAGCCAACCCTGCCGTAGGAGTTGCATTTGATAAAACAACTGCTGAGCAATATGGTGCTGCTTTAACTGCACAAGGACTTAGTGAAGCACAAGTAACTGCATTAGCCTCTAAGGGTTATGAAAACATTGCAGGAACATTAGAGCCTATGACTAAGTACTCTGGTATTTTTGAACGTGCTGAAGGTGCTACCAAGCAAAGTATTCAAACAGAACTTGAAGCGGAACAATTTAAAGGACTTGAATCAGAACGACGTAAGAGACTTGCTGAATTGGCTGCTAGAAGTTTCCAAGGATCAGCAGGAACGACTTCTCAAAGCCTAAGTACTGGAAGTACATTAGGAGCAATCTAACTAGAATCCCGACATGGATCCATCGGCCCCATGCGGCGTATTAGACCGATAGTACGAGCCAATATAAATGCCCCTATCTATATTGAGGCGTACGCCAACTACTAAGAAAAGGGAGAGGTTGCTATGAGCAACAACCGCGAAAACTACTGGGATGAAAATGAAGAGGAAGATGATGTCGATATGGCAACATTTGATTCTGATACAGACCTTGTAAAGAAACTACGCAAAGCCTTAAAGGTGGAGCAAAGACGAAGCAAGGAACTGGAGTCCTCCCTAGGAGAACTCACCAAGTCCCAAAGAGAGCGGGTTTTGAAGGATGTATTTGCATCCCGTGGCGTAAACCCAAAGGTTGCCACATTCATACCAAATGACTTAGATGCTTCTGAGGAAGCGATCTCAGGTTGGTTAGAGCAGAATGCTGATGTATTCGGTATTCAACTACAACCAAAGAAAGAGATAGATTCTAAGGATGTCGCATCTCTGCGACAAATGGATAATGTAACAACTGGGGCTTTATCCCCCGACAAAGCAGAAGACATGAGCATAAGAATTCAGTCTGCTGAATCTGCCGAAGATATTCTAAACCTAATCTACGGTTCAAAATCGTAGTAATTTCAAACTAACCGAAAGGATCTGCTTAAATGCCAGATTTATATACCTCGGCCGCCTTGCCTTCAGGGCAAGCAGGCACAGTGGTCGGTGCTAACCTTGTAACACAGGCGTATGACCGTCTCGTAGAGTTCGCTCTTCGTTCCGTACCGTCATTCCGTGCTGTGGCTGATAAGAAGCCTGTATCACAGACCCACGCTGGTTCAAGCGTACTGTTCCAAGTTTACAACGACTTGGCAGTTAAGACATCTACACTAACTGAAACCAGTGACGTAGATGCAGTAGCAGTACCTGCTACAACAACTGTTGCTGTTACTCTAAATGAGTACGGTAACTCAATCATTTCAACTCGCAAGTTGGACCTATTCAGCCTTGCTGATGTAGAGCCAGCACTTGCTAACATCGTTGCTTACAACATGAACGATTCTCTAGATCTAGTTGTCCGTGCAGTTCTTGCTGGCGGAACACAAGTTATCCGTGAGATCGCAGGAGCAATTTCAACTGCTGCTGTTACTGGTGTATCTGCAACTGATACTCTTAAGGCAAAAGACATCCGTTACGTAGTAGCGAAGATGCGTGCAGCAAACGTAGTTCCACGTCGTGGAAGCCTATTTGCTTCATACATCCACCCAGAAGTTTCACACGATCTTCGTGCTGAGACTGGAACTGCTTCATGGCGTCAACCTGCAGAGTACGTAAATCCAGCAGGTATTTATGCTGGTGAGATTGGAACTTTTGAAGGCGTTGCTTTCATCGAGTCTCCACGTCTACCTAACTCACAGGCTGGTGCAGGTTCAGGCACAACTCAGACTCGCGTCTACGACACATTTATCATGGGTCAACAGGCACTTGCTGAGGCTGTTGCTGAAGAGCCACACACAGTTATCGGTCCAGTTACAGACAAGTTAATGCGTCTACGTCCAATCGGATGGTACGGCGTACTTGGATGGAACCTATACCGTTCAGAGGCACTATATCGTATTCAGACAGCATCGTCTGTACGACCAGCAGCCTAGTCTAAGTAATTAGATAGGTGGGGCTAAGGGAAACTTTAGCCCTATCTGTAAAATTATTAAGGAGAAAAATGGCATTTTATTTCTTACCACCAACTGTTGAAGAAGGTCCTGCGGGATACAACAGGCTGCACATACGCTACAAGTTAACCCGTGGAATTACCGTTATTAAAGAAAACGGTGTATATCGTCAGGCTAGATATCCATATATTGAAGAGTTACAAAATGCCGAAGCCTATTATTTAGGTGGACATAAATATGAAGTTTCCTCTGCTGAAAAGGCGAGTTTGGAAGCAGCAGGGTATACTGTAATAACTGAATAACAGGGGAACAATGTCACTACATAGACAAAGAACACATCCAGTAGAAGTTGAAGGATGTTTTGGTTGCAAGATTTCCGCTTTACAATTGAGTCCTGGTGAGGCTTCAACACGCACCACGATGTCAACCAAGAAGTGGGATGGGGAGTTACAGGCTTACCGTGATGCGAGAGCACAGGGTATACAACCTGCATCTACTCAAATGAAAGACATCAAGGCAGCAGTTGCTGCATCAAATTACTTCGGCAAAGCATTCAAAGCCGACGAACCAGGAAGAGGAATAATCTAATGCCAAAAGTAGGAAAAAAAGAATACGCATACACCGCTAAGGGTATGGCCATGGCCAAAAAAGATGCTAAGAAGACTGGCAAGAAAATGGTTATGAAGAAGGCTGTTATGAAGAAAATGGGAAAGAAGAAGTAATGAACAAGCCTCGCTCATCTGGAGACGATAAGTCTCGTCAAAATCTTAGTTTTAGATCATCTGCTGCTGGCTCCATTAGCATTCAATCACCAAAAAAGAAGTTACCGGCGCCAAAAACTCAAATATCTGGCATCGGGTCACCAAAAAAATCTAAACCAACGCCAAAACCTAAAAAAGATAGTAAATATAACGATAATTTTATTAATAGGTTTTTAGAGGACTGGAGTAAACCTCTTGGTTTCTATCCAGAGGGTGACATATATCCATACGGTTCTCTAACTGGTAGAGGACGTTAATACTACATGAAAACTAAAAAGGCCGTAAAGGCCAATCCTGGTCTCAAAAGGGTCTCAGGGGTAAAGAAGGGTAAGTAAATGGCTGATAAATCTTTTAATAAGTTACCAAAGACCAATATGCCTGTAACTCCAAAAACTTCAAAGTTTGGTAAGACACCTATGCCTCCTGCTACTACTAAAGGATTACCTAGGTCAGGTAGAGTTAATATGAACAGAATGTCTTCTGATGACAAGTCTCGTCAGAATCCAAGTTTTAGATCATCTATTGCTGGATATGTTAAGAATGTCGGCAAAGAAGCAAAAGACTTTGGTAAAGCATATAAGGCAACAGGCGAGATGTCTAATAAATCTGGACCTGGTACTGATTCTGCAGCAAATAGACTACGCAAGAAACAAGACCAAGAAATGGGTCAATTCTTCGGAGCATTATTTCAAGGTCGTAGATACAGATAATGTCATCGGGACAGCGTAAGAGACATGATGGATTTAACAAGTCTCTAATCAAGGATGGTATGATTGTTATCATGCGAAAAGACGGAAGCGTCAAACTTCGTAAAGACATAAAAACAGGGGAAATAATAAATGGGACAAAAGCAAGAAACGGTATCTCTAGCCTGGTGCGATAACGGAAATGTAGACGGATTATTCATGCTTGGGGTAACCGATGTGTTACTCCAATCAGGAATTAAATTTGTATCTACAATCCGTAGTCAAGGCAATCAAATTGCTAGGCAACGAGATAGATTAATTAACCATTGGTACGATTCCAATAAAGCAGATTGGCTACTCTGGGTAGACTCAGATGTAGTAATTAGTCCTGAAACATTTAGATTGCTTTGGGCCAATAAAGATAGATTAGCAAGGCCCATGATTACTGGAGTTTACTTTACTTCAGATAATCCTGAAGAGCCTCTAATGATTCCGCTTCCAACTCTCTTCATGTTTGAGGATGATAAGGAAACTGATAGGTTAATCTCTAAGAGAATACATCCACTACCTGAGAATAAGTTAATGAAGGTAGATGCAGCAGGTATGGGATTCATACTAATGCATAGAGATGTAGTTACTAGAGTTAAAGAAAAAATGGGAGATGTCAGACTATTTGCCGAAATGGGCAAAGGCGATAGTTTCCTAGGTGAAGATATTTACTTCTTCGCATTATGTCATCAAGTGGGTGTACCACTTTGGTGTCATACAGGAGCACTTGCTCCACATATGAAACGATTCTCATTTGATGTAAATTACTACAGAGCAATATTCGGGGGTAAGAAAAATGGCAACGACACCAGCGTGGCAGAGGAAAGCGGGAAAGAATCCTAAAGGCGGTTTAAACGCCAGAGGAAGGGCTTCTGCTAAGGCACAGGGCATGAACCTAAAGCCTCCTGTAAAGGCTGCACAAGCCAAGAAATCACCTAAGTCTGCAGCAAGACGTAAATCTTTCTGTAGTCGTATGTGTGGTATGAAGTCTAAATTGACTTCTGCTAAAACAGCACGAGATCCAAACTCTAGAATTAACAAGTCGCTTCGGGCTTGGGATTGTAATTGCCGATGAAAAAGAAAACTAAATCTAAAGTTAATGCTGCTGGTAACTATACTAAGCCTGGCATGAGAGCATCATTATTTAAAAAGATTAAGGCTGGTTCTAAGGGTGGAGACCCAGGAGAGTGGTCAGCCCGTAAAGCACAACTACTTGCTGTGCAATATAAGAAAGCAGGCGGAGGTTACAAGTAATGGCACTTGCTAAATCTCAGAAGTCTTTAAAGGATTGGACAGCGCAAAAGTGGACAACTTCAGATGGTAAGCCATCTAAGGGTAAGAAAAGATATTTACCAAAGGCTGCTTGGTCTGCATTAAGTCCAGCAGAAAAAGCGGCTACTAATAGAGCCAAAGCCAAGGGTAATAAAAAAGGCAAACAATTTGTTAAACAACCAAAAGCAATAGCAAAAAAAACATCCAACTATAGATAGCGAGGAAAACAATGGCAATTGGAACTCTCGGTTCTACATTTAGCGCTGAACTAAATCGTCTTGCTAATGGTGGCACTTATCCTGCTATTTTAGCATATAAAGGTGATAACGAAGCAGCAAATGTTTGGGCTAGCACAACTAACTTAGATGTTCAAGGCGCCCTCAATCGTAAGGCTGGCAAGACAGATCCAAAAACATTTTTAGACATTAACGGTGTCTGTAACTTACTTGCATCAACAAGTGACTTAGAGGCAACAGAAGCGCTTAGAAGGATATCCTCTTAATGACAACGACCTATGCCAATCTTATAGATGATGTGTTACTTAATCTTGCAGGTTATACTTTACGACAAGATAGAACTACACACCTAACAGGTAATATTACTACATCAAGCACAACACTTAACCTCGCAAGTGTTAGCAACATTGGCAAGGGTCTGATTGAAATTGACGACGAATTGATTTGGATTGATACTTATGATCGTGTTTCAAATACTGCGACGGTTCCTCCGTATGGCCGTGGCTACAATGGCACTACTGCTGCTACTCATACTACTGATACAAAAGTTACAATCGCTCCGTCGTTTCCTAAGGCAGTTGTAAAAAAGGCTATCAACGATACTATTGATGCAGTCTTCCCTAAGTTATTTGCAGTTGGAAGCACTACTTTTACATTGGTGGCAACTAAGACTTCCTACCAAGTACCTGCTGATGTGGAAACAGTTCTATCAGTAACTTGGTCGGTAACTGGTCCATCTAATGAATGGCTACCTGTTAAATCATGGCGCCAAGATCCAATGGCTAACGCTACCGCCTTTACAACAGGACAAAGCCTATCCGTTTATGATGCTATTACCCCTGGCAGAACGGTACAAATTTTTTATACTAAGAAACCTACAACTTTATCTGCATCCGCATCTAATGCGGTTTTTGAATCTGTGACTGGATTACCTTCATCTTGTAAAGATGTAATCCTGTACGGTGCTGCTTATCGCCTAGCATCATTTATTGATCCAGGCAGATTGACTTATACATCTGCTGAGGCAGATCAAACAGATACCAAGATCCAATATGGTTCTGGTGCTTCAACCGCTAGATTCTTACTCGCTCTGTTCCAACAAAGATTAACAGAAGAGTCAGAAAAACTCCGAGATGTTTACCCAACTAAAATCCACTACACGAGGTACTAATGACAACTAGACTATATTCATCCATATCACAAGAAACTACCTTAGCAGCAGCACTTAATAACAGTGCTAGCACAATGACAGTAGTCAACGCCTCTGGTCTTCTTGCTTCAATTACACCTGCTGCTGGTGAAACATTTGTAGTTGTCATTGATCCAGATACAGCACTTGAAGAAATTGTAGAGGTTGTTAACCCTAGTGCTCCTGGTAACAATACTTTAACAATTCAAAGAAATATTGACTCATCTACTGCTATTGCCCACTCTGCTGGTGCTGCAGTTCGTCACATGGCTATTGGCCGTGACTTCCGTGATGCTGATGCTCACATTAGAAATACAACAAATCCACACGGGTTAACTATTGCTAACGTAGTTACTACTGCAGATACTGGTGGTACTGCAAAGATAACTAGTGGAATGATTATTGACGGCACTATTGTTAATGCTGACATCAACGCAAGTGCTGCTATCGCAGATACTAAGTTAGCCACTATTTCAACTGCTTCTAAGGTATCCAACTCTGCTACTACCGCTACATCGGCTAACACAGCATCAGCCATTGTGGCTCGTGATGCTTCAGGTAACTTTTCTGCAGGTACTATTACCGCTAACCTTACAGGTACTGCTAGCACAGCAACTACTGCTACTACTGCCAATGCTTTAACTACAGCCCGTGACTTCCAACTGACTGGAGATGTAGAGGCATCTGCTGTATCCTTTGATGGTTCTGGCAATGTAAGCCTAACTACTGTTATTGGTACTGGTGCAATTGTTAACGCAGACATTAATGCTTCTGCTGCTATCTCATATAGTAAGTTAAACCTTGCAGGAACTATTACTTCTTCTGACATAGTAAATGGAACTATCGTTGCTGCTGATATTGCAGATGGAACTATTACTGCTGCTAAGTTAACTGCTGACCCATTTGCTCGTGCTAACCATACTGGCACACAAACTGCTAGCACTATTTCTAATTTTGATACGCAAGTACGCACATCTCGCCTAGACCAGATGGCATCACCTACTGGTGCACTATCTGTCAATAGCCAAAACATTACCAATCTTGCTACACCTTCTGTATCTACTGATGCAGCAACTAAAGGTTATGTAGATACTGAGATTAACGCTCTTATTGATGGTGCTCCAAGCACATTAAATACTCTTAATGAGATTGCTGCTGCTCTTAATGACACAGCCAACTTCTCAGATACGGTAGTATTAAAGGCTGGCTCTACAATGACTGGTGCTCTGACATTATCAGGTGCTCCTACTCAAAATTTACACGCTGCTACTAAGGCTTATGTAGATGCTGTGGCCCCAACTGTTGCAGCCGATGCTGCTTCCGCTGCTGCAAGTGCCGCTGCTGCTGCAGCCTCATATGATTCATTTGATGATAGATACTTAGGTGCTAAAGCATCTGCTCCATCTGTAGATAATGATGGTAATGCTTTAACTGCTGGTGCTCTTTACTTTAATACTACAACTGGTGCTATGCAGGTATACGATGCAGTTGCTACTGCTTGGGAAGGTATTACTTCCGCAGTATCATTTAGTCGTTGGACTAAAACTGCAACAGGTGGTGAGACTACACTTAATGGTGCAGATGACAATGCTGTATCTTTATCTTACACAGCAGGATATGAGCAAGTATATCTAAATGGTGTATTGTTAACTAGAGGTTCTGATTACACAGCATCCAATGGTTCAAGCATTACAGGTGTGGCTGCTCTTACCGCAGGAGATATTGTAGAGGTTTTATCTGCGACACCATATAGCGTAGCCAATGCATTAACTACTACAGTAGTAGATGCTAAAGGCGACTTACTTGTAGGTACAGCCTCTGACACAGTAGGTAGACTTGCAGTTGGAACTAATGGACAATATTTAGTTGCTGACTCTGCAGAAACTGCTGGAGTTAAATGGGCTACATTAAGTGCAGTTTCAACCCTTGATTTAACTATCAATGCACAGACTGGCACCACATATACATTAGTAAGTGGAGATACAAATAAACTTGTTACTCTAACTAATGCTGGTGCAATTACTTTAACTTTACCTCCTTCAGTATTTACTGCTGGACAACAGATACATATTGCTAGGATGGGTGCTGGTGGAGTAACACTTGCACAAGGTGCTGGAGTAACTATTGTATCTACTGGAGCAACAGCCTCAGCCCCAACACTTAGGGCACAATATTCAACAGGTACAATCATATGTACCGCATCTAATACTTTCCTAGTGATTGGAGATATAGCCTAATGACCCGTGCTAGAACCAATGCGGATAACGCTTTAGCAGATATTACGGGGGTAACAGCCAGCACAGGTTTGACTGGTACAGCCTCTAGTGGTACTGCTACCTTGAGTATTGACTCAACTGTTGCAACTCTAACTGGTAGCCAGACTCTTACAAATAAGACTATTGATGCTGCAAGTAATACACTAACTGGATTAGTTACTGCTAGTAGCACAGATACTCTAACTAACAAGACATTAACTGACCCTAAGATTAACCTAGCAATTAATGCTCAGACTGGTACTACTTATACATTTGTACTGGCTGACAATGGTAAGTTTGTAACTGCATCTAATGCTTCGGCAATTACAGTTACTATTCCACCTAACTCATCCGTTGCTTATGCAACTGGTGCTCAAATAAATATTATTCAAAAAGGTGCAGGTCAAGTTACCTTTGCACAGGGTGCAGGTGTTACTATTAGAAGCACTGGTGCAACCGCAACAGCCCCTAAACTTCGTGCTCAATATTCATCTGCAACTGCAGTATATGAAGGTTCGGATGTTTGGTATGTGATAGGAGATATTGCCTAATGCCAATTCTAGGAGTTATTGCTTCAGGTATCTCAGGACACTTAACACCACCCGACACTGGTGCTATGTTTCCACTTGGTATGGTGAGTGTAGGTTCAGGTGGTACTTCAACTATTACTTTTAGTTCTATTCCATCAACTTATAAGCATTTACAAATTCGTATGTCCTACAATAATTTAACTGGTTTAGACAATATGAAAATGGTTTTAAATGGTTCAGTTAATTCAACTCGCTATCATTGGCTTTATGCTGATGGAAGTTCTGCTGCTGCCACTTCAAATACTACAAATCTTTTAACTTATCAAGCAGGTCGTTCAGATACTCAACAATATGCAGCAATTGTGGATATTTTAGAATATGCAAATACTTCAATAAATAAAACAATTAGGACTTTAGGCGGCGTTGATAATAATGGTTCAGGTGGAATATTTTTAAACTCAAATTTATATGAAACCACCGCAGCAATTTCATCTATTGCTTTAAGTTTTACTACTTACAACTTTACGCCCAACAGCCGAATTTCACTTTACGGAATTAAAGGAGCATAAATGAGTACATACGAACCGATAGCATCTCAGACACTAGGTAGCGCAGCATCATCAGTTACCTTCTCCAGCATTCCACAAGGCTATACCGATTTAGTTTTGGTTTTAAATGTAAAAGGTTCAACTGCTAATTTTCCTTCTTTAAGATTTAATGGAGATAGTGGTTCTAACTATTCTCGTACTATTTTAACGGGTAATGGTTCAGCCGCTTCTTCAGCAAGAGGTAATAATGAAAGTGCAGCAAATATAAACTACAATGCACAAACAAGTTCTAGTGAATTTAACTACAATAGCATTACACATATTCAAAATTATTCAAATTCAACAACCTATAAAACTCAATTAACTAGAGCAAATCAGGCTGCTTTAGGAACAGATGCTATTGCTACTTTATGGCGTAATACTGCTGCTATTACTGAAATAACTGCCATAATGAATACTGGCAATTATGCAGCAGGCTCAACCTTTACAATCTACGGAATCCAAGTAGGAGATAAGGTTCAGAAGGCTCAAGGTGGAAATATTGTTACCTCTGATGGTACTTATGTTTACCACGCTTTCACCTCATCAGGTTCTTTTATCCCTAACCAAGCATTAACAGCAGATATATTAGTAGTTGGTGGCGGTGGTGGTGGTGCCTCATATATAGGTGGCGGTGGTGGTGCTGGACAAGTTAGGGCATTTTCTTCTCAATCATTAACTACTAAATCTTACACTTGTTTAGTTGCAGCAGGTGGTGCTGGTGCACGAGCAAGTTCAAATATTACTGATGGTTCTAATGGTTCTTTATCTAAATTTGCATCTTTATCTGAAGCAATAGGTGGAGGCTATGGTTCAACTGTTAATGGTGGAACTGGCGCATCTGGTGGGGGCGGTGGTGGCTATCCAAATGGAACTTATGTGGGAGGAACTGGCACTGCTGGTTTTAATGGCGGTAATGGTAGTTCCGATAATGCTACTTGGACAAACACTGGTGGCGGTGGAGGTGCAGGCGCTGCAGGAGGAAACTCAACAGTTAGCACAACTGGTGCAGGTGGTGCTGGTGTAAATACAGTTACTAACTGGGGAGCATTGTCTTCAGTACTTACTTCAACTGGACTAGGAGTATCTGGCTACATCGGCGGTGGTGGTAGTGGTGGTGGACAAAGTGGGTCTGCTGGCGCTGCTGGTTCTGGCGGTGGAGGCCAAGGAGTTGTAGGTTCAGGTAATCCAACAAGTGGTATATCTAGTACTGGTTCTGGTGGCGGTGGCGCAGGTAATGTAAGCAATATTAATCCTGGTGGCAACGGCGGTAGCGGTATTATTGTAATCAGATATTTGGCATAAGGGAGAATAACTAATGAGTACAAATATGGAATTAATAACAAGTGTAACCGTTGGTTCAGGCGGAGCAGCATCCGTCACTCTGCCCGCAACTGGAACTATTCCTCAAACTTATACTGATTTGAAGATAGTAATGTCAGCAAGGTCAACAAGAACTGGTACCGATATTTCATCATCTGCCTATGTTACTTTTAATGGAGATAGCGGTTCTTATTATTCAACCCGAATGATTGAGGGTGACGGAAGCGGAACTAGAAGCACCTCAGACCCTGGCACCCGTTTGGAGCGGTTTGATATACCTACCGATAATGCTACCGCTAACACCTTTTCTAATTCGGAAATGTATATTCCTAACTATACAAGTACTAATGCTAAGTCAGTTTCTTTTGAGTCTGCTATAGAAAATAATGCTACTCTTGCTTATTTGTATTTGACTGCGGGTTTATACAATCCTCCATCAAATGTAGCAATAACTACAATAACTTTAACCGCATCGGCATCGTCAACTTTTGACGAAGGCTCAACCTTCTACCTATACGGCATCTCAAATGTAACTAGCACAACTAAAGCAACTGGTGGAATCGTATCCTCTGACGGTACCTACAACTACCATATGTTCCCATTCTCAGGCACATTTACTCCGACTACTGCAATCAGCGCTGACATATTAGTAGTTGCTGGTGGTGGTGGTACTGGTAATAATTTTAGTGCTGGCGCTGGCGCAGGTGGCCTTTTAGAATTTACATCACAATCTTTAACTGCTACTAATTACACGGTGACAGTTGGTGCTGGCGGTAATGGTAGTACTTCAGGCGCTGGAACAAATGGAGGTAATTCACAATTTGGTTCTTTAACTGCTTGTGTTGGCGGTGGTACTGGTTCTTACGGCGGTAATAACAGGTCAGGTGGTTCAACAGGCGGTTCAGGTGGTGGGCGTACAGATATTGACACAACTGGATTTGCTGGAACATCAGGACAAGGTAATGCTGGTGGTGGTGCATCAGGTTCAACAAATGGCGGAACTGGTGGTGGAGGCGGTAAAGGTGCTGCTCCAGCACAAGCAACTTTTACTAAATCAGGTGATGGCGGTATCGGTGGTACTTCATCTTTAATAAACGCTATGGCTCTTGCAACTCAAACTGGGCAAGCATCAGGTTCTAATTACTATTATGCAGGTGGAGGCGGTGGCGGTGCCTATAATGTTAATCAAACATCAGGTGCAGGAGCAGGTGGTCTTGGAGGTGGTGGTGCAGGAGCAAATGGTATAGGTGGTCCAGTTTCAACAAATCCAGGTCTTGCAAATACTGGTGGCGGTGCAGGTGGTGCTTCTGCCTATAGTGGACCTGGCGCTAATGGCGGTTCTGGTTTAGTAATAATAAGATATGCAATCTAAAGGAGAATAATGGCACACTTCGCACAGATAGATGAAAACAATATCGTTACTCAGGTATTAGTTGTACCTGATAACGCAGAGGATAGAGGACAGGATTACCTAGCCAATGACTTAGGTCTTGGTGGTACTTGGGTTCAGACCTCATACAACAACCGCATAAGAAAGAATTATGCAGGAGTTGGATTTACTTATGACTCAGTAAGAGATGCCTTTATAGCGCCAAAGCCTTATGACTCTTGGTTGCTAGATGAGGATACTTGCCGTTGGGAAGCACCAGTTGCTTACCCTACAGATGGCGTTATGTACTCTTGGAATGAAGACAAGAAGGATTGGGAGGCTATCGTAAATGAGTAATATGAAAGTTATATACGATTGCGAGAAGAAGACTACATCTTATGTTCCATTATCAGGAGCAGAGATTGCAGAGCGTGAAGCGGCAGCAGCAGCATACGCTGCAGAGCAGGCTGCTAAAGAAGCAGCAGCACTTGAAGCACCTGTTGTATCTGAATAATTTAATTAAACTTTAAGGAGCACTGTGGCTGGCAAAGACATTACCGAATCGTTACCCCTCAACGTTGGTAACCCTGGTATTGCTGGTTTTTGGATAAATAACGCAGAAGACTATGATGTTGCTATTGGTGGAGAACCTTTCATCTTGGCACCTACGGATGTTAATCCGTATCAAAGAGAAACTGCGCCTTATCGTAAAGACCAGTTTGACAACTCCAAAGAACCAGGAGAGCAATCTCTAACTGGTTGGTGGATTCGTTCTCAGTCATCATTTCATGGTGGTACTGGTATTAAGTTTTATGACCCAACCTCGGGAGAATCTACTAACTATAGATTTACCGACTCTCAAGGTGTAGATGTTTGGACAAAGGGACAGGTATCTTTATTAAATGATGTTTACGAAAATCATGAGATAACTACTGCCCTACAAGCAAATGGCAAGCCTAGTCAGCATGTTCGTTCTATTAGATATAGTGACAGAGATGCCGTATTACTTCATGATGGATATGATGTAGATAAGGTTTATCAACCTATAACAGCCTCTGTTAGTAATAAAGCCTTAACCTCAAACGTGGCTACATTAACTACCTCTGCTGCTCATGGTCTTTCAGTAGGTATGGAAGTAGTAATTACTGGTGTAGATGCTACCTTTAATGGTACTTACACTATTACTACAGTGCCTACAACTACAACATTTACCTATGCTAAAACTGCTTCTAACGTAACATCTGCAGCAGTATCTCCAGTAGGAAGTGTTGAAAGCACTTTAACTCATTTTATTGATTACAACTCTGGTTCAGCAGAACCTGTATATGGTATCTGTGATGATGGTACATTTGCCTTTTGGGTAACTAACTCGGTTCAAGGTGGTGCAACAAAGTTGCATATGTACAAAAAACCTTTGACTGGACATGCTGCTGACACTTCTGATGTAAGCACTATGTTTTATGTTACAGGAACTACCGTAACAGATGCCCTGTTAGAGTATGTAAAAGACCGCATTGTTATGTGTATCGATAATAAGATTTACGAGTTGGCTCCTAACGCTACTGCCCTACCTACTGCTCTTTATACAAATCCTGTAAGTACTTATGTTTACACAGGTATTACTGCTTCAGGTCCTGCTATTTATACTGCTGGGCATAATGGTATACATTCAACTATTCAAAAGTATACTTTAAGTAATACATCTGGCTCTATGCCAACATTGACTTCAGCAATCGTATCTGCTGAGTTTCCTCCTGGTGAAATTGTCTATGACATTTATTATTACCTAGGATATATGATGATTGGAACCAATAAGGGTGTCCGTGTTGGTATTGTAAATGACCAAGACGGTTCTATATCTTATGGTCCACTTATTGTGGAAACATCACAGCCTTGCTATGATTTTGCTGCTCGTGATCGTTTCGTATGGTGTGCTACAGGTATTGGTTCACTAGATGCTGGTCTTATCCGCATTGATTTAAGTACCTCAGTAGAGGGTGAATCTTTAAGATTTGCTTATGCTAATGATTTACAATATACCCAAGCAACAGAACATTACACTACTGGTGTAGCATTTTTTGGTTCTAGCGACAACTTAGCATTTTGTACAGCCTATAATTCTACTGATGGACACGTATACAGAGAGTTACCTAGTGTTAAAAAATCTAATGGTTACCTAACTACAGGTGCTATTCGTTATGGAACACTAGAACCTAAAAACTATAAGTTCATTCGTGGCCGTGGTATATTTACTAATGGTGCTATGGATATAGCAACTGTAGATTCAAGCAATAATACTTATGCAATTATTACTTACAACTCTTCTATTGGTACACCTGAGGCTGCTACAAACAGTCCAGAAGGACCACAGGAGTTTATATCTTATAAATTTACGCTCTCACGTAGCGCAAGCAATACCAGTCTTGGCCCAACTTTCAAGGGCTTTCAGGCAAAATCTCTTCCAGCAACTAAACGCCAAAGGTTGATTCAGTTCCCTGTTTGGTGTTTCGATGTGGAAACCGATAGATATAATGTACTGGCTGGATATGAAGGCCGTGCTTGGGAGCGTATCCAAAACTTAGAAGATATAGAAGCCGCTGGAGATATTATTAATGTTCAAGACTTTACTACTGGAGAAAGGGTTCAAGCCTTGGTCGAGAAAGTTTCATTTGTTCGTAAGACGCCACCTAGTGCTCGTTACGATGGGTTTGGCGGTTTATTAACTATCACAGTTAGAACGGTCTTATAATGTCTGCACAAGATTGGGCAGCATTTGCGGTAGCCATAACCACATTATTAGGTTCTTTAGCAATAGGTGTAAGACACTTAGTTAAACACTATTTATCTGAACTTCGCCCCAATGGGGGCTCAAGTCTCCGTGACCAGGTTGGCAGGCTAGAGGAAAAAGTAGACACCCTCTACCAGATTTTGATTCAAAATGGAAGACAATAACTGCCAGATGTGTGGCTGTGAGCCACATGATATATGCTGGCCTAAGCAGAATGAACTAAGAGAGAAGTGGCTACAGGATAATCCTGATGCTGGCTTCAATGGATGGTGGTCAATATGACAGTAGTTGATATAGCCAAATCTCAAATTGGATATACCGAAGTAGGCAAAAATAACGATAATATGTACGGCAAATGGTATGGTGCTAATAACCAACCTTGGTGTGCTATGTTTGTATCTTGGGTATTTGATAAAGCAGGGATAGTATCTAAGGTAGCAGCACAGACCCGTAAGGGATTTGCATCATGCGATGCGGGACTTAAGTGGTTTACCAAAAAAGGCAAGATAGTCCCAGTTGGCAAGGCTCAACCTGGTGATGTAGTATTCTTCCAGTTCGATAGTGACGCACAACCTGACCATGTTGGAATATGCGCCAGTAACGATGGAAAAAAGTTCCTTACGGTTATTGAGGGTAACACCTCTAGTGGCAGTAAAGGAAGTCAGTCAAATGGAGATGGTGTGTATCTTAGGAAACGTGCCTACTCCCTAGTAATGGGCGTTGCACGCCCTTAAAGGATGGATATGAAAGATCTAATTGCTAAATTGAAGAGCAAGAAAACTAAGGCTGCTTTTAAGTCTTACCTACGTGCTGTTCTAGCATCAGCAGTAACTATGGGATTAGCACTTGCTGCCGATCTTGCTCCTGAGTATGCAATCCTAATCGGCTCTATAGCAGGACCTTTGGCTAAATGGGCAGATAAGACCGAAAAAGAGTATGGCTTGGGTACCAAATAAATACCCCTAAATAGCCTTTAAAGGCCGTTTTA
>Ga0315906_10003262_pt1 | contig 21628 bp, 14 predicted proteins | sample LakEriMetagenome_4_FD_203526 | JGI IMG/M metagenome (GOLD analysis project Ga0315906, IMG submission 203526) | Freshwater fungal communities from buoy surface, Lake Erie, Ohio, United States - Buoy 2 MA122 | ecosystem: Environmental > Aquatic > Freshwater > Lake > Lake biofilm | place: USA...
GCAATGGTCATAGTGGCAGTAGTTGCGCACTGCCCATCGGACGGAGTAAATGTGTATGTAGCGGTGGTTGAAGTGTTGATAGCCGGCGACCAACTTCCGGAGATACTGTTGTTGGAAGTGAGGGGAAGATCAGGAATGCTTGTTCCCGCACAGTACGGGCCTGCCTGCGTGAAGTTAGGCGTCACGGGCGCGGTGATGTCAATGGTCATAGTGGCGGTAGTTGCGCACTGCCCAGCGGACGGAGTAAAGGTGTAGGTAGTGGTTGTTGAATTGTTGATCGCTGGCGACCAGCTTCCGGAGATGCTGTTGTTTGATATTAAAGGTAAAGAAATAGAACCCCCTTCACAGACGGGAGGAATTTGTGTAAACAGGGGCGTAGAGATCGGATTCGTATTTGTGAGAGTAATTGAAATGAGCTCTACACACTCAATACCTGAGGTTACCCTAACGTTGTAGGTTCCAGCACACAAATTTGATACAGATGCAGAGGTTTGACCAATTGGATTCATTGAAGCATCGAACCATTCATAAGAGTAATCCGGAATCGATCCAGTTGCCGTCACAGTGGCACTGCCGTCGCAACCACATGTCGGATTTGAAATTTCTGAGGTCAAGTTCAAGGGTGTAATTGGTGCACATCCATTATTGAATTGCGCAATGTATGAAGCATTCAATGCATTATTGGGGGCCCCTGGCGTTTGAACATTCGATCCGCATGTGGTTATATCTGCGCAACCTTCTGTCCAATTAGATTGAATATTGGGATCACCATTGTTAAAGTACCACACGTTATCTGCTCCGGTGCCACCCGAACTGAAGTAGATGAGGCTGTTTTGATTTGCTGTTGCCCAGCACAGTGAAAATACTTCACATCCTGAAAGATCAACAATTCTTGCACAATCACCTGAATTTGCCAGTAGCGTATTGTTCCAATTTCCGCCATTGATCCATCCTAAATCAGGATAGGAACAGGCAATTGCTCCTGGAGTACTCGGATTTGACTCAAATAATGAAGTGTTATTCATCGGGGCAATAATTGAACAATTTCCATCAGTTAAGCTTAAATCTTGAGCCGGTAATGAAATATTGGGATCCGCATTATTATAGAGAACTATTATAGTGCCTAAGGGAACGCAGGCCCACAAAGGGTCTTGAGAAAACCGAACTGCACCTGGCGCCACCCCTCCTGTGCCATGGTATCCACTATTATCATCGAAAATCCAACCTCTGATATCAATACATGGAGGAACTGTGGTGCCACAGTCATAAATGGCTGAATTGCTTACGACGACAAATTCTACATATTCTTGATTCCCGGCTGAACCATTTGAAACTTCGTTGATAATTAGAGTTTGAGAAATATACCGTCCACTAAAAGCAGAAGACACTACAATTAACGCAATTATCAATCTCATTCCTTAATAGGATCTTTTAACTTCAAAGATGCAATTACTTTTATCAACTTGAATTAAGAAGGTATTAATTTATCACCAAAAATTGAAGCGGTGTTTTAGCAACTTAGACTTATTTAAGTTTAGCATGAAAGAAACCAAGCAGTTAACAAGGTTGAATTAATCCATATTTAAGTTAACTAGAAGTAAGGATTTGAATTAATCTAAGCTACTTTTAACTTTGCAATCTTCGATTTGGAAAACTGAGCTTCGGCATAGCTCAAACTCAATCGGAACTCACTTTCGTTTTTGGATGGAAGTTCGTACATCGCATCATTCAAAATCGCTTCACAGATCGACCGTAAACCTCGGGCTCCTAATTTGAATTCAATTGCTTTCTTGACGATAAAATCTAAAACATCAGCATCGAAATGCAGTTTAACGCCATCTATTTCAAACAGTCGAACGTATTGCTTCACCAGCGCATTTTTAGGTTCAGTGAGTATTCGTCTCAGACTCGCTGCATCAAGTGGTTCAAGAAACGTGAGGACAGGAAAGCGTCCGATCAATTCAGGAATCAAGCCGAAGGTTTTAATGTCTGTCGGGTTAATGTATTTCAGTAAGCTTTCCGAATCAATTCGCTCCTCCTCTGCACTGGAAAATCCAATAGTTTGACGATTCACTCTGGAAGCAATGAGTTTTTCAATGCCGTCGAAGGCTCCTCCACAGATAAACAAAATATTCTTGGTGTCTATCTGAAGCATTTTCTGTTCAGGATGTTTCCTTCCTCCCTGAGGTGGAACATTCACCACTGATCCTTCAAGTAATTTCAAAAGCGCTTGTTGAACACCTTCGCCAGAAACATCACGAGTAATAGATGGATTGTCACTTTTACGAGCAATCTTATCGATCTCATCTATGAAAACAATTCCTTGTTGAGCTGCTTCTACATTGTAATCAGAAGCTTGAAGCAGTCGGGAAAGTATACTTTCAACGTCTTCTCCAACATATCCTGCCTCTGTAAGAACGGTTGCGTCGGCGATACAAAAAGGTACATTCAGCATTTTGGCAATCGTTTTTGCCAATAAGGTTTTACCGGTTCCAGTCCTCCCGACAAGAATAACGTTGGATTTTTCAATTTCAACTTCATCCTTCAGTGCAGGCTGGTTCAAACGTTTATAATGATTGTACACTGCTACAGACAGCACTTTTTTGGCATCCTCCTGACCGATCACATATTCATCCAGTTGGCGTTTTATCTCTTGAGGCTTAAGTACGTTCACGAAAGCAGCCGATGATTTTTTCTTTTTGTTCAGGTCGTCCTCTTCTTTCACTATAGAGTGCGCCTGATCGATGCAAGATTCACAGATATGACCCGAAATACCCGCAATTAGCATTCCTACTTCATTTCTGCTTCTACCGCAAAAGGAACAACCTGAATCTTTTTTCGACATACTAATCAAAAAAGGTACGATCCGGTTGGCACCGGACCATACATGTTCTTTGCAAAGTTAATTTATTTCTTGTTGCGAATGAGTACCTCATCCACCATGCCGTAATCTTTGGCTTCTTCGGCAGTCATCCAATAATCACGATCTGAATCTGCCCAAACTTTTTCATAAGTCTGATTAGAGTGATGCGCGATGATGTCATACAGCTCTTTTTTCAGTTTCTGAATTTCCCGCGCAGTAATCTCAATATCAGAAGCTTGTCCTTGCGCACCACCGAGTGGTTGATGGATCATGACACGTGCGTGTTTCAATGCAGAACGCTTGCCTTCTGCTCCTGCACACATGAGCACTGCTCCCATGGACGCGGCCATTCCTGTACAAATTGTTGCCACATCTGGTTTGATGTATTGCATCGTATCATAAATTCCCAATCCGGCGTAGACTGACCCTCCGGGAGAATTAAGGTAAATCTGGATGTCTTTGTTTGGATCTACAGATTCTAAAAATAATAATTGAGCATTGATAATATTCGCCACATAATCATCTATTCCGGTACCTAGAAATATAATTCTATCCATCATGAGTCTGGAAAAGACATCCATTTGCGTCATATTGAGCGAACGCTCTTCTATAATATAAGGCGTAAGCGAAGATTCGATGTAGTGTTGCATGTACATGCTATTGATGCCATGATGTTTCGTCGCATACTTTTTGAATTCATTCTTATCGAACATAGTCTCGTTTTTTCAATTTGAACGCTAAAGATAACGTCAAAGTTGGGATTTGCAATAATAATTCAACAGCTTCTTTCTCGTTACTTATTAATTCTTGACGAAAGAAATGGATTTATTTTGTAGCGGAGTTTCACATACTAAAGTATATTTCCCTTTCGATAGTCCTGAGATATCAAAAACAAGTGTTGATATTCCGTTGTGGTCTTTTTTTTCACCTGTAGGATTCATGGCGAGTTCTGTTCCATTGTTCGAAATCAATTTCCACCTAAGTGATTCTTTACTGAAAAGTTGCACATACACAAATTGTTCACTAGGGTTGGGATAGATTCCGACAATGTGAGCACTCAAATCGCTAACAGCTGCAAAACGATTGCAAGGATCAACTAGACCTGTTGGGAAAGCGCCATGTCCTATGCTGGGCGTAGAGGTGGAAACTAATGAGTTTGTTCCTGAATTTGTGAAATAGGATTTTTGGCAGCTGTTACCTGAATTTTGTTCATCAATCGTATTTATGTAGTACCAGTCGCCTTGTACTTTTTCAGAAGTGATATCTAAAATAACAAACCCTTTTTTGGTTAACTCGACGTATTTCAAATGAGGATTTTCCAATGTCAGAAAGCTGCCGGCATTTATGGGAATTCCTGGTGACGTGACGCTCGGAGTTACAAATTCTACGCCCACAGGATAACTGCCATTTTCAAGATTGATCGCCCAGCTGGTATGGATGTCTCCTGTTGCCACAACAAAGTTGCTGATGCTGTTTTGCTCAAGATGGTCATAAAGCCTTTTGCGTTCTGCAGGGTAACCGTCCCAACCATCTGTATTGATAGGGGTTCCAAAAATATTTATTTCGCCCATCATTACTTGATTTCCTAAAATTTTCCACGATTGTGTGCTCGAACTGAGTTCATCTTTCAACCAATTGAATTGTTCCTGACCGAGAATAGTACGTAACGTGTCATTAATTGTTGGGCTTCCGATGTCTGCTTGTTGATCACGTCCTTCGAGACGGGTGTCCAACATGATCAGATTAGCGAGGTTTCCGAACTCGAAAGAACGGAAAATTTGAGTGTTTCCTTCAGCTTTTGGTCGGATAGGTAGCCATTCAAAAAATGCCTGCTTTCCGTTTTCCTTTCTAACGAACCAATCTCCCTCTGTAGCGTCATGGTTCTCTGCTCCGGAAGAAAACGAATTGTTCGCGGTTTCGTGGTCATCCCAAACGCAGATCCAGGGGAAATTCTGATGTAATTTCCGGAGGGACTGGTCCATATGATAGCTGGAGTAACGGAGCCTGTAATCGGGCAAAGCAACAATTTCCTGACCTGGTTCCCAAGTTCTGTCTATGTTTGGATTCGGTGAATACCCTCCTGTTTCGTATTCGTAAATGTAGTCTCCCAGCATGAGCACTGCGTCCACATCATTTCGTTCATTGATGGCCTCATACACGTTAAAATATCCTGCCTCTAAATTGGCACAGGAAACAACGGCGAGTCGCACGTTTTCTATTTCACCTGTAGGTAATGTTTTAGTTCTGCCGACCGCACTATATTGGCCATTGTATTCAAATTCGTAGTAATAAAAGGTGTTTGCTTGCAATCCTGTAACATCGATTTTTACTGTGAAATCCCTACTTGCATCTGTTTGAAAACTTCCTTGGGCAACAATGTTTGTGAACGCATTGTCCGTAGCCATTTTGTAATTCACAGTCGGCTGTTCCGAAAAATCTTGAGGGGTTACTCTCGTCCAGATAATAACCCTGTCTTGCAGCGGGTCACCCGAGGCAATGCCATGATAGAAGGGGGCAATACATTCCAGAGGGCTGACACTAGTTTGACCAAAGCCATAGATGCAGGCTGTTACAACGAGTAGGGCAGTAGTGATAATTTTCATGTTGTTAAATTAATTCAACTTCATGAAAACTGAATAAAATAGGCATTAAATTTCTGTAAAAATTTACTTTTCAGTCAATTGTGAGGAATTTTAGAAACATAGATATTTTAATTAACTCAAACACAAAAATATGTTCATAAAGATTTAATGAAAATAAGTTGGAAGGTCGCGACTTTTTGAGGAGTTTTGTTCCAGAAAATCAGCCTCGATGGAAAACCCTACTGCATCAAATTTCGGAATAAAAATTTTCAGTTTCCGAACGCGCATTTTTCATCTCAAAGGCATTCAAGCATTCGTATATCGTTTGCTGAACTGCAAGGCTTTTCTGCCAGTTTCCTTGCAGCTTTGTTTGATTTTGGTGCTGGGGGTGGGGAACGTTTTGGGGCAGCAAGTTATTGGTACTTATCCTGGTGTGAATGGCGGTTATGAAGGTGCAACGATTGACAACACTGTTTTTTCAAGCGCTCAGTCAGGGAAATGGGTAAAAAACAATGCAACTCAAACCATAGGCTCTGAGAGTACCACTGTTAGGTCTGGTTCAACTTCACTGAGTGCAACCAACGGATCAACTGGAAGAAGAATCTGGACTCCTTTGGTAACAGTTAGCAGTACCACTTCTAGTGTTACTATTCAGTATTATAGAAGAGTATTAAGCACTACAAACACACAGGAAAGTCAATCAGCCGTAGGTAATGGAACAACTACAGATGCTTCACCGGGATCATATTCAGTGCCTAGTTCAGCAAACACGTGGGAGAAGGTAACTTATACTAGGACGTCCTGGACATTCACAGACATTGCTGGTGCTGTTTTAACAAGATCGATAGGAACTGGTGGTACAATATTCATTGACGACTTGGTGATGTATAATGGTTCTGTTGACAACACCGCACCCAATTCTCCAGGTTCAGTTACAATATCAAATGCAACATCCTCATCTTTAGACATTTCTTGGGTAGCTGCTTCCGGAGGAGTTGATGGTGGTGGTTATGTTGTTGTCAGATACTCTTCTAATCCAAATGCAGATAACGACCCAAATCAAAATGGTATTTATGCTGTGGGTAATACAACTACCAATGGCACTGGATCCTTAACTGGCACTATTCGATATATTGGAACAGGTACCTCTTTTACGGACAATGTTGGATTGTCTTCGGGAACACAATATTGGTATAAAGTATATACGGTAGACAAAGCATTTAATTATTCAACCGAAAGTTCGGGGAATGGCACAACAACATTTTCTACCTCTGATCCAACTTTAAATGCGGTCACCCTAAACAGTGCGCTTACAACAACCTACGGTACTGCTTCTTCAGGAATTAGTTTTACTGCGAGCGGTTCAAATCTTACCAGTAACATAACGGCAACTGCTCAATCGGGTTATGAAGTTTCTACTTCTTCGGCATCCGGTTATGGAGCATCTGTCTCAGTGGCTTCAGGTACAACGGTTTATGTTCGTATGAATTCAACATTACCTGCAGGATCCTACAATGGGGCTACTGCTGTTGTGCTTTCAGGTGGAGGAGCGTCTGTGGATGCCAATGTTACTACTTCCGCCTCATTGAACGTCGTAAGCACGAAGACACTGACAATCACAGGATTGTCGGCATCTAATAAGGAATACGATGCAACAACTGCTGTTACGATAAATGGTACTCCGGCTTTTTCCGGGTTGGTCAACAGTGAATCTTTTCCGGTTTCCGGCTCGCCGACCTGGGCCTTTGCAACTAAAACAGTAGGAACGAACAAGACGATCAATCGAACAGGGAATTACACAGCTCCCTCGGCTAATTATACAGTAACTCAACCCACATTGACCGCAACAATAACCGCAAAAACAATTACGGTCACAAGTGCTGCAGCAAGCAATAAAACCTATGATGGAACCACTACGGCAACAATTACAGGAACGCTATCAGGAGTCATCGCTGGTGATGTGGTGACCTTGACAGGCACGGGAACTTTTGCTTCGGCTAATGTCGCTACTGGGATTTCGGTCACATCAACTTCTACGCTCTCAGGCACTGATGCAGCGAATTATTCGTTAACCCAACCTACTGGACTCACAGCGAATATCACTCAAGCTACTCAAACGATTGTTTTCGGAGCTCTTCCTGCAAAAACTACTGCTGATGTTCCATTTGCTTGTGGGGCCTTTTCGGCAACATCGGGAACAATTGCGCTCACATACATTAGTTCGAACACTGCAGTTGCAACGATCAACGCTTCCGGAACAATAACAATTGTTGGTGTTGGAACTACGACTATTACCGTTTCTCAAGCAGGTAATGCAAATTACTCCGCGGCTGCAGATGTTGCACAATCTTTGACAGTTACTCAGGCCCCTTGTATTTCTGACAATTTTGAAACAAATAGCTTGACAAATTGGAATAATGCAGGGGGAAGTACAGGTGGAGGCACAACCGCAGTTAATGGAGGAGCAGGCGATTACTACCTCAACCTTAACGAAAATGGGGAGTGGGCTCAACTTCCTACTGGTCAAACGTATAATTCCATTTCGTTTAATGTCAAAGGATCGGCAACTTCGAACAACTGGACCTTAAAAGTTCAAACAAGTATTGATGGAATAATTTGGAATGATGAGGGTGGTGCAGGAACTATCTCCGGAAGTGCAATAGGAACCACATATTCCCTTCAAACAGTGAATTTAAACCCTATTACAAATTATGTTCGTTTATTTTTAGTTAGAATTGGAAATTCATGTTACGTCGGAAATGTTGAGGCTTTTTGCACGCCTGCACCGGAAATTAATGTTAAACAAGCGTCTAATAATGTTTTAAGTGGTAGTGGAACGTATTCTTTTGGAACTTTTAATACAGAGACTTCTTCTTCAGCAATTTTATTCAATATTGAGAATACGGGTAATGAAACCCTAAATTTAACCGGAACCCCAAAAATCAATATTTCCGGTCATACAAGTGATTTTATAATTGATCAAACCTTGACATCAGGGACGATTTCTTCCGGGAGTTCCACTTCCTTCACTGTGTCGTTTTCTCCTACAACTTCTGGAGCAAGGTCTGCAACGATTTCTTTAGTAAACAATGATTCGAACGAGAATCCATATACTTTTACGGTTAATGGAACAGGCGTTGTTGGAACGTTAAATTCGGTTACGCTTTCAGGACCTTTAACAACCTATATGGGTACAGCTTCTGCAGGCGTGAGTTTTACGGCCAGTGGTTCTAATCTTACCGGTAACATTTTGGTTTCTGCACAGCAGGGTTACGAAGTTTCGACTAGTTTAGAGTCTGGATACGGTTCCAGTGTTTCTGTTGTGAGTGGCACAACTGTTTATGTCCGAATTGCAGCTACTCTTGCAATAGGAACTTACAATAGTGCTGTAGTAGCTATTTTATCTTCAACGGGTGCGTTAAATGTGAACGCTACCTCTTCCGCTTCCGGAAATATTGTTAGACCTGCAAATGATCTGTGCTCAAATGCTGTGGAACTCACTCTGGGAGCTGCTCCAATTAATGGGACATTAACAAACGCCTCTATTACAGCTCCATTTTCTGATTATTCTGATGTTTGGTATTCATACACGGCAGGAGTAAATGGAGTGGTAACGGTCAACTTTAGTGGTTTATCAACGGCAGATGATTTCACTGTATACGAGGGTTGTACAGGAACAACCATTCTTGCCCAGAGTTCAGTAGCTACCTTCAATGCAACAAGTGGTACAGTCTATTTAATTCGTATTCGTGACTTGGTTGGGGATGCTGGCACATTCAATATTTCATTGCAAAGAAATGAATATCGTACTAGGGCTTCTGGAAATTGGGGTGTCAATACAACATGGGAAAAATGGAGCGGCTCTGCTTGGATAAATTGTGCGTCAGGTGATTATCCAAATAATTCGAATGCAAGCGTAACTATAAGGACAGGACATGTTGTAGATAATGACGGGGCAATTGGTTCGCCTTGGAGTGTTTTCAATTTGACCATAGAGAGCGGTGGGAAAGTTTGGGACAATTCTTTTGCTGGAAATAACGATTACATTAAGTTATTTGGCGACGTTATTTGTGATGGTACAATAGGTGCTCCGAATGGAGATGACATCTCATTTGAAATTGCTGGTGGAAATAATTGTACCATTTCGGGAGCCGGATCTTTTACAGCCACCAGGATAAGAAAGAGCAATGATATAAACCCTCTGTTAAATGCATCTTTACTTTTCGATATGGACGTTAGATTAACATGGAGTTCTGGATCAGGCACAGTGCTATATAACGCTTCGAACTGTAATTCAGACGGATCCATGTTTAATGTAACAGTATCGTCAGGAAAAACTGTTAGGTGCTCCGGTCCAGGAGCTGTTACAAGCAGTGTTTCTATAGACGGATTATATGGTAGTAATTCAGATAATACCGGGGGGGTGTACACTATTTATGGTATCCTAGATTTAGATGGAGCTTTTTACAGCACGACAAATAATTCGAACGTTGCTGCTCCAACATCTTTGGTAATCAAAAGCGGAGGTATAGTAAAATGCCGATATCTCGATGCTGCTGCAAGTGGCGTTGCGGGCAATACTCTTAGAATCGAAGATGGGGGTAAATTAAATATTTTTGGAAGTGTTGATACGATTTCAGCGTCGTTGAATGATATTACTTGGTTAAATTTTAGTGCCACAAATAACACCTGGGATTTCCAAACCGGAAGTACAATTGAATATTCTGGTGTTACACAACAACGTGTGAATGGCATTTCGGCATGCATTAATTTCATCGTTTCCGGAGGGGGACTTAAGAAGTTAGGAAATGATTTTACAGTTGCAGGTAATTTAACATTAACAAGTGGGCGCGTGCAAACGGATGCATACAGACTAATACACACTTCAACCAATGCGTCAAGTCTGATTCATAGCACGGGAAGCGCGAGTTTTGTGTTTGGTACCTACAGAAGATATATTGCATCCAATACTTCAGTATATGAATTGCCTGTTGGACTTTCGTCGGCTACTTCTGGATATAGAAGAGCTGATCTTGTAAATAACAATTTGTCGGGAGTTACATATGTAGATGCTTCTGTTGGTTCTCTTTCTGAATCTGGTAACAATATTGATTCACGAATAGCTTGCAGCCAAAACGGAACTGCCTTAACGGATGTTCTTGGAAGTACTATCTGGTCACTTGTACCTTCGGTCCAACCTTCCAGTGGATCTTATGGTGTACGATTATATGTTTCCGGAACCGGATTGTCTGCGGCAGATGACAATACATTCTGTCCTGTAAAACGAACTTCAGGATCTACGGACTATGCAGATTGGAATACTTTCGAAACATCAACTTCCATTCCTTCTAGTGGAACTGCCGGAAGGATTTATGCCTCTGGAAATGGGTATGCAGAGCGCAACGGTTATACCTCTTTTAGTGAGCATGCCATAGGCAAGGCACCGTCTAATCAGCCGTTGCCTGTGGAGTTGTATTCATTTACGGCCAATTGTCTTGGTGAAGATAATGTTAAACTAATGTGGGTAACTGCTTCAGAAAACAATTCATCTCATTTTGTAATTGAAAATTCTGTTAATGGTGTCGATTGGAACGTTGCGGGTATTGTGAATGCAGCAGGGACTTCTCAAGAAACTTTAGAGTATGAGTTTGCATTTCGAACGCACTCAAGCTTGAATTATGTCCGACTGAAACAAGTAGACAAGGATGGGGAGGAAGTGATTTATCCAGAAATTTCGGTTGTTTGTTCGTCGAATTATAATACTCTGGTTACGATTCCAAATCCTTCAGGAAATGAGTTTACAGCGGTTTTTGATTCAGAAATCAATGATTCATCCATAGAGATTCAACTGACAGATATACAAGGTCGTGATATTTTCTCGAAAAGATTTAACGTTTCAAAAGGGCTCAATTTTATTGCGCTGGAAGGACAAACATGGCCAGCAGGTGTCTACTATCTTAAAGTGACTGCGGCTGATGGTAAGGTGCAGCTCATCCGTCATCGGATTTTATAGTACGGCTCATAAAATGTAATTTTGCTGTATGCTTCCATCGGACATACATGCGAAGAGAATCTTGATTTCACCCTTGAACTGGGGATTTGGCCATGTAGCGAGATGTATTCCAATCATTCATCAGTTACTAAAAAACAATAACCGAATACTTATTGCGTGTGATGAGGAACAGAGGCGAATTTTTGAATCGTATTTTCCTGAGGTGGAATACATTCATCATCGCGGGTATCCGTTTCGATTTTCTGGTAATTCGTCTTTTCGTAAAGATTTGTTCTTACGTCTTCCGCAGTTAATTCGTAGGCTAAAAAAAGAAAAGGAGGAGGTTCGGGAGATTTGTTTGGAAGTAGGAATTGATATAGTTATATCCGACCATCGTTACGGATTTTTTTCCTCGACGACGTATTCTATCTTTTTGACACATCAAGTGAATTTACCTCTTCGTGGTTACGAATCTCCGGCCCAATGGATCCATCACAAATTAATACAACGATTTAATGAGCTGTGGGTGTTGGATAACCCCTCAAATGAATTCGCAGGGAAATTAAGCCGTTTGAATTGCCTTATGGGTCAGTATATCGGGCCACAATCTCGTTTTTCTCTGTATGATCAGAGGAGGGGCGGAGGTGGAAAGGTCTGCATCGTTAGTGGTCCTGAACCATTTGCACGACAGTTGGTCTCTGAAATTCAATCTTTGGATGGCAAAGACATGACGGTCGTTCTTCCTCCAAATCTGCGTGAAATCGAATTGCCAGAACACATAAATAGGGTTTATTCAGATGACTGGATTAGGGCTGATAACGCTATTCTTTCAGCGGACCATATAGTTTCTCGCTCCGGATATTCAACATTGATGGATCTGATAGAGTTAAAGGTCAGTTTTGAGTTATATCCAACCAAAGGACAATCTGAACAGGAATACCTTTATAAATTCTGGAAATCGAAAAAACTCTAAAGGACTAGTTTTCTATTTTTAGTTCAAATTTTAGGAATCATAAAGAGGCTTGTCATATCGTTCGGATTTTTTTGTGCACTCGCACTTATTTTTTGGAGCCTTTATCCTGAAAGATCCCCGAAAGTTTATCGATCCATTGTTAAAAGGATTAAGGCTCAACGTGAAATGTTTGAGCCTAGTGTTTGTTTCGATCACGTAGAGTATTCTTCTCGGATGAATGACAAGGCCATTCATTATATTGGAGAGTCCTATAGAAATGGTCCGGGAGGGGTCATGAGGTCAGGGAGAGATATAGTAAAGTATTTCAAGGCAGGTAAACTAGAATTGGTCGAGGCTAATGAATACTTTTTTTTAGATACTATGCATTATAGCTTTCCATTTCTGACCCCTGAAGCAAGGAAATTTTTGGATGAGCTGGGATTTAGATTTCAGAGAAAACTGGAAAATACATCATTGAGTTGTACGAGATTTAAATTGACTTCGATTCTTCGAACAACCAAGTCCATTTTAAAATTGAAAAAGAAGAATCGCAATGCAATTACTCGAAGCTCTCACCTTCACGGGACAAGTTTTGACATTTCTTACACACAGTTTTTTGCAAATAAGCCATTGTCACGAATGGAGGTTCTCTGGTTGAAAGATCTTTTGGCAGAGACGCTTTATGAGCTTAGAAGCTCTGGTCGTTGTTGGGTTACATATGAAATGTGGCAAACTTGCTTTCATGTCGTGGTTAGGTAATAAAAAAAGGCCCATCGTTTGATGAGCCTTTTCATTTCTGAATTCTATTTTTATTTTACTGCTCCTGTGAACGTAGCATTTTCAGCGAACTTAAGGAACTCTCTGTCTTTAGCTGCTTTTGCTTTCAAAGAAGAATCTTTGCTGAATGCATTCTTCAAATTACTTACAGTAGCGTCAACATTGTTTTGCCTAGCTGATGCAACTGCTTTCAAGTAACATCCTTGAGCAGTTTCTTTATCAGCTGATTTATCCAAAGTTTTAACTGCGTTGTCTACAGCATTGTTAAGGATTTCAGCAAGTGCTTTGTTGAAAGAAGCATCTCCACCGAAACTTGATACAGCCTCAGGATACTTGCCTGCCATGATCATTAGGATTCCCATGTTATAACCAACTTCATTGCCAGCACCTTTAGCTTGAGTGAACAATTGCTTTGCTTTCGCACGATCTCCTGCTACACCTGCACAAGCACCCAAATTGTTTTTGTGAATTGCGTTGTCTGCAAGAGCATTTGCTTTTTCAAAATGAGATTTTGCATCGTTTGCTTTGTTCTGCATGTAAAGAACCGCTCCAACGTTGTTGTGAACTCTTGCGTCGTCAGCATATTTTTTCTGAGCTGCAGTATAAATTTGAAGTTTTGTATTCAAATCGTTAGTCAAAGTAGCAGCGAAAAGCAATTCTTCAACTTTCAACGAATCAGGCTTTGTTGTAGAAAGTGTTTTCAACTCTTCATCTGTGTATCCAGTAAGGTCATAAACGATAGAAATCTCAGCACGACGAAGTTTAGGGAAAATGTTTTCATCCAAATATTTGAAGGTTTTGCCCATGTTGCGCATTTCAGTTTCGCGAGTCACTGGATCAGAGTGCATTTCTAGAACACGGATTACTAGGTTTTTCTCATCCTCATTCATTTTGGATGATTGAAGTTCTTTTTTGAATCCTTCATAGTCTTCTCCACGTCCATTCAAATTAAATGAAACCGTTTCCATCGTTGCATTCTTTGCACCTTTAGCAAGATCCATAGCTGCTTTCTTTGCTGCTTCTGCACGATCTGTTGAGAGCGTATTGTTTTTATTTTCTTCACCTTCTGGAGATGCGTAACCGGTAATGTTTACTGCTTTAATAGCAATCTTAGGGTTGCTTTGTGCTGCTTTCAACCAGTCTACCAGTGCCACAATGTCTTTGTCTTTCAACTCACCAGGACGAACTACTGATTTTCCTCGCTCGTAGTTAAGTTGTGCAACAAACGTTTGTTCAGTAACGCGAGTAAATTGGTCTTTCTCCAAAATAACCTTATAATCTTTATTTACTAGGTAAGGAGTGATAATCGTTCCGTCGGCGATTTTCTTATCTTCGAAAACTCCAGCTTTCTCTTTCTTACCTTTAAATACTTTACCTGTAACTTTCAATTCGGTCACCTCCATATCTGGCTTGTAAGCAACCATATCTTCGTAAACGTAATTTCCTCCTGATTTGAAATTGATGACCGAACCATTGTCAGTTACTTTCTCACCTTGGATTTTAACCGTTTTCAGAGCCATATCTCCGATCATTGGAGTTACTTCTGCTGTCACTTTCTTGCGAATTCCTTTAGCAGGAAACGTAACGTCTACCCGCACTTTCACAGAGTCCGCATGCATTTCAAGTGGACTTGGAGTCACGCGGTATTCAAGGTCTTTTAAAAGATCACAGCTCGAAACCAAATAACTCGCTGCAGCAATCAATGCTATACCTTTCAAATTTTGAGTTTTCATATCGAAGATTTAAATTTTATCAATTTGCACGGCAATATTACGGATTTATTTTTTCACTAAGGAAAAAAACTGAATTATTCTTTTGTAAATAAACTCACTGGATTTTTTTAAGGATGGATTTGTCCGGACAATTTTCAAAAAAATGATGAACCGGGATTCCTAAAAGTGGATCAATGAGATTTGAATCTATATCTAACAAGGGTAGTAGAACAAACTTTCGTTCATGGTATCGTGGGTGTGGAATCTGAAGGTATGGTTGATTTATTACAGAATTCCCAAAGAAAATAAGATCAATATCGATAGTTCGTGATAAAGTTGTATTCTCCCGCCTTACTCTTCCCAAAAGTAATTCGATCTCTTGCAGCCTTGTCAATAGCTCGACAGGATTCATAAATGTATTACCTTTTAGACAGCAATTTAGAAAATCCGGGGCACCTTCGATTGCGATGGCAGGAGTTTCGTAAACAGGCGAAATAACCTCGACGTTGAAGCCATTTTGAGTTAAAAGCTCGATTGCTTTTTCAAGATACAGTTGTCGATCACCCAGGTTACTGCCAAGGCTAAGATAAACTTCATTTGTTATCTCCATTCAAAGGAGTGAACTAGTTTTAACAAATCTTCTTTCACATAATCAATACTCGGTTTCAGCGAGTCATAATTAGGACTACAGTTAAAATAGAGTACTCCGCTCACAAACCGCGATGTGGAATCAGTGAGGTAAAAATGAAACGGTGTAGCTACATTGCCCTGAAGCTCAAAAAAAGTTCCGAAAACACGTTTTTCAGGGTGAAGAATTCTGAGATCCTCTATGGCTGATGCCATGACTTTGTGATCGTCTACTTTGTTGTTAGCATAATTGACGTAGCTCGAAAGAGGTTCTGTCATGTTAATATATGAAAAGTGAATTATTCCATTTAAAGGACCAAGGTCAATGTCTTTGTGACAGATGATATTGCCCGCAGAATCCGAAACATTTTTGACATGATATATTTCGGGCAGTAAAAAACGATAAGAACAATCTTCGTTCAAATACTGAATGTAATCGTGTTTAGGGAATTCTGTTCTGAGAAAGGTTGGAGGTTTTGGAATAGCAAGTTCTTCAGTGCAACTGAAAAGTAAAAAAATCAATGTCATTGTATTTAAGGCTTTGATCATTCTTCTTTTTCCGTTTCGGATTCCTCTAAGATAACTTTAATGGATTTTATTCTTCTCTTGTCAGAAGATTCAACAATCAATTTGGTAGATTCACAAAGAATAAATTCGTTATTTCTCAATATCCGCCCTGCATTTTCAACCATAAAACCACCAATCGTCTCAGAATCTCCCCGCATTAGTTCAAAAGGTTTACTGTCCACGCCTGTTAATTTGTAAAAATCAACGAGTGTGGTTCTGCCTTCGAACCTGAAAATATTATTGTCAAGTTTTTCAAAGTCAATTTCTTTCTCATCGTACTCGTCAGTGATATCGCCTACGATTTCTTCAAGTACGTCCTCTAGGGTGACCACTCCACACGCGCCGCCATATTCGTCGACAACAACCGCCATGTGCATTTTCTTATCTTGGAAATCCCGAAGTAAGTCATCGATTTTTTTGTTTTCCGGAATAAAGAAGGGTTTTCTCATCAAAGTAATCCAGTCAAACGAATTGTCTTCGGATAGAAAAGGCAAAAGATCCTTTATGTATAATATCCCAATCACCTGATCTATTGTCTCGTTGTAAACAGGCATTCTTGAGTAACCATTCTCTTTGATCAATTCAAGTACTTCTCCAAAAACTAAGTCCTTGTTTACGGCAACCATGTCTACTCTTGAACACATGATCTGTACAGCCTCCGTATTGCCAAATTTTACAATTCCTTTAAGAATATTATGCTCCTCTTCTGAGGTATGCTCCTCTTTCGTTATGGCCAATACCTGCTCTAAATCGTCTGAGGTGATATTAATCTTGCGACGTTTCGCTCTTTTTTGTATCAGATTGGTTCCATTTACCAGCAAGGCCTTCAACCATGAGACAGGTGGTATCGATTTAAATGTGCTGATGGGAAAAGCCATCATTTTTGCCATTTTAACTGCATTTCGCGAGGAATAGATTTTGGGTATGACCTCGCCGAGCAATAACATCATAAAGGTGATCCCAAATACCTCTACAACAAAACGGATGGTTTCGTTGCTTGGGTTGGATGGGCCAATGAATATTTCAATTAGAGCACTTGAGATTATAGCTATCCCAACATTAACGAAATTGTTCGTGATCAACAACACTGCCAACAACTCTTTTGGATTTTCAAGGAGCTTAAGCACCTGCTTTGAGGTTCTTGAATCCTGTTTTCTTAAATCTTCTTTATCGCTCGGACTGATGGAGAAGAACGCCGATTCAGAGCCGGATGCCATTGCTGAAAATAGAATCAATATTAACAAAACAACGACATAGGCCATCGTCTGAGAAACACCGATCAATAATATTTGAGGAGGGAAGACGAAACAACTAAAGGGGTCACCGGGACTCATGTTTTAAAAATTCAAAATGGTAAAACATCCTGAGAATCCTCGCCGCCTATTCCACTCATTGGTTGAGGAGGATTTGGAATTCCTTCCGTTCTTAGAGTGTGCTTGGAGTCATCTCGGTCGTTATCAGGCCTAGACAGAATGGTCATTTCGTCGCCTATGACCTCAATGGTATATCTTGTCTGACCTTCTTTGTCTTGCCACGATCTTTTCTTTAGCTTGCCTTCAACATAAATTTTTGTTCCCTTACGGAGGTACTTTTCAGCGACCTCTGCTAATCCTCTCCATAGCACAACATCATGCCAATCGGTAACTTCTTTCTTTTCTCCCGAACTTCTGTCGGTGTAAGTTTCAGAAGTCGCCAACGGGAAATTTGCCACCACACCGCCGTTTTCCAGATGCCGTACTTCCGGGTCTTTACCAAGGTTGCCTATGAGGATTACTTTGTTTATGCTGCCTGCCATTCTATTCGAAATATTGAACAAATATAAGCTGAAATCATCCGTAACAACTCTTTTTTCCGGATAAAGATGTCAACATTTTTTAAGGTAACTTCTCAAGATATTTATCGATCAGTCTTGGAATCGGATAATCGATCAATTCCTCTTTTTTTATTAGAAGAATATCCTCAGACTGAATGTTTTTTAATTGCTCGATATCGAAATGATAGAAACGGGCATTGATTTTTTGATGCGATAGAATATGTGAAATTGATTCGGAGATCCTGAAAGCCTTTTCTGGTAGAATGCCCTGAAACAATTGATCCGGATAATCACTACTGTCTGTCTCAATTAAAGGAAACTCATAGAGGTTTTGCCAGATGTCTTTATTTGTCCTTTTCTGAAGAAGAATAACATCGCTGTTTTCAATTATTGAATAATGGAAGAATCGATTTTTAATTTTTTTCTTGTTTAACTTGACTGGACGAATGTTGGTAGTTTTATTCTGTTTGGAAAGACATGCGTCACTTACAGGGCAAGAGTTACACGATGGATTAATCGGCGTACAAATCATTGCGCCAAGTTCCATGATAGCTTGATTGAATGTTGCCGGATCTTTTTGGTCAATAAGTTCAGATGCAAATTGTTTAATGAGTTTCTCTCCTTCAGTGTTATTCACTGCTATCGCCAAATCAAAGAATCTGCTTAGTACACGCTGAACGTTGCCATCGACTACCGGTACCGGTTCGTCGTAACAAAATGAAGCAATCGCAGCTGCCGTGTATGAACCTACACCTTTGAGCTTTAATAACTCTTTGTAATTTTGAGGGAATTGACCTTTCAAATCTTTTGAAATGACCTTAGCCGTAAAATGTAGGTTCCTGCCTCGGCTGTAATATCCAAGTCCCTGCCAAAGGCGCAATACTTCCTGCTCATCAGCATCTGCTAGCTCATGGACGTTTTTGTAAGTCTGTGTAAATCTTAGATAATAAGGCAGACCCTGGTCAACTCTGGTTTGCTGTAAGATTACTTCAGAAAGCCATATTTTGAAAGGTTCATTCGTGTCCCTCCAAGGCAACAATCTTTTATTTTGTCTATACCAATTGCCGATTAGTAGGCTAAAATCATTCATTTAGGGAAAATTCTTGATTTTTTTGTGTCTTTGCAAAGTTATAATCTTTCAGAAAACTACTTTTGCCTTGAAAAACAGATTATTAATTAAAAACCCAATAAAATGACTAAAGCAGACATCGTTGCAGATATTGCAGAAGTAACAGGATTAGAGAGACTAGAAGCTTTGAAAGCTGTTGAGGCTTTCATGACATCGGTAAAAGGATCTTTGGCAAAAGGAGAGAACGTTTATCTAAGAGGTTTTGGAAGTTTTATCGTGAAAGAACGCGCGGAGAAAACGGGTAGAAACATCTCCAAAAACACAACGATCATTATTCCTGCACACAATATCCCGTCTTTCAAACCGGCAAAAACATTCGTTGAGGAGGTTAAAAATAAGGTCAAGGTAAAGTAAGCCTGTTTTAAACTTTTTATTTCAACAGATATTTGTATCTTCGCACTCCCTTTCGAGGGAGTGCTTGTTTTAAGCGCTTGTTTTTAAGCAATTAACAACTTTAAATATAATTATATGCCAAGCGGTAAGAAAAGAAAAAGACATAAGATGGCTACGCACAAGCGTAAGAAAAGACTTAGAAAAAATCGTCACAAGAAGAAGAAATAAAGATCGTTAAAGGTCTTGTTTGAAACTTGGCGGGAATACCTGCTGAGTTTTTCTTGTTTTATTCATTTAAAATAATTTTCGTGAGCTTAGAACTAGTTGTAGATGTCAGACAAAATGGCATCTGGCTCGCGTTGTTGCGTGACGGAAAGCTAATTGAACTCCATCAGGAGCAGGGTAGTAACGATTTTACGGTAGGAGATATTTATCTCGGAAAAGTTCGAAAAGTGGTTCCAAGCCTCAATGCTGCCTTCGTGGATGTAGGGTTTGACAAGGATGCTTTTTTGCATTACCTTGATCTAGGCCCTCAGTTCAATTCACTCAATAAGTTTACCAAGGAAACGCTCAATGGCAAGCAAAGTGTAGCCGATTTGCTCTATTTCAAATTGGAGAAGGATATCCCGAAGGAAGGAAAGATTGATGATATTATCTCCTCCTCTCAATCGATTTTAGTGCAGGTTGCTAAAGAACCAATTTCGTCCAAAGGTCCAAGACTTTGCTCTGAAATTACTCTCGCGGGAAGATATTTGGTTCTCGTTCCGTTTTCAGACAAAGTATCGATTTCTCAAAAGATCAAAGAATCGGCCGAACGCGATCGTTTGAAGTCCGTCATGGACAGCATTCGTCCCAAGAATTTTGGAGTGATCATCCGAACTGTTGCCGAAAACAAAAAGATCGAGCAGATCGATCAGGATTTAAAGAATTTGCTCGAGAAGTGGCGGACAATGCATCTGAACCTCAAAACAGCCACGCCTCCGCGACGTGTTTTGGGAGAGATTGACAAAACATCTTCTATTCTTAGAGATATGTTGAATGCTGATTTCACCAACATTCATGTCAATGACTCAGGTACGTTTGAGGAGATGAAGGAATTCATTCTGGGAATTGCGCCCGGAAGAGAAAAGATTCTGAAACTCTATGATGGCAAACTGGCTATTTTCGAGCGTTTTGGAATAAACAAACAAATTAAAGCTTTATTTGGCAAGAAAGTACCTCTACCAAGTGGTGGTTATTTAATCATTGAGCACACGGAGGCCATGCATGTCATAGATGTGAATAGTGGAAATCGTAAAGGCGCGGACGGTCAGGAAACAAATGCTCTTCTTACAAATGTGGAGGCAGCGGAGGAGATAGCGCGAGTCTTACAACTTCGCGACATGGGAGGCATTGTCTGTATTGATTTTATAGACATGCACGACAAAGAGAACAATCGAATTCTGTTTGAAAAACTCAAAGGTTTCATGCAGAATGACCGGGCAAAGCACAATATCTTGCCTCCGTCTAAATTCGGTGTGATCGAAATTACCAGACAGCGAGTACGACCTGAAACGGATATCAATACCTCTGAAACGTGCCCTACATGCAATGGTACCGGTGAGGTGCAGGCGAGTATACTTTTTTCTGAGGAAATAGAATCAAACTTGAATTACCTCCTTACTGAACGCAAGGAAAATGGGGTTTCATTATTGGTTCATCCGTACTTGGAAGCTTACTTTAAGAAAGGTATTTTGTCTAAACAGGTGAGATGGTTTTTCAAATACTTTAAATGGATTCCGGTGCACGGTGTGACAGCGAACCATCTCATGGAATACACCTTTGTAAATAAAAGCGGAGAGGAAATATCATTGTAAATGAACTTCTCGAGGGAAGAATTGCTGATCAAGCTTGAGGCTTTTTGTGCTTATCAGGAGCGCTGCAAAATGGATGTTCTTGCAAAATTAAGGTCTTGGAAGGTATCGGAAGATCATGATGCATTTATAATTTCAAAACTTCAGGATTCCGGATATCTGGATGAATCCCGATTTCTGGAAAGTTATGTTTCCGGAAAGTTTCGAATAAAAAAGTGGGGAAAAGTAAAAATTCGTCAAGGGCTTTATGCCAAAGGATTTAAACATGATGCCATAGAAAAAGCACTTTTCGAAATTGATTCGGACATCTATTGGAATTCATTGTGTCAATTGGCAGAACGGAAAATAGCAGAAATTCGAACCAAAGGAAATCTGGAGTTTAAGGAAAAAATTAAAATCCTAAGGTATCTTTCGCAGAAAGGATACGA
>Ga0315906_10003263_pt1 | contig 21621 bp, 45 predicted proteins | sample LakEriMetagenome_4_FD_203526 | JGI IMG/M metagenome (GOLD analysis project Ga0315906, IMG submission 203526) | Freshwater fungal communities from buoy surface, Lake Erie, Ohio, United States - Buoy 2 MA122 | ecosystem: Environmental > Aquatic > Freshwater > Lake > Lake biofilm | place: USA...
ATGCATAAAATTCTTTATCTTTAGTTTTTACACAAATATTTTTTTCTGCTGATAAAGCCATTTTATGAACAACTATTCTATAATCGTTTAGAATTGCATCTTCAACAGCATCATCTGTAATATACTTATATCGTATAGGACAAAATTCTTTTACCATTTTGCCTTTTTCGCTATCTTGATATCTAGGTGGTGTACCTGTCAATCCTAATATACGTCCAGGAAATGTTCCAAGAAAACTTAAATGTGAAGAAAGTAAAGAATGACATTCATCTAACACAACAATATCATAATCGTGTTCTTCTTTGTGTAATGACAAATAGGTTGTAAATTTTATACAATCTATCATGTCAGGATCAATACCAAATTTTACAGCATCATCTTTCCAAGACTGAAATATTGATAACTTTGGGGCTACAACAAGAGCATTTATCATACTCTTGTTGTCCCAAAAGTGCTTTAGATATTTAAGACCGATGAGAGTTTTTCCTACACCCATTGAAATTGCTAATCCACATTTTTTATGTTGTACAGCAATATCAAGAGCTTCTTGTTGTACTTGCTCTCTTTTGTTCATAAATATTAAGCTGTTTTCATTTTCATTTTGCTAAAGGATTTATTTCTAAATTCAATAGCTGCTTTTTTAGTAGGGAAGTTTTTACTTGTACGTTTACCATTTCTTTGGAAAACTACTCTGTAAGAACCACGATCTCTATAAACACATAGAGATACTCTTTCAAAATTACTGGTCATATATGCTGGTTTAAAGATTACAAATTAATCGAATACACGATTTACTGTTTGATCGAACGGATTAAATTCCACTTGATTATAACTACGATATTTACCTGCTTCAAATACCATTTTAGCATGTTCATCGTGTGTTAATACACCAAGATCTTTTAACATAAAGTCAATAGAAGTATCATTCATTTGATATTCCATGTCTTTTTTACTTTCGAGAATGTGTTTGTGACCTACAATTTCACCTTCTCCTAATACAATACGTTTTGCTTTTTGCATAGTTTTAAATTTTAATTGTTTTCTGATATTTCATCAACATAATGTACATGTTCTTCTAAAGCGTCATATAATTTGTCATAAGCACTGTCTAATAAACGAAATATTTGACCTGCTTTATATCCTACACTACCAGAGGTTGTATCATCATCTCCGATATCTTCTGCAAAATCTTTTGCTAATTCTACAGAATATCTGGCATCAATTAATAAAGTGCGTAACTCATTAGTTGTAATTGTAATTGAATCTTGATTTTCCATTTTTATTTATTTTTAGGTTTCTGAATACATTAATTTAAGATAGGAATCTTTGTCTAAATGATAAGGACGAGTTGCTTCTCTGCTTTTTTCAGATTTTTTCACAACAATGATATCACCCTGTCTATATATTTTTTCAGGATTATCTATATCTATACGTATCGTCCAAGCAATTGCACGTATAGCATCATAATCTTTTTTATCATCGCCCCACCATCTTTGTCCTGTAGCTGCTTCTTGATTAACATATAACCAATATTCTCTATTAGTTGTTGTACACCAACATCTTACAGCATATACAGGATTTGCATCTCTACCCCATCTATCTTTTTCAAAAAGCTTTTTTCCGTCTATTTCATACAACTCATATACATCTTCAAATATACGAAAACTTTCTTTATTTTCATCATCCCAGTTAGCTCTTTTTTTTGTGATCTTCTGTCTATCTAAAAGCTTGGGATTCAATGACTTAAAGAGTTTTTGTACGCCTATACAGTCAAAATATGTACGTCTAGTTTCTGTATTTTCTTGTTTAAGAGCTTCTTCAACTGTCACTGGCTCTATACTATCCCAGTATTCTTCTACAAAGTTTCCAAAGTCTTCAAGACTAGGATGTGTAATAATATCTTTTTTAAAATCTATAAACTCTGGATATTTAGCTTTCCAAAGTTTGAGGGCTTCACTTAATTTGAAACCCCCTTGACTACTAACAATATAACTTTGTTTATCGTATTGCATAATTAAATAATTTAATCTTTGGGTAATGTTTCTTCTGCTGTAATTTCTAAATAAACACTTTTTTCATCTGTAGATCTAGTTCCAATACCTAATTCATCAATAGTGTATTCTACAAAATCTCCATTAATAACACCATCTTTTAATTCAAAAGTAAGATCTTGCCAAATGCCTCTATAATCTTTTCCCGATGCCTCAATAAACTTATCAATAACAGCATTTATTTGATCTTCAAGTTTAGTATCAAGTTGTTGTTGAAAATTTATATGATCATCAGATAAAAAACCATTTTTAATATTAAATGAAGATTCAACACGAGATTGATCATCACTATGACAATCAATATCAATATTTATACTATCGTACCATAATTTTTTAGGTACTTGTATAACAATATTACATTCTTGATGCATTGTTTCATCTTCAGAATAATAATCTACACCTTCAAATGATTGTTCTTCTTTATTATATACAGCTTCTCCTTCAGCATTAAATTCACCAGCCCAACTTCCATAATCTAATTCGTTATACATACTATCTATTAAATAGGCAGTATATCTATTTTCTACCTCTATTCCATCAATTTGAAAATGTACCCATCCGCTATCTCCACCACCTTCCCAGTGCATTGATAATTTATGACCATCAGCTACTTGTTGGTTACACCATTCTAGTACTGATAATTCTACTTCTAATTTTTTAGCTTTTTTTGTTGCTTTTGCCATAATTAATTATTTTTTTTGTTTTAATTGTTCTCTATGCCATTTAGCACCTTCCATAAAATCTTGTTTAGCTGATTGTGCTAATTCATTTGCTTTTACTGGATCAGAAAATGTATTTGTTTTAATTCTCCATCCATAGTTTTCAGCTGCTTTCTCTATTTCTTCATCTGATATTTCCATTTCTATTGCTTGTAATTTAGGAGAATTATATTTCTTCATTGGTGTACCATCTTTATATCTTAATTCATTTGATAATTCATCTGGTTTTGCTCTATTATAGCCAGCTTGAAATCCTTTTATGAAGAAATGTTTATCATTTTCATCACAACCATCACATCCTTCCCAGGATTCTTCTGCTAGTTCATAAACCTTTTTAAGTTCTTCTGTGAGTTTATCTATTTTTTCTTTTATGTGTGGTGGAATTTCTTTCATAACTTTTCTATTTCTTGTTTAACTTCTTTCCAATAAAGTCTTTCTCTATTTTCAATATACTTACTTTTGTCTTCAAGATACTCTTTTTGTGGTAATACATTCAATATCTCATCTACAGCTATTAATGCACATTTTTCCGCAGATATCCACCAGTCTGTACCTTCAACTCCAGTAATACCATCTTCAAATTTATTGTATAATTCTAATGCTTTTTCTTTTGGTGTCATAACTAATCTTTTTTAAGTTGTTTAAGTACCTGGATTAGGTGGTCTATATTACTACCCCTAAAATAAGCCTTTCTAATTTCTACCTCTGTATATGTGTTTTCTTGTTGTCTATATTTTTTCAATGCTTGACAAAATGCCCAATGCTCTCTTTGTAAATCTTTATCTTCAAGGCATTGCTCAATCTTTTTCTCTAACCATTCTACATAATTGCTCATAACTAATATTTTTTAGTTTGATTTTTTCTTTTCTCCCAGTGTTCCAAGAATGTTTTACCCATTAGTTCTGCGTATGTTTTTGCTTCTTCTTCTGTAAAATTTGCAATATCATAACCTTCTTCTATTTTAAAACCATCTTGTTTTAATCCTGAAGGTTTTTCAAATCTTACAAAATTTGGCATTGTTGGTGGTAGTATTTTAAATGACTTTTCCATAATTGATGTTTGCATAATTAAAAGTTTTTTTCAATTATTAATTTTTCTACAGAAACAATGTATTTCTCATCTATCCATGTGTTTCTTGCTGTATAATACCTGTCATTTCTTTTAAAAGCTCTATGGCTTTCTTTTTTTCTTTTATACTTTGTATGTACAGTGTATTGATTGTCAGGGTCAAACCTTGCATGGAAGATTTGTGTTTCTTCTTCATTCTTTAAACTGTCGTCATACTGAGGATTTCTTTGTAACCAGCTAAATAAAAGAGACCTATTGTTTTCTGTCATTTGGTGCCAATGCTTATCAGTTAATTGTTGCCAGAAATACATTCTTGCAATAGGACGTGGTGGTATACATACTTCTGCTAAAAAAGATAGCTCAAAGAAGTCTATACTAAATAATTGTTCTTTCATAACTAATCTTTTTTAAATATTATTTCATATACAACTCTTATTATAGCTGCAATTACAACTACACCTATAATTACATCTAAAATTGAACCATTTTTAAAATAGTTTATTAATTCATTCATAACTAATGTTTTAAAAAAATGAGGATGAGAAGTCCTCGATGTTGAGAGTAACTTTACACTCTAATTAAGTACAACTCGCTATTCTTTCTCAAGGAATCAACATTATCTTTAATTAATCTTTTAATATTACACTTAACCAACCATGTAGTTGTTTTGCTTCTTCGTGCGTCATATGAAAACTAATTCCTTCTGGTATTAATCTTGAATCATTATGTTTTGATGTGTCAAGATCTTCTATATCAAAAACAATAACTGGTGTAATTTCTTTATCAATATTTTGCAGTGCTTCATAAATTTCCATTGAAAAACGACTTTTTGCATCTGATGTCCATAATATCATAATTAATCTTTTTTAATGTAATCTAATTTTTCTTCTTTAATTTCTTTCATCATAGCGCGTCCATCTCCTGGTTTATACATCCATCCAACAACATTCATATTGTCTAAATAGTCTTTAATAGTGGGTATCCATCCAATATCTTCTTTTACATGTTGTTCTCCAAGAGCTCTAACAGGAACCATTTTTCCATCAGAATTGGTAATATACACTCCAAACTTTTCTTCACACCAGAAAATACCTTCAGAGTGATGTCTAAGGGTACGATGTCTCATATCTGGGTATGAACTTTTGGTTTCATCAAACCAATTATGTATTGGTAAATAATCTTCTATATTTCCTCCCCATTTCTTTTGGGAAGAGATTGCATGATGTAAAGGATGTGACATAATTTTAATTTTTATTAATAATAAAGCTTATGAGTGGGATATAGTTCATTCCATGTTTCTACTAAATTTTTCCAATATCCCGACTCTTTATTATATCTATTACACACTTCTACTAATTCAGGAAAACCTTTAGCTAATTTAGCTCTATTATCATCATCTCCTTTAAATATAGTATCAATTAAAGATGTGGTAAAAGAACCTTGATTGCCTAATTTATACATGCAAAATGTTTCTTCTGCTTCTGATAGATTTACTGTTGTCATAATATTTTAATCTGTTTTTTCAATAAAATAAGTATTAATTAATTGAACATCTGATCCAGACAAATCAAACCATTCTCCTCTTATGCGTTTTTGTTTAAAAATTTCATGTAATTTTTTTTCATCAGATGATTTTGCTGAAAATACATATAACATTTCAATAGTTGGTTTTTCTGATTGTAATGTTCTTTCTCTATGTTTTGGATCTACAGATTTTCCTATTTTATAATAACCTGTATTTTTGTCTATCATTACATAAATAAATGTAGGTTTATCAGATAATACTTCATCATTAACTTTTTTTAAATAAGTTATTTCAATTTCTTCTTCATATTCATAATCAAAAAGTTTATTAAATTCTTCATTTAATATTATACCTTTTACAGAAGGCATTCTTATACAATGATAAAATTTAGTAAAATCATGAGCTGGATTAAAGGAAGTATTAGTTACTTTAAAATAAAATTTTGTGTTAATAGAATAATAATTACTTCGATAATAAAAAGTTTTATCATTTTTTTCTAAACCAAATGCAGAACCTGGATTTATTATTTCATAAATTTTTTCTTTTATTGGAAAATGTTTTTTAATTTCACTTTTATTAGTCCTAGCCCAGTTTATTAAATCATCTTTTTTTTTATCACCTTTTTCATATAAGTCATAAATTTCTTTTCTAAATATTTCAAGTTGATCAATTACATTCATTTTGATTAATTTAAACGAGATTCACTAAATCCTAGCTCTTTAGCTTCTAAAGGATTAGTTTCTATATAAGAATGACATGCTCGACACAATGCAAACCATGTGGATATATTAAGATAGTTATCACCAACCCTACCTTTTGAGTGATGGATGTCAGTTGCTTTACCTGTACAACCAACAAGTTTTGCTTGACAATTATTATGTAATGCAAGAAATGCTAATCTTTTTTTAGAATATTCATCCATCTCAACCTGCCTCTTTTTAGAGACAGGTGAAATAGACTTTGGTTTATCTATAGAATACCAACATTCTTTGCAATACTTTTCTTTACCATCTGATTTCCAAATGTGTTTCATTTCTTCACATTTGGCACATTTTTTAAGTTTTGCTTTTATCATATACTATTATTTTATTAAGAACTGCGATTTTAAGCTATCTTAAAAAAGTTTTTTGGTAAATAGTGTTCTTTTACAAGTTTTTTAGCAATAGTAATTTTATCAAGTTTTACATCTTTTAATGATGCTCTACATAACATAGTTTCATCACATCCTTTTACATTAGCAAATTCCTTTGCAATTTTAGATTTTGGAAATAAACTTAGTAACAATTTATCAACATAATTGTTACAAATTTCATGTTTCCATTTGTTAATAAGACGTTGAACTTGTTTTTGTCTAATTACAATCTTCTCCTTAACTGAATCAGGCATTCTTTCAAGTTTTTCAGGAATAATTGCATCTAAACCATAAATTAGTTCTAAATACATTTTTTCTTGAATTGGATTAAATACGCTTTTTTCAAATTCTTGATAAAATACTGTTCCGTTAATTTGAATTTTTCTTACAAGCACATAGATGTCTTGTTCTTTTTGATAGGATTGATACATGTGTGTAATATTAAAAAAGCCTGGAAATTAGTTTTTCCAGGCTTTTGATTTATAAATTAAAGATCCGCTTTTTCTTCTAAATTTTGAAGTAATCTACTAGCTTTTCTTTTGGTAATATTACCAATTTCATTTTGAGCAGCTTGTACTTCTTTTATTTCATCTCTATTTGTATGCATAATCAATTCATCAACAGCATTCATATTCTGAGTATAGAAAGATTGACGATAAATAGGTTGATCATTTACTCTACATACAATACCAGTGCTACCTGCTATTTTAAGATCACGATCAGGATTTTCTTCATTAAAAGCAGTGAGAGATTCTTTTACAATGATTTTACCTGAAATTACTTGATCAGCTTTAAAATCACATTTTACTAAATCTTCTACTTTACCTTTAATTAATGCTGTTCTTAACACTTGTCTAAGCCAGCCTTCATCATTAATTTGCATAGCTAATTGTTGTACTTTTACATAGCCATACTCGGGGTTGTTTTCAGATACACCAATTACATTTCCTTGGTCATCTGCTCTTACAAAGACTTTTGTCTCCATTGTTTTAAAATTTAAAAATTAACAAATAAAAAAGGGCCTAAATTAGGCCCTCTTATAGATAAATACACATCTAATTACTCAATAATGTCATCATAATCTATATCCAAATCTGATAGTTTATCATCTTCTGAAATGTCTGTAATTTCAGGAAGAACTACATCATCTTGTTTATCCTGTTTATTTAAAACAGATCCAAACCAAGGATTTTCTTGTACTTCACCATAATTATAAGCTACAAGATATTCAAGTTCTTCATCAGTCATTTCAAAATATTGCTCAGTGCTTATTTCGATCACTTTCCCATTAGGTAATTGGTATAACATATAATAATTTTACTAATATAAAATTAGATATATTATACCAATTAATGATAATAATAGCTATTTAGTATGGATTATAGAGCTATAATTAATTATTTTTTATTAGAATTCTTTGAATTATACAGCTTTTTCTTCCAAAAAGCGTTTGTTTTATTAATATGCTCTTGTTTTTCTACTAGTTTTTGCTCTAGCTCAGCAATTTTTTCTTCGTATTTTTTTTTATTTACAAATAAGCCTCTTATCCATTTAATCATGTCTATAATTATTTAAATAATCCAAATAGATTAGAAAATCTACCACCAATATTTTCTTTTGTAATATGGTCAAATTCATTTGATTTTTTTAATTGAATTTTATCAACTAAATCGCCATCAGGTGAAACTTGAACGCCATTTCTAATAATTTCATACACAAAAGTTTCATTTTTATTTTTAGATTCCATTGTAATAAAAACTGCTTCTATTTTTTCTCCGTTTTTGTACAACTCATCTATATCTTCTTGTGTAATTTTATCTTTTTTTGGCATTCTTCTCATCCAAACTTCAGAACACCACAATACAGCATGTGGTATAAATGTTTTTTGAATTTCTTTAAAAATATTAGGGACTACTTCTTTTATAAAATTATCTTTTGATTCATCATCTTGTAAAAACTTACGATCAATTGGAATATGAACCATGCCAAATTTTAAATCAGGCTCATCTTCATTTATTTCTTTTAATTCACTAAAAACAGTTATACAAGGATAAAATTCCCCATATGTTTGAATATTATTTTTAATAAAATCGATGTGCTCATTTTTAAGCACATCGATTTCTTCTTCTAATGATCTAGTCATCGTTTTGAAATTCTAATTTAACAACTTTATTTAATAATGTGCTAACAATTTTTGGAGTGTCGTTTAAATCATTTATGATAGAAGAATAAGAATAAATATCTTTTACTCCACCATATTTAAATCCAATACCTACAGTGACAAAACCATCTCTTCTACATTTTTCTATAACACGTTTCATTTCATCAATAGCTTCATCACCTCCATAATTGGCACCACTTGGTTGACCATCTGATATAGAAATAAATAAAATATTTTCAGAAGTTTTACTTCTTATTTCATCATATATTTTTTCTATAACAACTCCATCATAGTTCTCATTAAAGCTAACACGTGATTGTCCTTCAAAACATTCTTCAAACTTTTGATTATAAGGGTCATGATAAATTCTTATTTCTGGTTTTGTGTGAGTTGCTGAGTCACCACTATGTCCATAAACATAAATTTTATCTTTTGGTATAATTTGAGAAAATGTTTTATAAAGAATCTTTACAAGTGAATGTTGATAAAAAGCAGACGAATGTGAACGATCTCTTAAATGACCCATACTACCACTTTCATCCATAAGAATACAAACAGCAAATGGTTTAGTAGATATGTTTTCTTCCACTTTATAATAAACTCTTGTATTACCACTATGTACAGTGGCAATTTTTGCAATATCGAGTTTACCATTACGAAGATTATCTACTTTATCACTTTTAGGATCAAAATTAACATCTAAAAGATCTAAAAGTTTTTTTGCAGCTGTTTCTTCATTACTATCATACGTTACTTTTCTAATGTCTTTTATTTTACCTGAAACATTATAAAATATTGTATTTTTTTTAAGATCTGCAAAATCTGAACTAAAACTAGTTAGTGTAGAAGGTTTATATTCAAATTTTTCTGTTTCAGATACTGTTTTACTAATTGCTTCATTAACAATAGATGTTCCAGGTTTATCACTTTTTTTAATTATATCACCATCTTTATATTCTTTAAACTTTTCATTTTCTGTCACATCATAAAGAAATTCTGTGTTAATAATTTCATTTTTATAATGTTCAAATAAACTACTTAATTCAGCATCATGTGTTGCAATATAATTAACAACTTCTTTTAATGAATTTTTAGTAGGTACAATATATTTTTTTTCATTTCCTAAAAAATCTTTACTAACTTCAATTTTAGCATCTGCTGTAAGATACTCTTCTAACTTAAATTGTTTAATTTTAAGCTGAGTTATATCAGCTAATTTTGTCTTTAAATAATAAGGAAGTTTAGATTCTTTATGAAAATTATAATCCAAATCATAACTTGTTTTGATTCTTGGATAATCATATAAAATCTTTTCAAACCCTCCATACAAAGACTTTTCCCACTGTGTACTACTATTCCAATACATAGTTTAATTTTTATTTTGTTTACGTTTTTTATATTCCACTGTGAGATATGTGCCTAAAAATGCGCCAATAATAGCAGGTATAATTAGTGTTCTATCTTCTGTATAAGATAAAATACCAAAGGCTCCGCAAATATAAATTGCAGAGCCCCATATACCTGCTGATATTGACTTTAACTCATTAATTTTAATAAAATAAAGAGCCCAGCACACATCTGCGATAGTCATTGTTATAAAGACTAACGCAAAATGTAACCAGTAATTCATATTTTATTATTTTGATGAGCCTTCTAATATATCTTGAACAGCAGCAAGACCTTCTTTACTACCAAGACCTTTACAAATAGCAAAGAAGCTATCATAAATAGTAAATCCATCCCCTACTAAATCAACAATGTTCTTTAAATGTCTAATAGACATACTAAAGTTAACACGAAACTCTTCGTGAGATTTATTAATACGATTGTAAATGCTGACAATTGTTTTTACTTGATCTTCTGTAAGAGCTTTACCATAGTTTCTTACCACTTCTTTAGTCATTTTCTCATTAAGAGGATCAACTTCTATAAGAACAAATCTATCCATAAGAGCTCTGTCAAGTTTGTGAGTACCTGTATATTGACTACCTACGTTAGCTGTAGCAATAAATACACAATCAGGATGTACTTTTACAGGTTCACAATTGTGAAAACAATATTCCATTGGGAGCTCACGTCTGAAGTCAAGACAAGGAAACAACAAGTTATTTGCTGTCACCACTGCACGCGAAAGCTCATCAAGAAGAATAACACCTGGTTTTTGTATCACTTCAGAAAATCTTGAAGGAATAAACTCACTTACAGTTTTATCATCTTTTACAGTGATTGTATGTGTACCTACAAGAGACATAATAGGATCACTCATAGTACCCATATCAAATATTGTAAGAGGAAGTCCTAATGAATCAGCAATATTTTTAACAAGCTCTGTTTTACCAACACCTGTTGGACCTAAAAGCATTGTGCTACGTCTTGCTTTAATATTAGAAAGTAAAATATTATATGTAGCTTTATCAACTTTAAAGTACCCACCTAAAGTTACATGTCCTGTTGTATCAATTGGACTAGTAGATATTGCACTAACAGGAGCTTCATATAAAATTTCTATTTCAGAATTTTCAGAAATAGCTTCTAATGTTCTTAAAATACTTTTAACATCACCTGTTTTTCTATCTTCAATAACACATTGGTTATTTTCGATAAGCATTTTATTTTCCTTAATTTCTTTACCATTAAAACTAGATAGCACTTTTATAAATGCTATTGGATTATCACCCATTGATTTAACAAGCATCCATGCGCGTGTTCTACGTGTGCGTTTTGATTCTTCTGCTTCAGTTACTTCTAATTCTGCAATTTTGTGTTCAGACATTTTGTTTGATTTTTAAGTTTTAAAATTTAATTAATCCCACCAAGATTCAATATGCTGATTAAGCATTTTAAATAATAAGCTCTTAGCACGCTTATGGTTTTCCCACGATATGTTCATAGCAATGTATGATTTATCGTCTTTTCTTGATACCACTCTATCCATTTTTATTACTTGCTTATAAACAAGAGGATATTTTCTAAAGTAGTTATCAAAGTTTTCTGATAATTCTTCTATACGAAGTTGTTTATGGTCTGGATCACCTTCAATATCATCCCAATGATATTCAGATTTGTGATAATCCATGTATTCCATTCTATACCATTCTTCTCTTACTTTTTCGATAAGGCGAACACAAGTCATCATTCTCTCTGCATCTCTTTTTGCATGTAAATGAATGCCACTTTTACCAATAAACTTAGCTTGTTTAATAAGCTTTTTTTCTAATAGTATCCATATATAATAGTCATCCCAATCTCTATCTTTCCAGATAGTTGGAAACCAATGCCATAAATTTTTAACACCTGTTATAAAATGTTTATGTGCAAATTTAGCTTCATATCTAAACCAGTACTTAATCTTGTAAAAGATCTTTCTTAGCTTTTTCATAATCTTTTTGGTATTCATCTTTTATGATTTTAAGAGTTTCAGCATCTGTCATATAATCTATTGATGGCATATCATCTCCTATAAAAGCGTGTCGTTTACCTATAATATAGGCTTTGTGCTGTATAGAAGTACAATCCATCAATCTTGATTTATTATTAAGCTCGTCATTAAAACCATAAAAATACCATGTTAAAGTTTCTCTATCTTCTTGCGTCATAATTATAATTTTAACAAATGACATAATGTAGCAGCAGCTACGATCCATAAAATTGTAAAGATGATAGTTTGAACTACTAATTTTCGATCTTTGGTTTCAGTTTGTTTCATTTTGATTTAATTGTTAATATTTAGGTTGTAATGTTTCCCATTCACGTTCTAATTCAGAAAGCATCCAGAAATTATAATCTTTTTCTGGTTTATTTGTTAGTTTACTTAATTTTTCTATCAAATCAGTTCTTCTTCCTTGATCATAATATCTTTGTTCAATAGCACGAACTAAATTAAACATTTGCTCAGATCCATGTACATGAATTCTAAGATCATACCATGTCCATTTAGTTTTATAATCAGTTATAAGATAACCTTTTGTAAGTCTTCTTGATAGATTATGTAATGTCCAATTTCTTACTCTTACAATAGAATTATCATTACCAAATAGATGAAGAAATCTAAGCACCCATCTTGGACACCATGATGGTTTTGCTTTATAATCTATAAAAATAACTAAAGGTTCTATTGCTTCAAACATATCACCTTCTTCTTTCCATGGAACTACACCCAGGTATTGAAACTTCTCATAAAAGTTTTTAGGAAAAAATACAGCTCTAATATCTTTCCATTTAATATCCATAGTGTGTATCATTCCTTTTTTTCTACCTTTCCAAAATAATAAACTTTTAAAGAAATCTACTAAACGCTCTTTAAATGGTATAGGTTTATAAAATATACTTTTTTTATTTATTACCATATTTTAACTTTTACATTGTTCACAATAAAGAGGTTCTAAATAATCTATTTCTCCTTTTGAGAATTTAGTTTCTTCTTCATTAAAATCTTTACCAGTTTTAACAATTCTTCTACACATAGAGCATAATAAAGCAAGGTTGCCACTGTTAAATTTAACAATAGCTTTTTCTTTTTCAGGTTCTTCCCAATATCTGCAATAAAAATGTTCTCCATAACTATCTATTACTACTTTAGGATAGCCTTGTTCTATTAGCCATGCTATTGTATCTTTTTGTCTATCTTCAGGAATAGGTTTAGGAAAACCATACATCCATCCTGATGGTGGATCAATAATTGTTGCCATAATGGAAAATATTTTACGATTTTGACGTTATAGTGGAAAATATTTGCACAACTTCCTCTTCTGTGTAAAATTTTCTCGGTTGTGCTCCAATATATGGTATATCAGTTGTAGTGAACCATTTACCATCTTTGTATTTATACCACTTATTTTCTCCTAGCCATTTTAAAAATTCTATCATAATAAATGTTGTTTATTTTCAACAAAAAGTGCCATAATGTGGTATATAATCCACATTTTTATGCATTTTTGTGCTTTTTATGATACATTATTTTCTTTTTAATTCTATTTAACAAAAACAAAAAACATCCTTTATATATTAAACGTTTAGCTTTCCAATATGACATTGAACTAGCTTTATATGCTATATTAGTTTTATATAAAAGATATGCTTTTGTTATATGATCAATATCCCAATCATGTTGTGAACGTGCAAATTCAATCTTTGCCTTTTCATATCTACTTCTAAAATAAAAGTAATATCCTAAAAAGTGTCCTTGAGCTTGTACAGGAGCTACACCATGAGGTTCTTCTTTCCATTTAATTACTAATGTATTTCCTATAATATATAGCATATACAAGAATACAAGAATAAGCAATGTTACTGTTATTCCTAACATAATGAATAATGCTGGGTCCATAATTAAGAAATTTTATCGTTTACAAATACTTTTAATGTTCTACCATCATCTTGAAATGATAACTCCACTTCTATGTCATATTTAACATAGGCTCTGCCACGCATTTCTTTAGTGTGATCTATCACTTCAAAGCGCGTGACTTTTTCTGTAGGGTATATCATTTCTTGTGCATAGTATTTTATAGAATGTTTTATAAGATCATGATAAAATGCAAGGATATCCTTATCCTTTATAAAATCCTTTAGTCCTTCAAAATTTTCTTGTATTACTTTATCAAAATCTAATTCTGTTTCTATATGTTCATATGCTCCATCAGGACCTATTTGAAAATTATCAGATACAAATGGAGGATATTCTTTTGAAAAATTTCTCAAACTCTTTTTCCAACTATTTTCCCATTTATCTTTTTTAATTTGATAAAAAACACCAAAGCCACCTATGATTGCAATGATTAAAGCGCCTGTTAATATTAGATATTCCATATTAATTTTTTATTTACATAATTATTTAATTTATTCCAATCTATTTGCTTTGATGCTACTATATTTTCTTTTTTTACAAACTTATCTTTTATAAGATGTCTTTGACGAGATTTTGTTAAAAGTTTTGCATAATATATTTCTCTTTGTATTTTACTTGCCATATAATATTTTTTACAAAGTTAAATAAAAAACCCCAAAGTAGAAACTTCAGGGATAACTGATTGCTTGTATGAAAACAGTGGAGGTGAGGGGAATCGAACCCCTGTCCAAACAAATAAGTAATAATACCATTCTTACACGCTTAGTCAATCTATAGCTTGACAACTATGTACTAAAAGTAAAGGTTTAACTTTACTTTTTGCACCGTAATGGGGCTGACCCACCACCTAGTTTTAGCTATCAAGTGTGAAACTAGGAAAGTCCACTTGTGCTTTCTTTTTACATCATATAGTCTTGGATGGCTAGTGTCTCAGGAAAGATCCCCAAAGTCTTTGCATTTCTATTTTCTGTTGCTAAGCATAGATGCTCCTTGACTTAAGCTAATTCAAGCTCAGAACCTTCAAGCTCTGCAATGAGAGATTCGAAAGTATAGTCAGAAAGTTCAACTGTGTTGTCCTTTGTTTTTAACCAATTGGTTTGAGTATTGGCTACCTCTTGCGTGTGATACTACCAATTCTTTGCTGTCAAATCCTTGGCACCCCCATTTATATAAATATACAATAATTTATTAGTTCTTCAGCATTCTACTCCCAGCTCAGAGGAATTGTATCTTACTTAGCCCATCTCAATGCTGTACGGGTACTGAAGTTTACTAATAAATAACAACATCTTTTTTATAGAGGAAAGTTGCCGTCAAACCTCTTGGTTATCAAGATAGGATTCGAACCTATATGTTACGTCTTATTCATAACTGAGATGATGCGTTTCTGTTCAGCGTCTAACCAATTCCGCCACTTGACTAACCATTATCAACAACAAAGCCCCTTTAATCATTATTTAACTTACTAACCAAAACATTTTTTAAAATGTTTAAGTTGTTTGATAATCAATGTTGCTGATAATTATTTTAGTATTACAGTTGTTTTTGTAATACCATAACCTCTTGATTCTCTTGCAATTACACCTTTTTGTTCAAGTTGCTTTAAAATCCTAATAACAGTGGATTCTGTATTGCCACATTCAGCAGCAATTTTTTTAACAGAGACAAATAAACTGTTATTTGAATCAGCATATGTACAAAGATAGGCATAAATTGCTTTTTCTTTTAATGTAATATCTGGATCACAAATAACAGTTTTTGTCACCTGTCCAAATCCATGTTTAAGTCTAGGATTCATAAAAATTATTAATCAAAACTAAAACTATCTTTTTGTACTTTTTCGTAAAGAGGTAATTGATATTTATCATGAAGTCTTTCTAAAATACTTTGCATTTGTGATTCAATAACTGATAATTGACCAGAAATTTCACCTATAAAAAGAATTGAATCTTGACTAAAACTATTATTTCTACCTATTCTCATTCCAATTAAATCATTAATAAATCCAAGACTATTGTAAACTAAGGTAGTTTGTTCATATGTTTTTTCAAGTTCTTTTAACTCTTTTGTAATTTCTTTTCTTTCGTCTTTTATTTCATCTTTTTTCATAAAAAATTTTTAAATTGATAGAAAAGGGGAGATTTCTCTCCCCAATTATTATTTCAACTTTCTAAAAAACTCTAGAAGTTTACCTTCTTCTTGTGTTGCAAGAATAAAAGCATCTACTTTTTTTTGCAATTTACTAATAAAGCTTTTATGATTATAATCTACACCTTCAGAATTTAAAAACTTGATATACTCTGTAGAAGCATATCTGTTTTCATATCTACTCATACGTGGCAACACTTTTAAAACATCTGTAAGATAATTTAAAGTGATTATAGCTTTTGCTTCATTATTAATAACAAATTCACCTTTTTTAATCTTTGAACCAGATTTGCCACCATTACCTACAACACCTCCTGTCATTAAGATATCAGCAAGAATAATAATTTCAAAATCATATCTTTCAAAGTATTGATTAAGCTTTACATAATCTTCTTTAAGACAAGACCATGCTGTTACATAATCTTGCATAGACCATGACTTTGAACTAGCATTTAAAAGAGCAATAGCTTCTACAAGTTCTTGTTTGTTTTTAATATCAATAACAACATAAGGCACTTCTTCTCCTAAACGCATTAACGCATTAAACTTGTGTTGCCCATCAAGAATGTAATATTGATTTCTTCCATTAATAAAATCAATTTGTGTTACAATAATTGGTTGTAAACATCCTAATTTATCAATAGATGTAGCCACTTTTGTTACATGACTTGGATTTACAGGACGATTAATACCAGCTAAAAGAGAAAATGCTGTTTTTGATGATTCTGTCAACCATTTAATGTTTTTTAAATGTTGTTTACGAGCAATTTTTACTCTTTTTTTAACACTATGGTTTTTTTGATTTGCGATATCAGCAACATGCTGCGCTAATTGCTTAATTTGACGTTTACGAGCTGGAGTGAGTTCAATGTCAGGAGTGGGTGTGCTAACTAAAGCTTTTCTTTTTACAGTTTTTGTTGTTTTTGCTTTTGCAATTGATTTCTTTTTCATTTTGTAATGAATTTAATGATTGTTAACGAATTGATCCACATCCACATTTTTGTGAACGAGAACTTGCTTTATAAGGTGACATAGGTCTACAACAACTTGATAAATAAATAATTATGATTATTGATAGTAACTTTTTCATATATATTTTATTATGAATTAAAAAATAAAGGAGTGTATATTTCAACACTCCTTATTAACACACATCAACCATTAACCATTATCTTTGTCATCATCTTTAAGCCTTCTTAGCATTTTCAATACTTTCATCATTTTATCAAGATCACCTCCATCACTTGAAGACATTTTTTCAGCATGTGCTAATGCATCCTGAACTGATTTAACAACAATTAACATCAAAACATTAGGATTTTTGTTAACTTCTTCAATTACACCTTCTACAATACTACTTACTTTTGTACCATCTTCAGTTACTCTCCTAATTTGTTTTACAACTACTGATGCTGCTTTTTGACAGTCTTCTTCAGACATACCACAAGCTTCAAATACATTTTCTTTTTCATGATCAAATGTTGCTTTTACTGATGTAGTATGACGACCATGATTTTTACTATCTGGTAGATTGCTCATAGCCCATATGAGAGCATCTTTGCTGATTTTTACATTTGAATCAAATAAAGCTTCTGCCACTTCGATTTTGAAATTTTGTTCCATTTTTGTTTTTTTTAATTTAAATATGTGGGTTTTCTATCGTGTAACATAGACACGTTTAATTCTTTACACCATTTATAAAAGTCTTCTGTATTAAAAGGTCTTTCTTTAAATGGTTTAATTGGTGGAAGTTTTTCTCCTTTAATTCTTTCTCCAAAGATTAATTTTTTAAGTTTCTTTTTCATTTTAAAAAATTAGAGATGAAAAAATTCCCCTTACGTCTTTTCAGATTTCAGGGGATTTAAAACACACACCAAACAATGATTTAAGTTAATGAACTATAGTGTGCATATGTATTCACTAACATAGATTTCTTTTCTTGTTCCTTTTTGATACGGAAATTACTTGATTTAATCATTATCAAGTATTGTTGTTCTTTAATTTTGTTAAAATTTTCAGACATCTTAGCATAATAAAATCTGTGCGTGTTTTTATTTTTTACAGGGACGCTGATAACAAAATCATGTTCATCTGGTTCTTCTTCTTGAAGATACAGTTTAAAATCAAAGGAAATTGGATAAACAAGTTTGTAATGCAAAAATCTTCCTTCACTGTTTAATACAGTTTGAATACACTTTTTTTGAATTTTGATAGTTGTTGTCATATAAAGGGAATTTAGTTTAATAATTAAAACCCGCGTGAAGTACAACTCCTCCCCATACATAGCTGTTTAGTGGTAAACTTCGTTGGGTTTGACATTCTTTACTCGTTATCTTGTAACAAAATATGACCCAAATCGCTTTCATAAGGTAACTTACCTATTGTTTCACCTAAATAATATATTGTAACACTATCAGGTTCCATAACCACCTGATATTCGTATTCAGGTGTAGCTCTCAAAAACACATTTGAAGTGTTATGAGTTCCAATTTTAAAGTAGTATCCTGGTTTACTAATTACATTATATAAATATAATGATGTAACAGCGGTAATAACTATTACCGCTGATATAACAGCTAACAAATTTTTCATATTTCTTCTTTAAAAAGTTTTAAATAAATGTATGGGAATGCGCATAATATTATGATGTAATAGATAAATGTCATAAAACAAAATCCTACATCGTGAAATGTTTCGTGTGGAGAAAATGCAAATGCTGTCAATAAATACGCCACCCATACTAATAAAAAAGGAATTGAAAATAATATTAATCCTAAACCAATAATTTTAAGTAGTTCTTTCATGATCTTTCTTTTTAGTTTTATAATTATCATACAATAAATACGATCCTCCAAAACCTATTACATTGAACATGCATATATAATACAAGTTCATTGATGTAGGCTCCAAATAACAAAACATACCAAATGTAAAAATTGGCGTGGCAATCAATATAAAGATTGCTAAAAATAAATCAAGTTTCATAATGAATGTGTGTTTAAAAATTAAAAAAATTGATAGCAACATGACAAGATCTCTTACTATCGTGCATTGATATGTGATTTCTCACATCTGTCAACGAGTTTGTTATACTCTTCAATGCATATGCCTGTTAGTTATCATCAGAACCAACACTGTTGACCTTTTGGGTCTTCGTATGAGCATTCTATCCATTCACTCATTAGATTGCAAGCCTCTGAGTTTCAGAATGATACATATCCACTGCTGCAACAGCTTCAATATACCCTCTTGCGAGACACTTTGAGTTTTACCCCAAGATGTTTGGCACTACTACTCTATACGAATGGGATTAAGGGATTGCGCCCTCTTTTGCAGACAATATTTTTTATTTATTGTGAGGATCTTGGCTTTGATAGGTTATTCCCTGAAGACCTACCTTTATAGACAACTACAATAGGATTAGCGTCCTATCTCTTTATCTATAACACTGGAACTTTTGTACCTCGCTAAAGGTGTTGTAGTTCCCACATCATTGTGTCACTCCTCACGCAATGAAGCGTTACTAATGACAGCTGTGTTTTGCATATGAATAAGTATTTCTACTTATCCCCAAGTTCAGCATCTTGGTTTTATTTCCCTACAACATGGGAAATTCAATAAGCTACACTACAAGAGTGCAGCTTATTAAAAAGTTTATAACAAAGAAGAATCTGGGCAATTGCATTCTTCATTATGTCCGTGTAATGTACCTTCTCCACATTCCCACTCACCATAATCAACATCATCATTAAAACTATCCACAATTCTACTCCACTGAAATTGAACATCCTTCATTTCCTCGTTAAGTTGTTCAATTCTCGATAGAGATTGTCCTTCAGGTACTTCATTCCAATCACCATTAAACCTATATTTCTTCATTATCACTTGAATAGCTTCAGCCATTTCTTCAGCTAAAGTTAAAAATGGATCGCCAATGTGTTTAAATTGTCCCATATGAATAAATTTTAATTGTTTAAATAATTAATTAATTTCTTCTTCAGTGATGAAATATTGCCCTTGATTGAAATATCTGTACATATTTAGTTGATCTTCAACCCATTGCTCATAAGAGCAATAAATATAATCAGGATCTTGAGCATTATACTCTTCTTCTGTCATATCAGGTTTGAATTCAGTTACCAATGCTTTTCTTTCTACAATAAAAGATAAAGCATCATCTTTTTTTGCAAAAAGCTTACATAGTGACACATCGTGGTCTTCATATTGCAGGTTATTATCATACCATACAGCAAATACTTGATCCATATAAAATGATTTAATTGGTTAAATAATTGTGATTTTTATCCGTAAGAACAGGTATGAGGCAGAACACTTCTGATACATCAGACAATATGAGTGTATAACTGTAGTTCCTCATAGCCCATTCTCCAGGGATAAAAAAATCAACATTTTTCTGCTTCAAACGCATTAAGCTCAGCTTCAGCTTTCATTTCATCGTATGAAAGCTGATTAGAAATTCTCATATAATCTTTTGCAAGATTAATAAGAGATGACGCTGATTCTTCTGAACATCCCACTGTAGCTACTAATACATCATGAACTGTAGATTCAGGAGCTTTCTTTAGCAATTTTGTTGTAGCTTCCATTGCATTAGCAAGAACTGTCTTTTCTGTGTTTGTTAATTTCTTTTGCATAACAAATAGTTTTTTTGTGTGTGAGGACTGCGAGACGCTACTCTCTGTTATAATTGTTAATAAAAAGACATCACAACTATACACATTCAGCTAAACGTGTATAAGCTCTTCGAAGCCATGTTGTATGTCCACTGCAATATAACTTTGTATAAAGCAGTTGTTAATTCAGGTTTACCACAAACCTGCGAAGATATAGACATGTGGTTTATTTGTCTATTGGGAAGTATACCATCACTGGTCTTAAAGAGCATGTACATAAGTCCTTCTTACCTACTTATGCATAGCACTGCTTGATTTTAAAGTCTGCACTAACTCAACATTACATAGAAAGGGATTTCTCTATGTCTGATACTCTCAACCCTTAATGAGAGAATGTTGTAGTAGCCCCACAAGCTTGTCAAGGTTTATCAAATCCTTAAAGAATACATAACATTATTGGTTAGTTATGTTAGTTGCGACGAGGATTGCTGCCTCGCACTCTGTGATTTTGTTTTACATATAAAACTATATTGATCAAATTATAGCTATCTAATGCCACACCAAATTTTACATATCACGCAATATTGCAATTAATGAAAAAATAAAAGATGTGTTGCTGTCATTAACAAACATCAACACATCTAATTGGTTTTCAATTGATTACGTTGGCTTTTATGCGTGTAACGCTTGTGTTAACACTTCGCGTAACTCTTGTAGTGAGTAAACACGAACGAGAACACCATTTAGCCAAACAAAACTAATCTTTGTCATATTGGTGAGTATTGGTTTATAGGTATGTTAGAGAAAAAAAAGGGAACTATGTTCCCTTTTTGTGG
>Ga0315906_10003268_pt1 | contig 21610 bp, 18 predicted proteins | sample LakEriMetagenome_4_FD_203526 | JGI IMG/M metagenome (GOLD analysis project Ga0315906, IMG submission 203526) | Freshwater fungal communities from buoy surface, Lake Erie, Ohio, United States - Buoy 2 MA122 | ecosystem: Environmental > Aquatic > Freshwater > Lake > Lake biofilm | place: USA...
AGGAGGACGCGCGGCTCGCCGTCGCGCGTGGCGCGGAACTTGACGACGCTCTGGTTCTGGCGGCCCGTGCGCTCGGAGTAGAAGTAGCCGGCGTCGGTCATCGCGGGCGCGCCCACCGCGCCGAGCGTCATCCACGGCTCGATCGCCTTCGCGAGCGCGTCGCGGCAAGGCAGCCTGTCGAGCTGCGCGCGGGTGTAGTCGTTCTGCGCGGTCGTCCATTCGGCGACCTCGGGCGCGTCCTTCTCGAGCGGCTCGAGCCAGCGGTAGTCGTCGACGATCTCGACGCCGTGCACGGTCTCGACGACCGGCTGCGACTTCGTGGCGGGCGGCAGCGGATCGGCGGCGAGGGCGGCGGAGACGGCGGAGACGGCGGCGAACAGGGCGGGGTGCATGGAGGCTCCGGTTGGAAAGGAGCGCCATGGTAGCCCGGCGAAAGGCCGGTTCAGCCGACCACGTCGGGCAGGTCGAACAGGCCCTCGGTGAGGTTCACCGGGCCTTCCGCCGTCACCAGGACGTCGGCCTCGTAGTGGACGCTCATCGAGCCGTCGGCGGTGTAGACCGGCCATTCGCGGCCGTTCGACCGGGTCTCGGAGCTCGAGACCGCGATCATGGGCTCGACCGCCACGAGAAGGCCCGGCTTGATGACCTTCCACGCCTCCGGCCATTCGCCCGGATAGCTCGGCACCACGTTCGAGACGAACGGGGGGCCATGCAGCTGCTTGCCGTAGCCGTGGCCGCCGAGCCCGCGGACGAGCGCGAACCGGCACTCGCCCTCGACATGGCCCTGCACCGCCTTCGCGAAGTCGATCAGCGGCCGCCCCGGGCGCAGGGCCGCGACCCCGCGCCGCAGCGACTCGCGTCCGCAGTGCATGAGCGCCTCGCCGATCGGGTCGCGCTCCTTGATCGCGTAGGTCCACGCCGCGTCGCCGATCCAGCCGCGATGGCGCACGCCGATGTCGATCGAGACGAGGTCGCCGCGCCGCAGCGGCGAGGCGCGCATCTCGTGCGTGCCGTGGACGACGCAGGAGTTGACGGAGAGGCACGCGTGCGACGGAAACGGCGGATGCCCGCGGATCTGGTAGCCGACGAAGCAGCTCGGCGCGTCGAGACGCTCGAGCGTTCGCCCGATGAACGCGTCGATCTCGGGCAGGGTCTGCCCCTCGCGGAGGAACTCCGCGATGCGCCGGTGGGTCTCCACCACGCATTCCGCGGCGCGCGTCGCGCCCTCGATGTCTGCCTTCGCCGTCACCAGCATGCGCGGAATGTACCCGCGCGCGGCGCGCGCGGTTCGCAGCCGCGACGGGCAAAAAGGCACGCGCAGCCCGCGTGGGGCTGCGCGTGAAGTGGGTTCGTCGAAGAAACGAACCTCCGAGTGGATCGTTGCGCGGTCAGGCGACCGAGCGGACCTTCATGTTCGGCGCGCCGCCGCAGCACTCGTTGGTGGTGGTGCCGCAGGTGGTGCCGGTCTGGCCGAACTCGGTCGTGCCGGTGGTGCCGGTCGTGGTGCCGTTGGTCCAGGTGCCGTTCGTGCCGTTCCAACCGTTGAAGGTGTTGAACGGGGTGTTCCAGTTGCCGGTGAAGCCGCCGTTGAAGCCGTTGTTCCAGCCGTTGAAGGTGTTGAACGGGGTGTTCCAGTTGCCGGTGTAGCCGCCGTTCCAACCGTTGAAGGTGTTGAACGGGGTGTTCCAGTTGCCGGTGAAGCCGCCGTTGAAGCCGTTGTTCCAGCCGTTGAACGGGGTGTTCCAGTTGCCGGTGAATCCGCCGTTGAAGCCGTTGAAGCCGTTGAACGGGGTGTTCCAGTTGCCGGTGAATCCGCCGTTCCAGCCGTTGAAGGTGTTGAACGGAGTGTTCCAGTTGCCGGTGAATCCGCCGTTCCAGCCGTTGTTCCAGCCGTTGAACGGGGTGTTCCAGTTGCCGGTGAAGCCGTTGTTCCAACCGTTGAAGGTGTTGAACGGGGTGTTCCAGTTGCCGGTGTATCCGCCGTTCCAGCCGTTGTTCCAGCCGTTGAACGGGGTGTTCCAGTTGCCAGCGAAGCCGGTCGCGCCGCAGCAGTCGGTGCCGTCGAAGCCCGGGCAGGTGTTGCAGGTGCCGGGGAAGCCGCCGAAGGTCGGGTTCCAGCCGTTGGTGAACGGACCGTTGTTCGTGCCGAAGTTCGTCGGATTCGTCGTGGTGTTGTACATGCTGCGCAGCTCCAGGCCGTCATTGGCCATCGGGGACGGGCTCGCGCGCTTGGACCATCCAGGGACGCGAGCGATGGTGGGGACGAATCGACCCTGTCCGTGGGCGACTTTCGTCCGGGCCGACAAGTCGCGGCGCACTCGCGGATTTTCACCCCCGGCGCGGCCGGAATTCGGCAGAAATCGCCTGTACCACCTGAAAGGGCGGTGCCGGGAACCTTCGCGCGACTGTCAGGACGCGATCGGTCGGCCGCCCGCGAGCACGAGGTCGGGCGCGACGGCCCACTCGTAGGCGAGCGCGCGCTCGTCGCGCGTGGGCAGCGCGACGAGATGCGCGCGCTTGCCGACTTCGAGCGAGCCGAGCTCGCGCTCGAGTCCGAGCACGCAGGCCGCGTTGAAGGTCGCGGCCACGATCGCCTCGGCGTGCGTGAGCCCGCAGAAGCGCGCGGCGAGCGCGATCACGAGCGGCATCGAGGTGATCGGGCTCGAGCCCGGGTTGCAGTTGCTCGCGATCGCGATCGATGCGCCTTCGTCGGCGAGGAAGCGGCCGTTCGCGTAGCGGCCGTCGAGCGTCAGCCCGCAGCCCGGCAGCAGCACCGCGGTCGTCTGCGAGCGCGCGAGCCTCGCGAGCGCGTCGCGCGAGGTCGCCTCGAGATGGTCGGCGCTGCGCGCGCCGAGTGCGATCGCGGCGTCGAGGAATCCGAGCTCGTTGAACTGGTCGACATGCACGCGCAGCAGGCAGCCGAGCGCCTTCGCGCGCTCGAAGAGCCGCGTCGTCCACGCCGGGCTCCATGCGCCCTTCTCGCAGTAGGCGTCGCAGGCGATCGACCCGAAGCGGCGGACGACCTCGGGCAGGATCTCGTCGATGACGCGCGTGCAGCAGGCGGTCTCGTCGCCGTCGAGCGCGTGGGCGCCGAGGAAGGTCGGCACCACGAAGCCGTCGCGCGCGGCGGGCGCGGCGGCGCGGATCGTCTCGAGCATCGCGAGTTCGGTCGCGAGGTCGAGCCCGTAGCCCGACTTCACCTCGACCGCGAGCGTGCCGGTGCGGCGCATCGCCGCGAGCCGCGTCGCGAGGGCGCGCGCGAGTTCGTCGCGCGTGGCCGCGCGCGTCGCGCGCACCGTCGACATGATGCCGCCGCCGCGCGCGAGGATGTCGAGGTAGGGGACGCCGGCGATGCGCTCCGCGGTCTCGCCGTAGCGCTCGCCCGCCCAGAGCGCGTGCGTGTGGCAGTCGACGAAGGCCGGCATCAGCACGCGGCCCGCGAGGTCGAGGATCCGGGCATCGCCGCAGGCGTCCACGATCGCCTTCGGCGCGTCTCCCGCGCCGATCGCGGCGATTCGTCCGTCTTCGGCGAGCAGATGGCCGCGCTCGATCACGCCGAGCTCGCGCATCGCGGGGCCGCGCCGCGGCCCGGCGCCCGCGCCCTGCGGCGCGAGGGTGAGGAGGCGCGCGTTGTGGAGAAGCAGCCGGTCCATCGTCGCCCGCGATTGTCGCAGGTTCGGCGGATTTGGCTACCGTGCCTGTCGATGAAGATCGTCCTCGTCCGACATGCGAAGGCATTCGAGCGCGACGCCGCGGCGTGGCCCGACGATGCGCGCCGTCCGCTCACCGCCGACGGGCGTCGCGCCTTCGCGCGCTTCGCGAAGCGGCTCGGCCGCCTCGTCGGCCGGGTCGACCGGCTCGAGTCGAGCCGTTTCGTCCGCGCGTGGCAGACGGCGCTCCTTCTGCACGAGCATGGCGGGTTTCCCAGGCCCGCGCCGCTCGCGCAGCTCGAGCCGGACGATTCGGGCGAGGCGCTCGCGGCGCTCCTGCGCCGCGTCGAAGCGGCGGAATCCGGCGAGGCCGTCGTGTGGGTCGGTCACGAGCCCGATCTCTCGCGGCTCGCGTCGCTGCTCCTCGCCGGAGATGCGGGGCGGGTCTCGATCGCGTTCCGCAAGGGCGCCGCGCTCGCGCTGCGCGTCACGACGGGGGAAGCCACCCCTCCCCGCGCGGAACTGCTCTGGATGACGGGGCCGGCGCAGGCGCGTCGGCTGCGCCGGCGCGGCGCGCGGTAGCCCGCGCGCGGCCAGGCTCAGCCCTTCAGAAGGATGTCGAGCTCGCCCTGGTTCTTCGCGAACTTGAACATCGAGTCCATCTTCATCATGGCGAAGAGCTTCGCGAGGTCGGGCGAGGTCCCGTACAGGATCGACTTCGCGCCGGCCGCGTTCGCCTTGTTGCGCAGCGAGATCACCGCACCGAGGCCCATCGAGCTCATGAAGGTCACGCTCGAGAGGTCGATGATGAAGTGCTTCATCGACTTGCCGGCGGCCTTCAGGAAGGGGTCGGCCTCCTGGCCGATGATCGGCGACTCGCGCTGGCCGACCTGCGGGCCGACGAGCTTGACGTACACGATCCCGGGTCGGACCTCGATCTCGACGTAGGGGGTCTTCTTCTTGTCGGTCGGCTCGCTCATGGTCGATTCGCAGGAGTTTCTGGCGGGGCGCGGCAGTGTACGGGATCACCCGGCGGCGGGGGCATCCCCGGCGGACGGCGGATCCGCGGGCTTCGCGTTCTCATCCTTCGTCGGCTCCGGCGACTTGCGCGCGACCGGGAAGCCGTAGATGACGATGTCGGCGGCTCCGCGGTCCGCGTCGCGCAGTCGGTCGCTCGAGTCGTCGATCACGGTCACGGTGAGCACGCGCGCGCGCGGGCGGCGCGCCTCGAACTGGAGCACGGTGCCGCCGTCGCGCTCGACGTGGAAGCAGCCCGCGCAGAGGACGACCTTCGGCGCGCCGCGCTCGAGAGCCTCCGCTGCGGAGGCTCCCATCGTCGCGTCCCACACCGACTGCGAGAGGAAGATGTTGTCGAGGCGCGAGCGCGTCTCGCCGGCGTCGGGATCCTCGCCCGAGGGCGCCATGATCGCGCGGAAGCGCGACTGGTACGCGCTCCACCGGCCGTTCCAGTCGTCCGACAGCCGCGAGGCGATCGAGCCCTGCTCGACGATCGGAACCTCGAAGGTGGCGCGTTCGGGCTCCGGAAGCGCGCCGAGCGCCGCGTGGCCTTCGCTTCGCGCGCGGCGCACGATGTCGCGCGGCGCGTTCGCGGCGACGACCGGCGCGTCGTTCTCCCGCGCGCAGTCGACGAGCGGCTGGAAGAAGCGCACCCAGGTGTCCTTGCCGGCCCAGTTGCGCGATTCGGTGCCGTCGATGAAGGCGTCGGGCGAGGTCTCGCCGCGGAGATAGCGGTCGACCTCGGCCTGCTCGTGGCGCTCGAGATGCTCGAGCGCGAGCGCCGTCCCCGGATAGCCGGAGACGAGGTCCTGGTAGATCGCGAGCTGCACCGCGTGCGCGGCCGGATCGTCGTGGCGCTCGCCGATGAAGACGGCGTCGGCCCAGCTCGCGGCCGCCATCACGTCGGACCAGCCGAGCGTGCGGCCGGTCGAGCCTTCGAACATGAAGAGGGCGCGCGGCGCGCTCGCCTCGCGCGCGAGCACCGCGCCAGACGGCTCCGCGAGCGCGGGTTCGCTCGCGAAGTAGCGCGACGAACAGCCGGTCGCGGCGAAGGCGAGCGTGGCCAGGAGGGCGGCGAGGCAGCGAGAACTGCGCGGTTGCGGCATGGAGCGAGTGTACCTGCGGCCGCGCGCCCGAAAGTACGCGCGGAATGCGTGGAATCGCGGCGATTGCACAAGCCGAGCCTTGCGCGCGCCGCTCGCGCGCTGCACACTCGGAGCATGTCCCTCGCGCATCGCGTCCTCTCCTGCGCCGCCGTCTCGGCGGCGCTCCTCGTATTCGCGCCGCACGCGTCCGCGCAGCTCCCCGAGCCGCTCCTCGAGCCGCCCGTCTTCCACGACGGCCGCGCGGTGGTGCGCGTCGAGATCCGCTCGGCGCGCGACCTGCGCACGATGCTCGCCCTCTCGAAAGACGCGCTCACGCACCGTCTCGACTACGGGCCGGCCGACTTCATCGTCGACGCCGACGCGCTCAAGGCGCTCGGGAAGACCGGGATTCCGTTCGAGGTGGTGGTGCCCGACCTCGGCCCGGTGCTGCGCGCGGAGTTCGATGCGCGCGCCGCGCAGGGCGAGGGCGGCGTCGCCGGCGGCGGCGCGTTCTTCGACGACTTCCGCACGCTCGCGGAGATCGAGGCGAAGCTCGCCGAGTACGCGGTGACGCGGCCCGACCTCGTGAGCGCGTTCACGATCGGCACCTCGCTCGAAGGTCGGCCGATCCGCGGCATCCGCATCACGAAGGCGGCCGCCGGAAGCCCGGGCGTCCTCTTCAACGCCACCCAGCATGCGCGCGAGTGGGGCGCGACCATGACCGCGATGTACATCGCCGACCGGCTGATCGCGGGCTACGGCGCCGATCCGCGCGTGACCGCGCTCCTCGATCGCGCGTGGATCGACGTGATTCCGGTCGTGAACCCCGACGGCTACGTCTACACCTGGACGACGAACCGCCTCTGGCGCAAGAACCGCCGCAACAACGGCGACGGCACCTTCGGCGTCGACCTGAACCGCAACTGGGCCTTCCAGTGGGGCGGCGGCGGCGCGAGCGCGAACGGCGCCGACGAGACCTTCCGCGGGCCGTTCGCCTTCTCCGAGCCCGAGAGCGCGGCGATGCGCGACTACTTCGTCTCGCGCACCACGCTCGCCGGGCACATCGACTTCCACGCCTACAGCCAGCTCGTGCTGTCGCCGTGGGGCTACACCACGACGCCGCCGGCGAACAACGCCGCGTTCCTCGCGCTCGGCGGCGAGATGAAGGACGCGATCAAGCGATCGACCGGCTTCGACTACACGGTCGGCCCGATCGCGAGCACGCTGTATGTGGCGAGCGGAAGCAGCGTCGACCACGCGTACGGACAGCACGGCGTCCCGAGCTTCACCATCGAGGTGCGCGACCGCGGCGCGTACGGCTTCGTCATGCCGGCGGGCGAGATCCTGCCGAACGCGCAGGAGAACTACGCGGCCGCGCTCGAACTCGCGGACGCGACCGTCGACGGCGCCGTGATCCGGCTTCCCGAGGGCGCGCCGCTCTCGATCGAGTTCGACGCGCCGGCGGTGTTTCCGGTCGAAGTGCGCGCGCTCCGCGGCGCGCTCGTCGCCGGCAGCGTGCGCCTGCGCGCCCGCACCGCGCCGGGCGCGGCGTTCTCGACGACCACGCTCGTCGAGGGCGCGCCGGGCGTCTACTCCGGCGTCCTTCCCGCGGTCGCCTGCGGCACGACGGTCGAGTGGTTCGTCGAGGCGCAGTCGACGGTCGGAAGCGCGCGCTTGCCGCGCACGCCGGGCGCGACCTACGCGACGGTCGCGACCGAGACGACGACGCCCTTCATCGACACCTTCGAGTCGAGCCTCGGCTGGACGGTCGGCGCCGCCGGCGACAACGCGACCGCGGGCCTTTGGACGCGCGTCGATCCGGTCGGCACCGCGGCGCAGCCGGAGAACGACTCGAGCGACGCCGGCGCCTTCTGCTTCATCACCGGGCAGGGGGCCGTGGGCGGCGCGGTCGGCGCGGCCGATGTCGATGGCGGCACGACGACGCTCGTCTCGCCGCCGCTCGACGCAAGCGACGCCGACAGCGTGCTCATCTACCGCCGCTGGTACTCGAACAACCAAGGCAGCGCGCCGAACGAGGACACGATGCCGGTGCAGATCTCGGGCGACGGCGGCGCGACCTGGCTCACGCTCGAGACCGTCTCGGAGAACGCCGGCGCGTGGGTCGAGAAGCGCTTCCGCGTGGCTGATTTCATCACGCCCAGCGCGAATGTCCGCGTGCGCTTCCTCGCGCGCGACCTCGGCTCCGGCAGCATCGTCGAGGCCGGCGTCGACTTCCTGCGCATCGAGGCGACCTCGTGCCCGCCGTCGGCTCCCGACCTGAACGGCGACGGAACCGTGAGCGCCGCCGACCTCGCGATCCTCCTCAGCGCGTGGGGCGCGAGCGGCGGCCCCGCCGACCTCGACGGCAACGGCAGCGTCGGCGCGTCCGACCTCGCGCTCCTGCTCGGCGCGTGGGGGTGATGTGATCCACCTGTGCCGTCTGTAGCGCCTGTGCGGGCGGGTCGCGGTCGCGCGCCGCTTGTCCGGCGCCCGCGCTGCGGCATGCTCGAAGCGTGGGCGTTCCACGCCATCTCCGCCGCTTCGCCGCCTTCGCTGCGTCGCTGCTGTCCTTCGCGGCGGCCGGCGCGGCGGGCGCCCAGTCCTGCGCGGTCTACGCCACCGACTTCTCCGCGTTCAGCGGGCCGCCCGACCTCGTCGACGGCGAACTGCGCGTCCTCTGGTGCCTGAACGGCGCGACGGTCGCCTCGAGCGGATTCTGCCCGACCGGAAGCGCGCTCAAGCTCGACTCCGGCACCGACGATCCGGTCGTGCTGATCTCGACCGGCGCGCTCGGCTGCACCGCGATCGAGATCTCCTTCTCCTACGCGCAGTTCGCGGCGACCTCGACGACCGTCCGCATCGGCACCACGAACGCGACGACGGCGAGCTGCACCGCGTCGACGGCGACGACCGTCGGCGCGCTCACCGCGACCGGCGGCGTCTGCACGCCGTTCAGCGCGACCGTCCCGCTGAACGGCGCGAAGGGGATCTACCTGCGGCTCGACCACGGCGCGAACACGAACGCGCTCCTCATCGACGACCTCGTGATCCGCCGCGTCGGCTGCTGCTCGGCCACGCACGGCTGCTGCGAGACCGGCGGGCCCGGCTGCAGCGACTCCGCGGTCTCGGCCTGCGTCTGCGCACAGGATCCGTACTGCTGCAGCACCGAGTGGGACGCGCAGTGCGTCGCCGAGGTCGACTCGCTCGGCTGCGGCACCTGCGTCGAGGGCCCGTCCTGCCTCGACGCCCTCGCGCTCGACTTCGGCACGCTCTACTCGGGCGGCAGCATCTGCTCGAAGTTCCCTGCGGTCTTCGAGCGCTGCGAAGGCACGGCGCCGTTCCTCACCTCGAGCCTCGGCTGCGCGTCGACCGCCGACATGGCGATGCGCTTCGCGCAGGGATTCCCGTACTCGGCGGCGGTCACGCGCTGCGTCTCCTTCGCCGCTCGGCAGAATCCCGCGCTGCGCTTCCGCTACGCGAAGGAGACCGGCACGCTCGGCCCCCGCGTCGAGGTCTCGCTCGACGGCGCGACCTGGATCGCCGGCTGGACCGCGCCCGTCGCCTTCGACGGAACCTGCGCGGAAGTCACCCTCGATCTCGCGCCGATCGCGGGCGAGGCCGCCGTCTGGTTCCGCTTCTCGTCGGGCTCGAGCATCGCGAACCTCGCGACCTTCGACGACATCGCACTCGTCGAGCTCGATGTGACGCCGCATCCCTGCTGCGAGGCAGGCGCGCCCGGCTGCGAGAACAAGGCGATCAGCGGGTGCACCTGCGCGATCGACCCGTTCTGCTGCGAGAAGGCGTGGGACGAGGTCTGCGTCATGCTCGCGACGATCTACTGCGACGCCGCCTGCAAGGGGCTGCCCGTCTGCGGCTCGCCGACCGCGGGCGACTGCCGCGCCCCGCACGCGACGCCCGCCTGCGCCGACGCCGACTGCTGCGTGGCGGTCTGCGACTACGACCTCTACTGCTGCGAGACCGAGTGGGATGCGCTCTGCGTCAAGGAAGCGGGGCAGCTCTGCGCGCTCGCCGGCGACCTCGACGGGAACGGCCGCGTCGACGCGTCCGACCTCGCGGCGTTCCTCGCGGCGTGGGGCGGGCAGGGCGGCGCCGCCGATCTCGACGGCGACGGCATCGTCGGCGCGGGCGACCTCGCGATCCTGCTTGCGAACTGGAGTCCGTAGGAGCGCTCAGCTCTCGCGCGCGACCACGCGGTCGGCGAGCTCGAGCAGGAGCTCGCGCGAACCCGAGCGCCGCGTGCGCGGCAGACCGCGCTTCGCCTCGGCGACGATGTCGATCGCGAAGGCGCGGGCGGCGTCGATCGAACCCGATGCGCCGAGCAGCGCCCGCAGCCGGGCCCCGTCCTTCGCCTCGATCGCGTCGAGCGCCGCGCGACGTTCCTCGCCGCGCGAGCGCGCGATGTGCAGGATCATCGGAAGCGTCAGCTTGCCCTTCTCGAGGTCGCGGCCGATCGACTTGCCGACCGTCGCCTCGTCGCCGAGGAGGTCGAGCAGGTCGTCCTGGATCTGGAAGGCGACGCCGAGGTGCTCGCCGAAGGCGCGCATCGCGGCGACTTCGGCCGCCGTCGCGCCGGCGAGGCGCGCGCCGAGCTCGCAGGCGGCGCCGACGAGCACCGCGGTCTTGCGCCGCACGATCTCGAGATAGGTGTTCTGGTCGAGCGCGAGGTCGTGCCGGCGCGAGAGCTGCACCAGCTCGCCCTCGCAGAGCGTGTTCGTGACCTCGCCGAGCCGCAGGTTCAGCGTCGGGTCGCCCGCCCGCGAGCAGAGGTGGAACGCGTTCGAGATCAGGTAGTCGCCGAGCATCACCGCGGTCTCGTTCCCGCGGAGGAAGTTGACGGTCTCGCCGCGGCGGCGCACGGTGGCGTCGTCGAGGATGTCGTCATGGACGAGCGTCGCCATGTGGATCATCTCGACGGTCGCGGCCACGATGTCGTGCGCGTCGCGCAGCGGGGCGCCGTCGTCGGTGAAGGCGAGTCCGCTCACGAGCACGAGCGTCGGTCGCAGCATCTTGCCGCGGTAGCGCTCGACGTGCCGGCAGAGGTCGTTGACCGCAGGGAACTCGCTCGCGAGCTGCGCCTCGAAGAGCGTCTCGACGCGGGCGAGGCCCGCGGCGATGTCGGGAGCGAGCGGGGAGACTGGAAAGGCCTGGCTCATCGCTTCGACCGGCTTCGCACGACGCCGCGCCGCGGAGTCGCCTTGGCCGCCTTCTCCGCGACGATATAGGCGATCCAGCCCTGGCAGGCCTCGCCGCGCCGCGACGGCCGGAAGACGCCGTTTCCGCTGTTGGAACGCTCGTCGGTGCCCTCCCAGTAGACGGTCGAGCGCACGAATCCGGCCTCCCGCATCGCGTCCTGGATCTCGGGAAGCGACCACAGGCGCCAGCGGTAGGTGAACGCGCGCTTGATCTCGCTGCCGTCCGGGAAGCGGAAGTGGATGTGGTTCACCACGTCGCCCGTGATCGGGTTGTAGTGGTTCTGGTCCCAGACGTAGGTGAAGCCGTCGAGGCTGCGCTCCTCCTCCATCTCGAGGTGCGAGTCGCTGCCGCCGTAGGCGTCGCAGAAGAAGAGCCCGCCGTCGACGAGCGCGTCGTGCACGCGCCGGAAGTAGCGCACGAGCGTCTCGCGCTCCTTGAAGATGAAGTAGCTGAAGTTCATCGCGACCACGCTCTCGACCGGCGGGGTCTCGACGTCGAGCACGTTCGCGAGGCGCACCTCGACGCGGCTTGCGATCGACTCGGGGAGGCTCGCGCGATGCCGCCGCTCGCCCCAGCGCACCACCGATGCGTCGAGATCGACGCCGATCGCCCGGTTGCCCGCGCGCCGCCGCGCCCACTCGGTCGACGCCTTCGCGGTTCCGCAGAAGTCCTCGCGCAGCGTCGACGGCGTGCGGCCGCGGAGCGAGCGCCAGATGCGGTCGATGAACTCGCACTCGGCGACCACGTCCTGCACCGCGAGCTCGTACAGCTCATGCCGGTCGCTGTTCGCGGCCGTGCGCCAGTAACCCGTGCGTCGCGCCTTCGGCGCCTTCTTCCGACTGCCTGACTTCTTCGACGACATGGACGCGGCCCTGCTCAGGAGACAAACGCGCGCCGCGGACATGCGGCGCGCGAGGAGATGCGGAAGATAGCGGTTCGCCCGGCGCTCAGCGGTCGCGCGACCAGCGGGCGGGCGGGGTCGAGGCGCCATCGCCGCCGCCGGCGCGGGAGAGAAGCGCCTGGTTCGCGGTGACGAGCTGCCGCATGACGTCGGGCGTCAGCTCGGACGCGTTGCCCTGCCAGCGGACCACTCCGTCGGCGCTGATCGCGGCGACATGCGGGATCGCGCGCACGCCGAAGGCTCCCGACATGCGCTTCTGCGGGTCGAGGCCGATGGCATAGGAGAAGTCAGACTTGCTCAGGCGGTGCTTGAGGCAGCCTTCGTCGAAGTTCCGATTCGTCTCGTCGGTGATGCCGACCACCGCGACGTCGCGCGGATAGGCCTTCGCGATCTCGTTCATGTGCGGAATGGCCGCGCGGCACGGCGGGCACCAGGTCGCCCAGAAGTCGACGACGGTGAGCTTGCCCTGCACGTTCGGCTGGCCGTTCCACCACTTCTCGGCGGCGAGCGCCGGCGAGGGCTTGCCGCGCAGGTCGGTCGCGCCGCCGATGCGGTTGGTGAAGGTCGGGAACTGCACGCCGACCTCGTCGGCCTTGGGCGTCTCGCGGACCTTCGGTGCGATCGACGGGTCGAACGCCTCGGCGAGGAGTTCGGTCGCGGCGCCGGTGATTCCCTCGAGCGAGAGGCCGGCGTAGCGGATGTTGCCGTGGCGGTCGATCGCGAAGGCGACCGGGCGCTTGTAGGCGCCGAGCGCGTCGCAGAACGCGCCGTCGGCGTCGAGCACGACCGGCGCCATCAGCCCGCGCTTCTCGATCAACGTCTTCGCCTTGTCGATCGCCTCGGGCGTGTGCACCGCGACGAAGATCAGGTCGCCATCCGAGGTCTTGACCGACTCGGCGGTCTTCTGTGCCTTCTCGACGGCGACGAGGCCGGCCATGTTGCGGCTCGTGAAGGTCTGGACGATCACGACCTTGCCGCGCAGCGACTTGAGATCCGCGAAGTCGGCGTTCAGCCGCTCCGCCGAGCTCGGAAGCTCCGGCGCGCCGTAGCCGACGACGAGGTCGACGGCCGCGCGGTCGTCGCGGTCGAGCTTCTCGAACCACTTCTGCTTGGCCTTGGCGGCGTCCTTCGCCTCGCGCTCGGACTTCGCGTCCTGCTTCTGCTTCTCGCGCTGCGACGGCTCCTTCGCGGGAGCGTCGTCCTGGGGCGCGGCGACGGCGGCGAAACCGGCGATGGCGAGGCAGGCGGCGAGCGAGGCGGCGAGGAGCGGGTGGCGGGTGTCGGTCGACATGTGGATCTCCGGGCGGAGTGTATCGGTCGAGGAAGGTGCTTCCCGAAAACGCGCAGGTCTGTCCGGTGATTCCACCGGATCCCGCCATTCGTCTCGGTTCGAATCGAGGGTGCTACCGCCAGACCGTCATCGGCGCGTTGTCGATGAGCCGGGTCGCGCCGAGGCGCGCCGCGATCAGCGCCCGGGTCGGGCGCTCGAAGCCCGTCACCGGCAGCAGGGTCCGGGCGTCGCGCACGGCCGCGTACTCGACCTCGAGGCCGTGCGATTCAAGCGTCTCGCGCATCAGGCGTTCCGCGGTCTCGACGCGCTGCGCCGAGTGCGCGACCTGCAGGGCGCGGGCGAGGGCGAGCGCCTGCTCGCGCTCGGCGCCGGCGAGGTAGCGATTCCGACTCGACATGGCGAGCCCGGTGGTCTCGCGGATGGTGGGGCAGGGGACGATCCGCAGCGCACCGAAGCGCGCGGGATCGGCGGCGACCATGTCCTCGATCAGGCGGAGCTGCTGGTAGTCCTTCTCGCCGAAGTACGCCGCCGCCGGCCGCACCATGTCGAAGAGCCGGCCGACGACGAGCGCCACGCCACCGAAATGTCCCGGGCGGCAGCGATCCTCAAGTCCAGGCCGCGTCCCGACTTCCGGCAAAGGAAGCGCCGCGGCGACCGCGCGGGAGGCCTCGAGCCCCTCCGGGTACATCGCCTCGACCGAGGGGACGAAGATCGCGTCGGCGCCGAGCGGCTCGAGCAGCGCCCGATCGGCGTCGAGCGTCCGTGGATATCGGGCGTAGTCCTCGTTCGGGCCGAACTGGGTGGGGTTCACGAAGATGCTGACGACGACCGGTCGCCCGTCGCGGCGCGCCCGCTCGACAAGCGAGCCGTGGCCCGCGTGGAGGGCCCCCATCGTGGGAACGAAGCCGCATCCGGTGAGCGCGGGGTCGGCGAGGTCGGCGGGGTCTTCGACGATGCGCATCGGGGGGCGATTCTAACCGCGCTGCGTCCATCGTCCCGGAAGGCGCGAAGCCCTATGATGAGACTCAGTCGCAAGACCGCATCGGTCCTTCACCCCGCGGGGGCGGGCCGGTGTCGACGCCAATCACCTTCGAAGTCAGGAGATTTCCGATGGCAGTGAAACTGCCCATCTACATGGACAACGCCGCCACGACCCGCACCGACCCCCGAGTGGTCGAGGCGATGCTGCCTTACTTCACCGAGAAGTTCGGCAACAGCGCGAGCCGCAACCACAAGTTCGGCTGGGAAGCCGAGGACGGCGTCGATCTCGCCCGCGAGCAGGCCGCCGCGCTGATCGGCGCGAGCCCGAAGGAGATCGTCTGGACGAGCGGCTCGACCGAGTCGAACAACCTCGCGATCAAGGGCGCCGCGCGCATGTACGCGAAGGGCCCCGAGGGCACCAAGGGCCGCGGCCACATCATCGCCGCCGCGCACGAGCACAAGGCCGTGCTCGACCCCTGCAAGCGCCTCCAGAACGAAGGCTTCGACGTCACCTTCCTCCAGCCGCCCGCGGACGGCGTGATCACCCGCGCGATGGTCGCCGCGGCGATGCGCGAGGACACCATCCTCGTCTCGATCATGTGGGCGAACAACGAGATCGGCACCATCAACGAGGTGCCCGAGATCGGCGCGCTCTGCCACGAGCGCGGCGTGATCTTCCACACCGACGCGACCCAGTGGGTCGGCAAGATGCCGACCGACGTCGAGCGCGACAACATCGACCTGATGTCGTGGTCGGGCCACAAGATGTACGGCCCGAAGGGCGTCGGCGCCCTCTACGTGCGCCGCCGCGGCCCGCGCGTGCGCCTCGAGGCGATCCTCGACGGCGGCGGCCACGAGCGCGGCATGCGCTCGGGAACGCTGAACGTCACCGGCATCGTCGGCTTCGGCAAGGCCTGCGAACTCGCGCGGCTCGAGATGGACTCGGAGCGCGAACGCCTGCTCGGCCTGCGCCGCAAGCTCGAGCGCGAGCTGACCGCGCGTCTCGAGGTCGTGCAGGTGAACGGCCACGCCGATCGCCGGCTGCCGCACATCACGAACATCTCCTTCGGCTATGTCGAGGGCGAGTCGCTCCTGATGGGCATCAAGGACATCGCCTGCTCGTCGGGCTCCGCCTGCACGAGCGCGAGCCTCGAGCCGAGCTATGTCCTCAAGAGCCTCGGCGTCGGCGACGAGCTGGCGCACTCGAGCCTGCGTCTCTCCCTCGGCCGCTGGTCGAGCGAGGAGGAAGTCGACCATGCGATCGAGGGCATCGTGAAGGCGGTCAACCACCTCCGCACGATGAGCCCCCTGTGGGACCTCTATAAGGAAGGCATCGACGTCAGCAAGATCGAGTGGCAAACGCATTAAGTACGGATTCGCCTCGGTACTCGGCGAATCCTGAATTGGCAGTTCGTACGGATTCGCCTCGGTACTCGGCGAATCCTGATAGGGCAGTTTGTACGGATCCGCCTCGATTCTCGGCGGATCCTGAATTGGCAGTTCGTACGGATTCGCCTCGGTACTCGGCGAATCCTGAGAAAGCAGACCGCGCGCGGCGCGCGCTTTGAAAGGGACACCACCATGGCCTACAGCGACAAGGTCATCGACCACTACCAGCACCCCCGCAACGTCGGCAGCTTCGGCACCTCGAAGGAAGTCAACGTCCGCAAGGACGTCGGCGTCGGCATCGTCGGCGCGCCCGAGTGCGGCGACGTGATGCAGCTCCAGATCAAGGTCAACGACCAGGGCGTCATCGAGGACGCCAAGTTCAAGTGCTTCGGCTGCGGCTCGGCCATCGCGTCGAGCTCGCTCGCGACCGAATGGATCAAGGGCAAGTCGATCGACGAGGCGCTCGCGATCAAGAACACCCAGATCGTCGAGGAACTCAGCCTCCCGCCGGTCAAGATCCACTGCTCGGTCCTCGCCGAGGACTCGATCCGCAGCGCCATCGCCGACTACAAGAAGAAGAACGGCCTCGCCGCGACCACCGCGCAGGAGGCCTCCGCGCACTGACGCGGAAGGAGCACCACATGCCAGTCAACGTCACCGAGACCGCGGCCCGCCGCATCGACCAGATCATCCAGGAGCACGGCTTCGACCCCGCCCACATGCGTCTGCGCGTGGGCGTCAAGGGCGGAGGCTGCTCGGGCTTCAACTACACGCTCGACCTGACCGAGGTCCAGAAGGACTCGGACGAGGTGTGGAACTTCACCTACGCGCGCGTGCCGACGGTCTCGACCGCGGCGCTCGCCGAGGGCGGAAGCGGCGGCGGCACCGCCGTCGCGACCGGGACCGAGACCTCCGACACCTTCACGGTGACGGTCGTCTGCGACCCGAAGAGCTACCTCTACCTGAACGGCACCACGATCGACTACAAGGACGAGATCATGGGCAGCGGGTTCGTCTTCAACAACCCGAACGCCAACTCGACCTGCGGCTGCGGAAGCAGCTTCAGCGCGTAAGCGCGCCGAGCCGCGATCCACCAGATCCATCGAAGAACACCGCCCTGCATCGCAGGGCGGTGTTCGTTTGGACTCCGTCGAGTCGCCGTGAGGCGGGATGCGGACGCGCCGTCAGCCGAGCACCCGCAGGCCCGCCGCCGCGTCCTTCGCAAGCGGCTCGGGCGAAACCGGACTTCCCACCGCGCGGCGCATCCAAAGGTCGGGCGTCAGGCAGCCGAGGCTCGTGATGCGCTTCGTCTCGCCGGCGAGATCCTTGCCGCGCATGTACGAGCGGATCTGGTGGCTCATCATGTGGCCGAGCGTGTAGTCGGGCAGGTAGAGCGGGTGCGCGATCATGTGCTGGTACGCGGCGAGGATGTGGTACGGATCCGGGCCGAAATCGCGCTCGAAATGCGACTTCCACAGGTCCTGCGCGATGCGCAGCACCTCGGCGCGCAGCTCGGCCGCGGTCGCCTTCTGGTTCGCGTAGAGCCAGCGCCATGCGCGCAGCTCGAGGAGCGACGGCCCCGCGATCTGGCACGCGGAGAGCATCGTCGCCACCGAATCCACCGCGAACTGCCGCTCGGCCTCCGACGCGTCCTCGATCCCGAGCACGCGCTTCGCGAGCGACTGGTAGAGGAAGGCGAACGCCTCGGTGCACGCGGTGTTCGGCACGCCGCGCAGCGCCGGGCGCGACACGAAGTAGGTCGAGCAGAGCTGCTCGAGGTTGTGGCCGAGCTCGTGCATCGCGGTGTCGAAGCCGTCCCAGCCGAGCTCCGACTCGAGGCTCGAGGTGCGCAGCCACGCGCCGTAGCCCTCGAGCTGCGGCCGCATCGCGTGGCCCGCGCCCTTGCAGACCTCGACCCTGATGCGCGAGCCGAGGAAGTCGGCGTCGGGCCCGCGGAACCCGAGCTCGCGCAGCACCGCCGGAAGGCGCGCCTCGAGCTCCTTCACGTTCGCGAACCGCGCGCGCACCGCCGCGTTCATCTCGCTCGCCGGCTTCGCCTCGACGATGTCCTCGAAGTAGATGTCGAACGGCTCGAGCGCGCGGCCGAGCCGACGCGACATGAACGCCGCGAGGTCGCGGCGCACCGGCGACTCGAGCAGCCCGACCATCAGCCGCTCGACCTCGGTCTCGGGCATCTCGCGCTCGAGCGCGAACTTGCGCGCGATCGCCGTAGGCTCGTCCGGGTAGAGGAGGTCGAACTCCTGCGCCATGCGGAAGTTCCGGATCCAGTGCTCGTAGCGCACGAGCCCGAGCGTCTCGCCCGGGTCGCCGCCGGCGACGGTGTTCGCGGCCGGATTCCAGTCGCGCTTCTCCTCGCCCGACATCACGCGCTTCGGAATGCTGCCGTCGATGTGCCGCGCCATCACCCACGAGAGCGCGCGCTGCTTGTGGATCCCGTCGGGATCGCCGTAGCCGGCCTTGATCTCCTCGCGGACGAGCCAGTGCGCGATCAGCTTGCGGTCGGCCTCGAACCAGCGCTTGCCGTTCACATCGACCACGCCGCCGACCGGCACGTGGAAGTCGGCGACGAACTTGCCCGCCTCGAACGAGTTGCGGCGCGCGCGGTCGGCGAGCTCCGCCGGGATGCGCGGGCCGAAGGTCTGCGCGATGCGCGCGGACGCCCAGTCGGCGTCGCTCCACGACGCGCCGCTCGAAAGCATCGCGTCGAGCTTCGGCCGGTCGAAGTTCAGGAGCGCGAGGTGGCCGACCTTCTGGCGGTAGAGCTGCTCGGAGAGGTCGGGCGCCGGGTCGAACTGCGCGAGCAGGTCGTCGACGCCGGGGAACTCGTCGCCGCGCAGGTCGTGGTGCCTGCGAAGCGTGCGCCGCATTTCGTAGAGGTGGCCTTCGATCTGCTCGAGCGCGCCCTCGAGCCGCGCGAGCAGTCGCTCGCGCTGCGCCGGTTCGGCGACGAAGTGCTTCACGCAGAAGGCCTCGAAGGCGGCCGCGTCGCCGTCCTTCTCGCTCCAGCGGTCGGCGACGCGCTTCACTCCGGCCTCGATCGCGGCGCGATGGGCGTCTCCGTGCGCGGCGAGCAGCGCGGCGACGGCTCGGGACTTCGACTCCGCGAGGGAGAACGCGGCGGGGGCTTCGGCGGTGGCGGTGGCGGTCGTCATGGTTCGCTCGGGGTTCGAGGTGGAAAGCACAGTTATAGTCAGAATGGGCACCGGCAGAGACCGTCCCGGGGCCACCGTCGCCGACATCGTGGAGGATCGCCCGCCGGGCAGCACGCGCCGCCCGCCTTGTCGGACGCCGCTGTCGCTGCGACCATGCGTCGATGCGCCGCGCCGCCATCGCCTCGCTCGTTCTCCTCGCCTCCTGCGCGTCCGGCCGCGTCGTCGACCGGTTCCCGCAGGTGCAGCCGGGCATGTCGCGCGACGAGGTCGTCGCGCTGCTCGGCGAGCCGAGCTCGCGCTGGACGCTCGACGAGACCCGCGACGGAGTCTCCGGCGAGCGGCTGCAGTGGGGCGACGGTGCGTCGAGCCTCGCCTCGAGCGCGCTCTTCCGCGGCGAGCCAGAACGCGCCTATTCGGTCGTCTTCGACGCCGAAGGCCGCGTGCTGCGCGCGACGCCGCCCGCGTGGGTCGAGCAGCGATGAATCGGCGCGGTTCCGGCGCCGGCCGTGCCGAGGTCTTCCCGAAGACCCCGCGCACCATGGTCCTCGACGCGCTCGCCGGGGGCGACGCGCAGGCGCTGCCGGCGCGCCTCATGGAGCTCTACCGCGTTCCGCTCGAGCAGTACTTCGCCGCGACATCGTTCCGCCATGTCGGCCGGCCCACCGATGTCGTGGCCGGCTACTTCGCGAGCAGGTTCTCGAACCCCGGCTGGCTCGACGACTGGCGCGGTCGCCACGAAGTCGACGGAATCCCGCTCCGCCGCTGGCTTGTGAACGGCCTGAACTTCTACCTCCTCGAGGAGCATCGCCGCGGCAAGCGCGGCCCGGTGCTCGACGAAGGCGCCGCGTCGGACGCGGCCGACGAGTCCGACGCGCTCGCCGCCTTCGAGCGCGCTGCGGCGCGGCGGTTGGTGGCGCGCGCGCTCGAGCGGACGCGCGAGGGTTGCGAGGCCGACGGGCAGCAGGCGCATTTCGACATCTTCGTACGGCATGTGATGAAGGGCCAGCACTACCACGCGATCCACGCAGACCTCGGCATCGAGCCCCAGCGCTCGGCGGGCATGGTGCGCACCGCGTCGGCCCGTTTCCGCCGCGCGCTCGCGGGGATCCTCGTCGGCGAGGGCGCCGATCCCGAGCGGATCGACGACGAGATCGCCGCGCTCATGGAGGCGCTCGCGCGATGAGCCCCTCGCCCGACAACGCCACCGCGCCCGACGACGCCCCGCCTCCCGACGAGGCGATGCGCCTGCTCGGCGCCGCGCGAATCCTGCCCCCGGGCGTGGGCGAGCGCGTCGGCCTCTACGAACTGCGGGCCGAGATCGGTCGCGGTGCGGCGAGCGCCGTCTTCCGCGCGCATCAGGAGGCGCCGGTCCGGCGCGAGGTCGCGCTGAAGGTCCTGCTCGACCCGTCCGCGAGTTCGAGCGTCGCCACGCGCTTCCGCCGCGAGCGCGCGCTCCTCGCGCGGCTCGCGCATCCCGGGATCGTTCCGCTCCTCGACGCGGGCGAGGTCGAGGGCGCCAGCGGCTCGATGCATCCGTGGTTCGCGATGCCGCTGGTCGAAGGCGACGCCGCCGACCGCTGGTGCGAGCGCTTCGCGGCCTCCCGCGCGCTGTGCCTGCGCATCCTCGAGGAGGCCGCGCGCGCCGTCGGCGCCGCGCACGCCCTCGGCATCGTGCACCGCGACCTGAAGCCGTCGAACGTGCTCGTTTCGGGCACGGCGGACTCGCCGACCGTCCATGTCATCGACTTCGGCATCGCGAAGCTCCTCGACGCTTCGGCGGGCGACGCAGCCGCGTCCGACGCGACCCGCGCGGGCGCGGTCGTCGGGACGCCCGAGTTCATGAGCCCCGAGCAGGCGGACCTCGACCAGGCGCGGGTCGGCCCCGCGAGCGATGTCTACGCCCTCGGCCTTCTCGCCTGCGTCCTGCTCGCCGGGCGGGTTCCTGGCGCGTCGGGAGGGCAGGGTGGCGCGACCCCGCTCGGCGCGCGCCTTCGCGCCGCGGCCGCGCGCGAGGTTCCGCCGCTCGACGAACTCGCCGGCGACCGCTCGCTGCGCGGAGAGGTCGCGTGGATCGTCGCGAAGTGCCTCGCGCCGCGTCCGGAGTTCCGGTACGCCTCCGGCAGCGCCCTCGCGGCCGACCTTGAGCGGCTTCGCAACGGCGCGCCGATCTCCGCGGCGCCGCCCGATGCCGGCTACGAAGTCACCTATGTCCTCCGCAGGCACCGCGCCGCGCTCATCGGCGCCGTGGCGGCGATCGCTGCGATCGTCGGCGGATTCTGGTGGAACGCGCGGACCGAGCGCGCGCGAGCGGAACGCGAGGCCAGCCGCAGCACGGAGCTCTCGCAGCTCCTCGAGCGCGCGCGCCTCCAGCTCCAGCCGCTGACCGGCCGCGGTCGCGGCGACGCCGTCGACAACACGAAGGCCGCGGAGGTCGCGGAAACCCTGCACGCGATCAATCGTTCCGCCCTCGGCCCCGCGGCGGTCGAGACGCAGCAGTCCGCACTCGTCCTCGCGCGCGCGTTCGACCGAGTCGACCGCTTCGCCGACTCGGAGGCGCTCTACCGCGAGATGCTCGCGCAGGCGGAAGCCACGGGCCGCCGAGGCGACGTGTTCGGGATCGGCTTCTGGCTCGGTCAGAACCTGCGCAGCCAGGGCGGCGCGAAGCTCGACGAAGCGCGTCGGCTCGTCGAAGCGTCGATCGAATACTGGCAGTCGCTGCCATCGCCGCCGTACTCCATCTGCAACGCCACCATCGAGCTCGGCCTGATCGCCGGCGCGGCGGGCGACTTCGACCGCCGCCGCGAGATGTTCGAGAAGGGCGTCGCCTGCGCCGAGGCCGGCACGGGCGCGGGGAGCCTCCGGCGTCGCGAGGCCCACGGATTCCTTGCCGACCACTTCCGCGAAGTCGG
>Ga0315906_10003269_pt1 | contig 21600 bp, 18 predicted proteins | sample LakEriMetagenome_4_FD_203526 | JGI IMG/M metagenome (GOLD analysis project Ga0315906, IMG submission 203526) | Freshwater fungal communities from buoy surface, Lake Erie, Ohio, United States - Buoy 2 MA122 | ecosystem: Environmental > Aquatic > Freshwater > Lake > Lake biofilm | place: USA...
AGTTCGACCATGTCGAGTTCGTCACCCGCAACCGTGGTCGGCACATCCGGTGCTGCCACGCACTGCGGCAGGGTCGGGCTGGCGATACACGGGAAACCGCCGGCGTCGTACTGCGTTTTCTCACGCGCGGTGGCCCGGGCCACTTCGGCGTTGATCGACGGCGGCAGGAAGCCCTTGGCATAGCTGACGTAGAGGTTGGTCTCGTCGTTCGGCGTCCAGCGCAGAATCGCGCGCGGCGACGTCTGCGTCTCCTCCACCTTAAACGGCGAGGTCGTCAGAATCGCCTTCTGCGTCTCGTCCTTCGAGTAGCGTGCTTCGACGCTGGCCGTGATCGTGTCGGTGAGGTCATAGCTCACCGCCGCGAAGATGCCCTGCGTCGACACCTTGTCGGTGTTCTGCGCGGCCGAGTTCGGCGTGAAGAAGAAGCTACCCGCATTGCCCGTGCGGCCGCAGGTTGAGCCCACCGGGCGGGCCGGACCGAAGTCGGCGCACAACCACACTGCGTCGCCACCCGAGCCCGACTGCAGGAAGGTCTGGTCGTACTGGTTGACGCCCACAAGGAAGCGGAACTTCTGATCCTGCGGCGACGTCAGCCGCAGCTCGTAGCTCTCGTCTTCGGAGTCCTGCGGGTCACGCGACCACCAGAGGCCACGCGGCGTGAGACCAAAGGGACGGATCCAGTTGGCCTTCAACTCGTTCATGCCGGCCTGGAAAGCGACCTGGTAGCCACCGGCGAAATCGTAGGTGCTCGAGATCGAGAAACGGGTCACCGTACGGTAGAGGCCGATGTGATCGATACGCGGCACATCAAACACGGCCGGCAGCGCGCGGTTGACGATGTTATCGAGAATGTAGTTCGGCTGACCGTTGATCGCCGCCTGCGGCACGTAGAACGTGGTCGGCGTATCGATGATGTTTGTGCCACCCGTGAACGAAATAGCCTTACCGAGCTCCGGCACGGCACCGCAGATGTAATTTTTTGGTGAAGCGTTCGGGAACAGCGGATCCGCCGTGGCGATGGTCTTGCCCGTGCAGGTGTCGTTGCGCCAGCCCTGCACGATGCCGCCCATGATCGGACCGTCATCGTCGATGGCATGAAAGCCGCGGAACTTCACGTTCCAAGCTTCTGTGGCCTGCAGGTTCAGCGTCAGGTTGATCGACTTGCTGCTCTCCTCGCCCAAGCCGCCACCGTCGGTCGCCCGAAACACGGCACCGCGGTTGTACATGCGCCCGCCGATGCGGAAGGACAGCTTGTCGTTGATGATCGGACCTTCGAAGCTTGCCGACACATCCGACTCGCCGTAGTTGGCCGCCGAGGCATTGAGTTTGCCCGAGAATTCCGTCAGCGAGGGCGTGCGGGTGATGTAGTTGATGGCGCCGCCGAAGGTGCTGCGACCGTAGGTGGCCGACTGCGGGCCCTTGATGACTTCGATCCGCTCGACGTCGTCGTACGGAATCGACTGGGTTCCGCCCAGCACGTACACGCCATCGATGAACAGCGAACCGAGCTGCAGCGAGGGGCTGTCCGAGTTGACGTTCATGCCGCGGAAGCGGATCGCCGAGGTGTAGCGACCCGGGATCTGACCGCCCTGCTGCGAGTACTGCACGCCAGGGGCGCTGCGCGCGACGTCCTCGAGGGTCGTGAAACCCTTCTTCTCGATATCATCGGCCGAGAACGCGGTGATCGACAGCGGTGCCTCGATCAAACGCTCTTCGGTCTTACGTGCGGTAACGGTGATTTCTTCGAGGACGAGCGCGTTATCGGCGTCCTGCGCGACAGCCGCGTTCATCGAAAGCACCGTAGCGACCGCAGCCGCAACCGTGCAGGTCAAGGGTTTCACAGACATGGGGCTCCCTCAGGGTAAAAAAGACAGGCCTCAACTCCGGAGGCGAAGTAGGTTTTAATCGTTATGTATACAGGATGTCAACGCTGTTGCTTGGGCGCGACAAGCCCATCAAGAACTTGGAAGACGCGCTCGATCAGTGCTTCGCGATCGGCGAGACGCGCCTGCAAGGAGGTGTCGGACAGTTTGTGCTGCTCGAGCGCGTTGGGCCGCAACACTCTTGCCTGCTCCAGCGCCTCCTCCAGCGAGCGCAGCCGCTCGTTCGTGGCGGAAACCTCCGCAGTGAGCGCCGTGACGATGGCGAAGAGCTCATCGACGCCGTCCGCCGCGTAGAACCGGGCGCGTTGCCCTTTGGCCTGTCGATGCATCCGCACCGGCGATGCCTTCGCGGCTAACTTGCGCGCCACTAATGCATCTCCTGACCGCCCGACACGTTCATCGCCTCGCCCGTCACGTACTGCGCTTCGTCCGAGCACAGGAACGAGCAAGCCTTGGCCGTGTCCTCGGCGAGGCCCACCCGACCGAGTGGAATCCGTCCGCGCATCTCCGCCAGATAGGCCTCGACGGTCTGACCGCGTTGCCTTGCACGGTACGCGTTCTGCACCGCCCCGAGCTGGGTGGTCACGTGGTTTGGGCAGATCGCGTTGACCGTAATGCGATGCGCTCCCAGTTCGAGTGCGGCACTGCGCGTGAGGCCAATCATGCCGTGCTTCGACGACGAATACGCGGCGAGGTGCAGTGAGCCTGATTTGGCGGCAACGCTTGCAATGTTGATGATGCGCCCGCCTCGGCCCTGCCGGATCATTTGTCGCGCCGCATGCTGAGTGCACAGAAACGCACCCGTGAGATTCACGCCGATCACCGTATTCCAGCGCTCAAGTGGCATGTCGACGAGCGGCTCCATCATGAAACCGATGCCGGCGTTGTTGACCAGAATGTCGAGGCCGCCGAACTCGCGCACTGCGAGCGCCACCGCCGACTCGGCCTGCGCCTCGTCGCGGACGTCGAGCTCGCAAGCGACTGCCCGGGCGCCCGACTCGCGAAGTGTCGCCACCACAGCATCAAGTTCGGAGCGATTACCGATGCGATCCGCGGGCAAGGCGCCGCGAGGGCCCGCCACGTCGGAGACGACGACACTCGCACCCTCCTGCGCGAGTCGCGCACAGATCGCCTCGCCGAGACCGCCACGCCGTCCGGCACCGGTGACGAGGGCGACTTTCCCGCGTAGACGCTCGCCGCTCATGCAACGGCCCCGCTCGCGCTGATCTCCCGCCATCGATCGCAGGCGACTTCGTGTCCGGTCTCGACCGACTGCAGCCTCGGCGCCGCGGCCGCACAGGCGGCCACCGCGTGCGCACAGCGCGTGCGAAACACGCAGCCCGAGGGGGGCGCCATCGGCGAGGGCAACTCTCCGCCCAGCGCTCCGCCAAGACGCTGCGGCTGCAGGTCAGGATCGGGCAAGGGCACTGCGGCGAGCAGACCCTGCGTGTACGGATGACGCGGCTGCGAATAGAGCAGATCGGTGCTTGCCAACTCCATCGGCTTGCCGAGATAGAGCACCAGAACTCGATCGCACAGTCGACGGACTACGGCGAGGTTGTGACTGACGAACAGAATGGTCATGCCGAAGTCGCGTTTGAGATCCTGCAGCAGATTGACGATCTGCGCCTGGATCGACACATCGAGCGCACTCACCGGCTCATCGCAGACGAGTAGCTTTGGGCGCAGCACCATGGCCCGCGCGATGCCGATGCGCTGGCACTGACCGCCACTGAATTCGTGCGGGTATCGATTGACGACGTCGGCCGGCAATCCGACCCGAGCCAGAATGTCGATCACCCGCTCGCGCCGCTCGGCACGAGACAGATCCGGTGCATGCACGCGCAGCGGCTCGGCGACGATCTCGCCCACCGTCATGCGTGGGTCCAAGCTCGCGAGCGGATCCTGGAAGACGATCTGCATGTCGCGACGCAGCGGCCGAACCTGCGACGTGCTCCAGCCCTCGATCGGTTTGCCGAGCCACACCACCTGGCCACCGCTCGTGCGCACGAGACGCAGGATCGCGCGCGCCAGCGTCGACTTGCCACAGCCCGACTCACCGACGATGCCGAGCGCCTCACCCGGGGCGACGCGAAGGTCGATGCCATCCACCGCGCGCAAGTCGCGTTTCGCACGGAACAAGCCGTCGCCGATCGGAAACCAGACCCGCAAGTCGCGCAGCTCCAGCAACGGGTCGTTCATGGGCGCTCCAGCGGGTGATGACAGGCGACACGGCGCTCGTGCCCGCTCAGCGCGGGACGGGCCGCGCGGCAGGTCTCATCGACCCGCTCGCAACGCGGGCCGAAGGCACAGCCCGGCGGCAGTCGCCGCGGGTTGGGCGGCTGACCGCCGATGGCCGGCAGCGGTCCGGTGCCGGTGTCGTCGATTCGCGGCATGGAGGCGAGCAGCGCCGCCGTGTACGGATGTTTCGGCGCCTTGAGTAACTCGTGCACCGTGCCCAGCTCAACCACCCGCCCCGCGTACATCACGGCCACGCGGTCGGCGATGCCGGCGACAACGCCCAGGTCATGCGTGATCAGCGCCATCGCCATACCGCGTTCGCGCTTGAGTTTGGCGAGCAGCGCAAGGATTTGCGCCTGAATGGTCACATCCAGCGCGGTGGTCGGCTCATCGGCAATCAGCACCTCGGGATCGCAGGCGAGTGCGATGGCGATCATCACGCGCTGGCGCATGCCGCCCGACAACTCGTGCGGGTACTGGTCGAGCCGGCGCTGCGCATCCGTGACCTGCACCTGTTCGAGTAGCGCGAGGGCTCGTGCCCGCGCCGCGTCGGCGGATATCTTGAGGTGGTGAATGATCGACTCGGCGATCTGCTCGCCGACGGTCATATGCGGAGTCAGCGACGTCATCGGATCCTGGAAGATCATCGACAACTTCACGCCACGAAACTGATTGAGCTCAGCGATGCTGCGACCGATCAGCGGTTCGGTGCCAAGCCGTGCCTGACCGCTGACGCGTGCGTTGGCGGCCAGCAAACCCATCACCGCGAGAAACGACTGACTCTTGCCAGCGCCCGACTCGCCCACGACGCCTACGCACTCGCCGCGCCTAATTTTGAGCGCGAAGTCGTTGACCGCCGACAAGGGCCCGTCCGGCGTGTCGAACACGACGGAGAGTTGTTCGATGTCGAGCGCCACCGGCGCTTCGTCTTGACTCATGATCCCTGCCTATCGGTCGCGCGGGTCGAGCGCATCGCGCAAACCATCGCCGAGAAAGTTGAAGCACGTGAGCAACGTGACGAGAAACCCGGCCGGCACCAGCAGCATCCACACCGCCGATTCCATTTCCTGGGCGCCTTCATTGATCAGACTACCGAGACTCGCCTGCGGTTCCTGCACGCCGAGACCGAGGAAGGACAGGAAGCTTTCGAACAGAATCATCTGCGGAATCGTCAGCGTCGCGTAGATGATGACCGGACCCACGACATTGGGCACGATGTGCCGGGCCAGAATGCCGGGCGTGCTGACGCCGCTGGCTAGCGCAGCTTCAATGAACTCTTTGCGCTTGAGCGACAACGTCTGGCCGCGAACGATGCGAGCCATCGTGAGCCAGCCCACTGCACCGATGGCGAGGAAAAGCACGTAAATGTTGCCGCGCTCGAACAGAGTCGAGAGGATGATGACGATGAAGATGTACGGCAAAGAGTAGAGGATGTCGACGAAGCGCATCATGACGTTGTCGATCTTGCCGCCAAGGTAGCCTGCGGTAGCGCCAAAGGCCACGCCGATGCACAGCGAGACGAGCGTGGCCAACAGTCCGATCTGCAACGAGATCTGCACCCCTGCCAGCGTGCGCACGAACAAATCGCGCCCGAGCCGGTCCGTGCCCAGCCAATGGTCGTTCGGCCCACCGGGGGGCACGGCCATGTTGTCCCAGTCGATGGCATCGAAACTGTGCGGCGAGAACGATGGGCCAATGAACGCAAGCAGCGCGATCAGCAAAATGAGGGAAGCCGCCACCATCGCGGCCTTGTTGCGCCGCAAGCGGCGCCACGCGTCGGCCCAGAATCCCCGGGCTGCGCCCTGCGGCAACGCCGACGCCATCGCCTGATCAGTCATAGCGCACCCTCGGGTCCAGCCAGCCGTAGAGCAGATCGGCGATCAGATTGAGCGTCAGCGTCAGACTGCCATACACCACGATCATGCCCATCACGAGCGTGTAGTCGCGATTGATTGCGCCCTGCACGAGGTAGCGACCGCTACCGGGCAAACCGAACACGGTCTCGACGACGAGCGATCCGGTGATGACAAACGCCGTCGCGGGCCCCAAGTAACTGACCACCGGCAGCAACGCCGGCCGCAGCGCGTGCTTCAAAATGACCCGACGCTCCGGCAACCCCTTGGCGCGCGCCGTACGCACGTGGTTCGTACGCAGCACCTCGAGGAGGCTGCCCCGCGTCAGTCGCGCGATGTACGCGATTACGGGCAGCGCCAGCGTGACGACCGGCAGGACGAGGTAACGCAGCTCTCCCGCCTCCCACCCTGCCACCGGAAACCAACGCAGGTGGAGTCCGAACACCAGCGCGAACAGCGGCCCGGTGACGAACCCGGGCAGTGCGATGCCGAGCACCGCGACGCTCATGATGCCGTAGTCGGTGGGCGAGTTTTGCCGCAACGCAGCAAGCGTACCGAGCGGTATGCCAATCAACAACGCCAGCAATACCGCCGAGAGGCCGAGCATCAGGCTGACGGGCAGCCCCTGCGCGATCAACTCCGTGACCGAGAAATCCTTGAACTTGAACGACGGACCGAAATCTCCCTGGACGAGCCCCGCGAGATACCGCCCGTACTGCTCAAGCAGCGGCTTGTCGAGTCCGTAGGCAGCCTCGAGGTTGGCCTTAATTTCGGGGGGCAGTGTCTGCTCGTCATCAAACGGCCCGCCCGGGGCGATGCGGATGACGAAAAACGACAACGTGATGATGATGAACAGCGTCGGGATCACTCCGGCGATCCGACGCAGTGCATAACTCAGCATCCGCTCAGCCCCCTGCGAGCGTTGACGACGGACTCACAGATCGGAAGTGACGATGAAGAGCGGCGTCTCAGCCATTTCGCGGAACGTGGCCGCGATCTTCTGGATCTGCTCCGTCGAGACATCCTTGCCCAGCGCATCAAGACTGTGGACGTCAATGATTTCGATGTACTGGTAAGGCGAGTCACCGCCGCCGAACAGGCCGTGCGCCTTGAGCACCTCGAATTTCTTGACCGATGGCAAAGCATTGACGATCGGCAGATCGACTTCGCGCGCGAACTTTTCGTAGTCCGCCACATTGACGCCAGGCTTGAGGTTGAACAGAACGACGAGTCGGGTCATGAGTGTCTTCCGTGAAATCGGCGAAGTGCCGGAGAGCCCCGAGTCTAGGTAACCCGCTGCGCCCTCCGCAAGACTTGACGGCGCTCAGCCAAGTCCGAGCGATCCTGGGTTCATCCGCCCCTGCGGATCGACGAGCCGCTTCAGATTCGCGAGGAACCCGGCGGCCGATGGCTGCAAGGATTGCTGATAGCGATAGAACTTGCCGATCTGGAAGCTGACGGCGCCCTCTTCCATGAACGCCGTGGCGAGATCACCGCGAATTTGGGCGACCGCCGCCGCGGCCGCAGGGTTGGCGGGATAGCGAGGCAACTTGTCGAGATAACCGGCATCCAACACTTTCTCGTGAAAGTTGAGCCTTGCGTCAGGCCAGTACATGACAGGCTCGAGCAGTGTGCCCGCACCGCCCACCGTGGCGCAGAGGTATCCGCGGTCAATGTCAAACTGCTGCATCACTGTGGCATGTCGCGCGAACACCGCTTCGCAGACCTCGTACATGCGCTCCGCTTGAGAAAACGGCACGGTGCCATGCACCGGAACCCAACGCTCGCCGCCAGGACCCAGCATGCTATTGAGCTCGGCGAACGGATTCGCCCGCATGACTTTCGGCACCGTGTTTTCGACCTCGGTGCCGCCTGCCGCCATGATGCGCCGCACGATCGCCGCCTTCGCATCGGCATCGGCCGCATCGCGCCCATCGAGCGACACGTGCACGGAGAACGTCCCCTGCTCCATGAAGCTTCGTCCAGCGAGCACGACTTTGGCGCCTTCTTTCAATCCCTTGAGCAGGCTTCCCGAATTCTGCACCACCTTGCCCAACGCCTTGGCGTCCTCGGTCAAACTCGCGCGCTTCATGCGTACCGCCTGCAGCCCAGGGTCAAACGCGAACTGCTCGGACACCACCTCAGATCGAGCGACCTCCGCCATCGCCGTGAACAATTCGCGATGGCTACGGAACGTGAAGGACAGGTAGCGACTCTCGGTTTGCGGTCGGATGAGTCGGAACGTGGCGCGGGTCTTGATGCCGAGCGCGCCGCAGTCAGAGAGGAACATACCCAGCATGTCGGGTCCGACCTGACGGAAGAAGGGCTCGCCGTTACGCGAAGCGTGACTACCGAGTTGCAGCACCGTGCCGTCGACCAGCACCACATCGAGACCGATCACACTCTCGGCGATGGCCCCGTAGCGACCAGAGCCGAGAAAGATGCTGCCCTGCGACAGCGCACCACCGATGCTCGAACGCAGTCCGGACAAGGGCCCGTAGTACGGAGTGCGTACGCCGTGCGGTGCGAGAGCATCAAAGAGTTGTTTCCAGGTGGCTCCGCATTCGACGGTGACGTAGCAATCCTCGGCGTCGATCGTGACGACGCGATTCATGCTGAGCATGTCCACCATCACCGATCCGGCGCGCGTCGGCAGGTAGCCGTCGGTGTAAGACATGCCACCACCACGCGGCACCACTGCAACGCCGCTCGCAGCAATGGCCTTGAGCGCCGCTGATAGTTGTGCCGTGTCGGCAGGACGAATCAGTGCGACGGGCATTTCACCGCGTCGATAGACATCTTCGGAATGAAACGCGAGTTCACCGGGGTCGGTGACCACGCGCTCGCGCCCGAGCACCTGAACGAGATCCGCAATCAGCCCGCTTCCGCCCGTAACCAATCCCGCATCCATGAGCGCAGTCCTCCTGATCGATGGGCCATTCTAGGACAAGACGCTGGGCCGTAAGCCAGATGCTAGACTTTGATTGCTGAAAAATTGTCACGGCACCACGGCATGAGCATTCACCCATGAGCATCATTCGCGAACAGTCACCCGAATTCGATTTCAGCGTGCCGGTCGCAGTCATCGGCGCCGGAGCCTGCGGCCTGACTGCAGCCCTCGCGGCGCGCGATGAGGGTGTTGAGGTACTCGTGCTCGAGCGAGATAAGCGACTGTGGGGAAGCACGTCGATGTCGCTCGGCGCCGTCTGTGGCGTCAACTCCGCACAGCAGGCTGCCCATGGGGTCAGCGATTCGGTGGAACTCTTCGTTTCGGACGTCATGGCCAAGACCGAAGGACGAGCCGATCCAGCCCTCGCCCGACTGATCGGCGAACAGTCGGGCGCCACGCTCGATTGGCTGAATGAGCGCCATCAGGTGCCGCTGCTGCTCGATTTCAAGTGGACGGGGCTCGGTCACTCGCGGCCGCGCCTGCACATTCCACCGGGACGCAATGGCGAGGAATTGCTCGCCCTGCTTGCCAATGCCTGCGGGCGGGCTGGGGCGGAGATCGTCATGGAGGCGCGGGTGATCGCCCTCTACGCTGACGCCGAGGATCGCGTGCTCGGTCTGCAGCTACAACGACCCGATGGCAGCGTCGAGCGCCTCGGTTGCGAGGCGCTGGTGCTCGCCACTTGTGGCTTTGGCGGCAACCACGCCATGGTGGCTCAACATATCCCGGAGATGGCGACGGCGCGCTATTTCGGGCACGAAGGTAATCAGGGTGATGGCATACGCTGGGGACTCGAACTCGGTGCCGCTGCAGCGGATATGACCGCCTATCAGGGCCTCGGCACTCTGGCCGACCCGCAACAGATCATCGTGCCGCACCCCTTGATGATCGAAGGCGGTTTTCTCGTCAACGCGCGCGGCGAACGCTTCACTCACGAACTCGCCAACATCTCCGGGATGTGTGTGCCGGTGCTCGAGCAGCCGGGCGGCGTGGCTTGGGTGGTGTTCGACGAGCGACGCAATCAAGACTGCCTCGCGCACTCGGTCGAGCAGCGTCAGTTGCGCGAAGTGGGCGCCATCCGCAGCGCTGGATCATGGGCCGAACTCGAACGGCTATGCCAACTGCCGGATGGCAGCCTCGCCAAAGAAAACGAGGCTGTTAATGACGCCCGCCAAGCCGACGCCAGCGATCGGTTTGGTCGATCGTTTGCTGGACTTGAGCCGCTCGAGCCCCCCTATTGCGCCATCCGCGTCACCGGCGCTTTGTTCCACACCCAAGGCGGGCTGCAAATCGACTCCGCTGCGCGGGTGGTGCGCCCCGATGGCCGTCCCCTACCCAATCTGTATGCCGGGGGCGGGGCGGCGCGCAGCATTTCTGGACCCGCCGTCACGGGTTACTTGCCGGCCGTCGGTTTGGCGATGGCGATCACACTCGGGCACATCGCCGGGCGCGCTGCAGCACAGCAGACTCAGCTGGAGGTCGCGTGAAGACGATGCCCGGCCTGATGGGTTGGCGGCGTATCCGTCGGCAGATCGCTTGTGCCGTGATGTGTCTTGTGTTCGCCTCTCTCACCGGCGCGCTTGAGGCGGCTGACATCCACGATATCGCCTACACCCCGCTCGGGGAGTCTCGGCTCATCCCGCTGCGTGTATCCGCACCCGCCACCGGACGTCGACTGCCCGTTGTGGTGTTCTCGCATGGCGCATACGCCTCGAAGGACGACTACAGCTCGATCCTCGATCACTGGGCCGACGCCGGCTATGTGGTGATCGCCGTCACCCACCGTGACTCCACCAAACTCGGTGTGACCCGCGGCAGCAACAATCCGAAGTTCTTTGAATGGCGTCTCGATGATCTGCAGGCTGTGCTCGGCAATCTGGACGTAATTGTTTCTCGGGTTCCCGATCTTCGAGGTCGTGTCGATTTGACGCGCATCGCGGCCACGGGACACTCCTTCGGCGGTCTCGTCGCCCAAACTCTGGGGGGCGCAACCTACAACGACGTGGCGCGTGGAGGCATCGTCGACTCGCGAGCCGATCCGCGGATTCGTGCCGTGATTATCTTCAGCGGCGCGGGCGCTTTTGCGCCGCTACTCGCTCCCGAAAACTTCGCTTCGCTGCGGCTACCTACGCTGGTCACCGTCGGTACGAACGATTTGAAGCAGGCACCGGACCTCAGCGGATATGAGTGGCGGCGACAGCCGTACGATCTGATTGCGCCGGGTCGAAAGTACCTGCTGAGTCTCGATGGCGCTGATCACTATCTGGGTGGCATCGTCGGGCGAGACGATCTGCCTCGCTCAGACAACGCTGCGCTGTATCTCGCAGACTTCAATCGCTGGTCGACGACTTTTCTCGACGCCTACCTCGGTGATCGACGCGCCGCGAGGCGCGAACTCGAGTCGCTGCCCGAGTCTCCGGCGAAGCGCAGCGTGTCAAAAGTCTCGACGCTCGAGCGGCGCTGATCCGGAACAGTGCCGGTTAGCGTGTCGCCGCTTTCAGTGCCGCCACAATAGTGGCGCGTTCCGCAGGGTCGGTAATCGGCTTGTAGCGCATGCGGTGCTGACCGTCTAGGAACACCGCCGGATCCGCGATCAACTGCGCGATGCTCTGCTCATCCCAGACCAGTCCCTCGCGCCCCGCCTCAACGAGCGCCCCGGAGTAATAGAAACCGGGCGCGCTCGCCGCGCGACGACCGAACACGCGATGCAGATTGGGGCCGACGCCGTGCGGCCCACCCTGCTCAAAACTGTGGCAGAACCGGCACCACATGAAATCCTGCTGCGTTTGGCCAGACAACACGGGCACAGCCACGACGCCGGCGTACGGATCGACGGACGGCGGTGGCGCGGGCTCGACCCACTGCCGATCCGTGGTGAGCGGGATCACACCAAAAATCTTGTACGGGGCATACGCGGCCAGCGCGAGCAGTACGAGAAAGCAGCCGGCATGGGCGATGTGCCACCCGGCCGACGTACGGGAGCGTTCGTGCAAGGGACCACCGCCCCAGTCGAATCCCGGCAACAGTCGCCACGGTCCGATTCGATAGCGCAGCGCCTGCCAGAGTCCGACGAGGACGGTGAAGCCAAACAAGGCGATCACGAAGAAGCCGGTGGCACTATGCAGATAACCGAGCGTCACGGACGCGCGGTAGCTTGCAGGCAGCAACGTTGGAAGTTGCAATCCGCCGAACCAGGCCACGGCGTGACCCTCAGACCACGCGAACAGCGGGCCGGTCATGCAAAACGCCGCCAAGGTCAGGTACAAGCCTAGCGTGCAACGACGCGCGAGATCGTCCGCGGGCGAAGGGACACGCGTGGGTCGCGACGGCCGTGGCAGAGTGAACCAAAGCCAAAGACGCGGCACCAATAGCACCAAAATGGTCAGGCCATTGGCGATATGCAGATGCTGCAGGGCCTCGCGGGCCGGCGTACCGCGGGGTGTCACGCCCACTTTGCTCGACTGATACATCTGGAACAGAACGAGCACAAAGATCAGCACGGACAAGCCGCGTTCGAGATTCCGCAAGCGATTGACAGATGTCGCGGTGCTCATCATCGATTACCTCCCTGAACGCAACGCACGGATCACCGCATTGGGTAGACGCGCGTCATCCCAGTCGGTGGAGGACACGCCCGTGCGCACGATCACCAGATTGCGCGAGGGCACGATGTATACGCGCTGGCCACCGAAGCCGTCGATGTAGGCGATGTCTGCCGCGGCGAAAGGCTCCGAGTGAAATGCCTTGATGGTGTAGGGGTTATAGACCCGCTCCGTGGTGCCCTCGGGCGAACCCAGCCAAAGGTTCAGACCGAATTGCCGATTTTGCGCCGAAGGCGTGAGCATCTGCTTCACCCAGCTCTCGGACACCAACGACTCACCGTTCACGCGCCCGCCCTCAAGGATCAACCGACCGACGCGCAACCAGTCGCGCGCGGTGGCAAACAGGCAGCAGAAGCCGCGAGGCTGACCGCCCGCGCGGTCCATCCACAACGAGGCATCGGCCGCACCGAGACGCTGCCACAGACGGCTCGACAGATACTCGGCGTACCGCTTACCGGTAGCGCGCTCGAGCACCGTGACCAGCACCTGCGTGCTGGCATTGTTGTATTCAAAGTTGCTGCCGTGGGGCTTGGCAGCGGTCAACTCAAGGACGCCGCGCTCCAGATTAGAACCGAAGAGGATTCGCGCCGACTTCCAGGTGCCGAATATGGGGATCTCCAGACCCGAGGACATCTGCAGCAACTCGCGCACCGTGATGGCGGAGCGCGCATCGCCGCGCCATTCCTCGATCCATCGCGAGGCCGGAGCGTCCGGTGAGTCGATGTAGCCATCGTCGATGGCCGCACCGACCAGCAGGGCGAGTACGGCCTTGTGCATCGAATTCGGGTTGGTGCGCGTGTCGGCGGAGAATCCGGGCCAGTACTTCTCGTACACCAGTGCGCCGTCCTTGTAGATCAGCAGCGCGACCGACTGCATTTGCGTGGCGTAGTCGACAGCCTGACTGAGACGCTGCTCGTCGAACGCCTCGAGACCCCCGCGCACGATGTCCTCGCGTGGCGCGCCGCGCACAGACTCCTGCGGCTGGGACTTTTCGATTTGAGCGGGCTTGGTCAACGGTTGACCGAACAGCACGTTGCGCGGCACGGCGGGATCCGCGATCCACATCACGATGAGCAGTGCGACCGCCAGAACTACGACGCTCGCCAGCAGCCCCGCCAGAGCCCTCGCGACCCACGCGAGCGCTCTCATGAGCGCACCGGCTGCGTGCGTCGCGCAGCGAGCTGCTGACGAATCTCGGCATGACGAGCGGCATCGATGGGATAGCGCCACATGAGCAGAATTGGCACGAGCAGCATGAGTGCAGGCAACCACGAGGCGCCAAGGCGCACGCCTTGGGCAACTTCGGTCGTGAGCACCTGACTCATGTCGATGTAACCAAACAATGAGAGGAAACCCAGCCCGGCAAACAAGCCGAGACCCATGCCGAATTTGAAGATCGACGCCAGAAACGCCATGTGACCTCCCATCTGTGCGGTGCCCGTGTGCAACTCGTCACTATCCACGGCATCGGCGGTCATGGCCGGCGGCATGATCATGGTCCCACCGTTGCCGAAGGCCATCACGACGTTGGCGAGCAACACCGGCCATACCACGGCCGAAGGCACGAAGAACAACGACACGTACGCGAGTGCCGTCACACCATTGGCGATGCAGTACGCGCGGTGTTTGCCCACGTGATTGGCCACCGGCACCCACAGCGGCGCGAGCAACACGGCGGCGATGGTATTGACGATCGCGACGGTCAACACGTGTTGCTGCAGCCCGAGGGCCTGCGAAATCAGCACCGGCTGCACACCGAAATACACGCCCATGGCGAGTCGATCGAGCAGATACGCACCGGCGAGTCGCCGAAACGGGGCGTTGCGCGTGAGAATGCCGAGCAGCTCACCCCAGCCCGGCGTGCGCTCCGCGTGCGCTTCGGCGACCGGCACCCGAGCGAAGCACCAAAGGATGGCGAGCGGCAACGCGATCGCAAAGAAAACGCCTACCGACTGAACGATCTGCGCATAGCTCGGGAAGGCCACGCCCTTGAACCAGATCCAGTAAAAAATACCGACGGCACTGGCGCACAGATAGCCGAAAAACGCCCCGCTTTCGCGAAAGCCTGCAATGCGCGTTCGCTCGGTGTAGTCGGCAGACAACTCACCGCCCCACGTCTGGTGTGGTACGTAAACCATGGTCCACCCGGCATAGAACAGCACAAGCCAGGCGAGCAGATACGTCGGGGTTGCGCCTGAGGGCGGCAGCAACAAAAACCACGCTGACACCAGTGCGATGGGCGCGCCCGCCACCATCCAGACCCGTCGCCGCCCAAATCGGCTGCGCGTCCGATCGGACAGCGCACCCACGAGCGGATCGATGATCGCCTCCCAAAAGCGACCGACGGCAAAAATGGTCGCGACGGTGAGGGCCACCATGCCGACCTCGGCCGAGTAATAGACCGGCGGCAGAAAGTTATAGAGAGGCACCAGCATGGCCTGCAGGGCCACGGTGGGAGCCGCATACGCAAGCAGCTGCGCGGTGCGCAGCCGACCCTCGACTACTTCGGTCATCTCCCCCCTCCCCGTGCCGCCGCTGCGTCAAATCACGGCGCACACCGTCTTTGTTTCGAGATAGTTGTCGATGGCCTGATGGCCACTGTCGCGCCCCCACCCAGACTGCTTCACACCGCCGATCGGCAGGCTTGCGTCATACATCGAGTGGCAGTTGATCCACACCGTTCCCGCACGGATCGCTGCGGCCATACGGTGCGCCGCCGACAGATCCTGCGTCCAAACGCTCGCGGCGAGACCGTATTCGGTGTCGTTGGCGAGCGCTGCCGCCTCCTCGACACTGCCGACGCGCGTGGCCACAACGACCGGCCCGAAGATCTCCTCGCGCACGACTTTCATTTGTGGCCGAACATCGACGAGCACCGTGGGCTCAATGAATGTACCTGCAGGACCGGTCTGGCCTCCGCCGGCGACGACCGAGGCGCCCTCCTGCTTGCCTGAGGCGATGTATCCGGCGATCCGATCCGCCTGCTTGCGGCTGACCACCGGTCCCATCTGCGTCGCCGGGTCGAGGCCATGCCCCAGGCGAATCCCGCGCGCGTAGGCAACGACGCCTTCAAGCACCCGATCAAAGATTTTCTCGTGCACGTAGAGTCTGGAGCCTGCGACGCACACCTGGCCACTATTGAAAAAGATCGCGTTTGCGACGCCCGGAATGGTGAGCTCCAGATCCGCATCCGGCAGCACGATGGCGGGTGACTTGCCGCCAAGCTCGAGCGTGAGCTTCTTGAGGTTGCCGCGCGCCGCCTCAAGCATCAGCTTGCCAACTTCGGTCGAACCTGTGAACGCGATCTTATCGACGCCCGGGTGCGCGGCCAGTGCGGCACCCGCGCGTTCGCCGAGTCCGGTCACGACATTGAGGACTCCCGGCGGAAAGCCCGCTTCCTGCATGAGCTCCGCCAGTCGCAGTGCCGTCAGCGAGGTGTCCTCGGCGGGCTTCAGCACAACGGTGCAGCCCGCTGCGAGAGCCGGCGCGATCTTCATGCATGTGAGCACAATCGGCGAGTTCCACGGCACGATCGCACCGACGACGCCGATCGGCTCCTTCGCCGTGTACGCGAAGATTTTCTTGCCCGCCGGCTGATAATTGATAGACGTCGGGATGGTCGTGCCTTCGATCTTCGTCGCCTCACCGGCGAAATAGCGAAACTGCTCGATACCACCCGGAATCTCGGCGTATTTGCCGACCCACAGCGGCTTGCCCTGATCGAGTGACTCGAGTTCAGCGAGTTCGTCGAGGTGCGCCTCCATCAGATCGGCCATCTTCCACAGCAGCCGTGCGCGCTGCGCGCCGGTGAGATCTCGCCACGCCGGTGAGTTCAACGCGTCGCGCGCCGCACGGACGGCGAGATCGACATCGCGTGCATCGCCCGACGGGATGCTCGCCAGAACCTTACCTGTGGCCGGGTTCACCGACTCAAGCCGCTCTCCCCCCTGAGCATCGACCCAGGTGCCGCCGATGAGCATGCGGCGCTCGGGGCTTTGCAGAAACTGCTGGGCGCCAGCGGACTGCGGTTGCAAATCGTCGATGGCGAGAGTCATTTTCCGGCACTCCTGCGCGAAGCACGCGCTCGCTGCGTCTTGACCGATTTCTTGCGCGTTCGGGACTTTCCGGCCTGCGCGCTCGAACCACCGGCCGCACCGCCTGTCGGTATGTGCGATTCGTGGTTCTTCAAATACCAGCTGGCAACCTCCTCACGCGTCGTCCACCACACGCCCGGGAGCGATTTGGCGTAGCGGATGAATTCGCGCAGCGCCCGAATGCGATAGGCACGGCCGCTGACGTGCGGGTGCAGCCCGACGTTCATGATCCGACCGGTCGTTGCACCCTCTTTGTACAACTCCGACAACTCCTCGATCAGGATGTCGCGGAACTCGCTCGTGGTGTGATTGCGCCGGGTCAAAAGCGTGAAATCATTGATCTCGTTGGTGTACGGCGTCGACACGATCGGCCCGTACTCGGTTTGGACGAGGTAGGGCTGATCGTCGTTCATCAGGTCACAGTAAAACAGCAAACCGTTCTGCGCCAATATCCCCGCCGTGTTGAGCGTGCCGCGCAGCGACGAGGATAGCCAACCACGGGCTTTGCGACCCACCGCCTGCTCGTACACCTTCAGCGAACGCTCAATGACGTCCCGCTCCTTTGCCGGCTGCTTGGCGTAGTTGCTGAGCAACTCACCCTGCTCGTAGTTGTGGGCAAGGATTTCACATCCGCGCGCCAGCGCCGCATCCAGCATCGGGCGGCGGCGCAGCGCCGTGACTGCATTGATGGTGCAGGAGGGCTTGACCCGCATTTCGTCGAACATATCGAACATGCGGAATACACCGACGCGCTGCCCGTATTCGCGCCAGGTGTAGTTCGGGAAATCCGGCGTATCGCCTGGCAGCACGTCAGGGAGAATCGCCGGTCCGCCCGCGTAGTACGGCTTATCCGTATCCTTCACGAGATCCCAGGTCTCAAGGTTGATCGTGATGATGAGAGCCACGCGCTTGCGCTGAGGCCACTTGAGCGGCAGACGCTGCGTGATCGGAATGTAGTCGTAATGCATCGTGATGAGTCCGTGATTCGTTTAAAACTCGGCCAGCAGCCGCCCGAAACCTTGCATCTGATCCGTGATGCCGTTCTGTCGCAGCGCGTACCAGTACGTCGCCGTGTTGATGGCAATCACCGGCTTGCCCAGCCAACGCTCGGCCTCCGCAGCAACGGCGGCACAGGCTAGATTGGTGCCGACCTGCACGATCGCCTCGACCTCGGGACCGTCGACCTCGCGTATCGCCGCGCGCAACGTAGCAGGGGTCTCGTGGGCGATGAGCATGGGGCTCGGCGACTTCAAGCCCTTCAGCGCATGGATCTCGAAGCCGTTGTCGGTGAAGAACTTGTGCACCATGGCATCGCCGACCGGCATGTAGGGCGTGATCACCGAGATGCGCCGGATACCGCTGCCGTAGCAGCGCAGCGCCTGCAGCACCGCATGCGAACCGAGACCCACGCCGACGCCGGCCCGTGCCTCCATACGTCGATGCAGCGCATCAGCGCCATCGGCGCCGTCCCAGAACGTCTCGGCCGACATGCCCATGATCACGTACCCGGGGGCACAGGTCATGACCGCATCAATCGCACTTTCGGTGGCGCCGCGAATGTTGTTCATCATGACGAGGAACTCCTCGTCGTTGGTGACGCGGGTGTCGGGAATTACGATGCGCGAAAAGTGGTTTGTGACACCGGGTGGACGCATGTCGTCGTACTCGGGCTGCACGCTGGTATTGGTCGACGGCGCCACCACACCGAACTTCATGCGGTAGCCAAGTGAATCGGTCATCCCCTTCCCCCCATGGACATCGCGACAGTCAAACGAGCGAGCGATTATGGCCACACTGTCCTGCCCCGTCGCCGCTTCGAATCCAACTGGCGGATCATCGACCGGTAGGTGGACATCGAGGAAACAGCCCAATACACTCAGGCCTCGGGGCTTCACTGAACGTCTATCTGGGGGATCGACTCGATGGAATCCACGCGACCTATTCGCGCGCTCATTCGTGGGCTCGACGCGCTCACCGTACTCAACCTGCGCAATGGCGCCACCGTTTCCGAGGTGGCACAGGAAATCCGCCTGCCGCGCACCACTACCTACCGCATCCTCGAAACCTTGAGTCACGCGGGCTTCGTGTATCGCGACGCCACGGACGATCGGTATCGGTTGACCATCATGGTGCGGGGCCTGTCGGACGGCTACGACGACGAAGCCTGGGTGACGCAGATCGCGCGCCCGTACATCAACGAGCTCGGCAAGGACATCGTCTGGCCGGTGGCTATCGCTTCGCTGTCGGGCACTTCGATGATGGTGCGTGAGACGACCGACCACCGCAGTCCGCTCGCAGTCGAGCGCTACTCGGCCGGATTTCGTGTGCCACTGCTCACCTCGTCGTCCGGGCGCGTGTACCTTGCGTTCTCGCCGCCGACGCAACGCGAATCACTACTCGAGATTCTCGGCCGCTCGAGCAAGGACGAGGACAGCCTCGCCAAGAACCGCAATGAGTTGATGAAGCTGCTCAACGATGCGCGCATGCAGGGATATGCCACGGCGGTGCGCTCACGACGCGTGTCCGATGAAGTCAGCATGGCGGTGCCGATCATGATCGACGATCGGGTGCTCGCGGCCGTATCGATCCGCTTCAGCGGCACGGCGGTGCCCTTGAAGCTCGCCATCGAGCGCTTCCTGCCGAAGCTGCGCGATACGGCGCAGAAGATCCGGCAGACCTTTGCGGACCAGCAACGCGATCCTCCCCACCAGCACAAGGTCGGCAACCGCTGACCGCGCACGAGGCCATCACCATGAATGCGGAACTTCGTCCGAACTCATCTCAACTGGTCGCACAACTCGAAGCGCTGCTCGGCAAGGAGCACGTGCTGACCGATGCCACCGAGCGAGCGTTCTACTCGACTGACATTTACCACGCGGGCGAGTTGCCCCTTGCTGTGGTGCGTCCCGCCACCACCGCCGATGTCGCGCAACTCGTGCAGCTGTGCGCGGCGAGCGGCGTGGCCGTCGTGCCGCGGGGCGGCGGTGCGTCTTACACGGATGGCTACGCGCCCGCCGAAGCGGGCTCGATCAGCATCGACACGTCACGCATGAATCGCATCCTCGAGCTCAACGAGCGCGACATGTACGTCGTCGTGCAGTCGGGGGTGACGTGGGCCACGCTTAATGAAACCTTGGCCGCCAAGGGTCTGCGCACGCCGTTTTACGGTCCGTTTTCGGGACTTGCAGCCACTGTCGGTGGTTCCTTGTCGCAAAACAGCGTGACCTGGGGCACGGGCGTGTTCGGCGTGTCCGGCGAATCCACGCTCGGCGTCGAGGTCGTGCTCGCCCACGGCGAGACGATCCGCACGGGTTCCTGGGGTGCGGCCAATGGGCTGCCGTTCCTGCGCTCCTACGGCCCGGATCTCACCGGACTCTTCATGGGTGACTGCGGCGCACTCGGCATCAAGACCGCGATCGCCCTGCGCCTGATGCGGCGCAATAGTCACGTGATGGGGTTGTCGTTCGGGTTCCGTAGTTTCGAGGCGATGGCCGCCGGCATGGAGGCAGCCGCGAAGGAAGGGCTGAATCTCACCAACTTCGGCCTCGATCCGGCGCTGCAGCAGGGGCAACTCGGCAAGGCCGATGCAGCGACGGCCGTCCAGTCGGCTCTTGCCGTGTGGAAAACCTCCCGCGGTGTGTTCGATGGACTCGGCCAGCTGGCGAAGATGGCTTTCGCCGGCCGCGGCTTTCTGAAGGGCGCCGTGTTTTCCGCGCACTGGGTCGTCGATGGGCTCGACGATGCCTCTTGCCGAGCAGCCGTTGCGCGCCTGCGCGCGGCGCTGCAGCCGCACGGGGCCGAGGTACCCGCCACCGTGCCCACCGTCGCCCACGCGATGCCGTTCATGCCGCTCTACAACGTTCGTAGTCCGCTCGGCGAGCGCTGGGTTCCGGTGCACGGCATCCTGCCGTTTTCACGCGTCGCCGCCTTCCGCGAGGAGTTATCCGCGTACTACGCGGCTCACGAGGCCGAGATGGCTCGGCTGAAGATTCGCTACGGCGCCATGTTCATGACCGTGTCCACCAACGCATTCCTGTACGAGCCCGTGTTCTATTGGCAGGACGGGTACAACATCACCCAGGAACGGCTGCTGCCTCAGGGCTACCAGGCCACCCTGCCCAACTATGCGGACAACCCCGAGGGGCGGGCGCTGGTCGACAAGATGAAGCACGGCATCGCCGACATCTTCCAGCGGCATGGCGCCGCCCACCTGCAGATCGGCAAGTTCTACCCCTACATGCGGGGCCGGGAGCCGCAGACCGCCAAGTTGATCCGTGACCTCAAGCAACTCGTCGACCCGCAAAGACGACTCAACCCCGGCTCGCTGGGGCTGTAAACTACCGGTCTCGACACACCCAAGAAACGGCATGACGGAGTCTCCGCCAAGATGAAGCGAATTCTGGTAGCGATCAAACGAGTCGTCGACTACAACGTGCGCATCCGCGTCAAACCGGACGGCACCGGCGTGATCACCGACGGCGTCAAGATGAGCATCAACCCCTTCGACGAGATCGCACTCGAAGAAGCGCTGCGCATCAAGGAAAAAGGACAGGCGGACGAAGTCGTCGCGGTCTCGATCGGTCCCGCGGATTGCCAGCAGCAACTGCGCACGGCGCTTGCCATGGGTGCGGATCGCGCGTTGCACGTGCAAACCGATGCGGTCATCGAGCCGCTCGATGCGGCGCGAATTTTCAAGGCGCTTGCCGACCGCGAGCAGGCCATGCTTGCCATCCTCGGCAAACAGGCTATCGACGACGACGCCAACCAGACCGGGCAAATGCTTGCCGCGTTGTGGAACCGGCCGCAGGCGACCTTCGCCTCGAAGGTCGAGATCACGGGGGACAAGGCGCTAGTTATTCGCGAGGTCGATGCCGGCCTCGAAACACTCGAGATCGATCTGCCGGCGGTGATCACCGCAGACCTTCGACTCAACGAGCCGCGCTACGTGAAGTTGCCCGACATCATGAAAGCGAAGAA
>Ga0315906_10003272_pt1 | contig 21588 bp, 36 predicted proteins | sample LakEriMetagenome_4_FD_203526 | JGI IMG/M metagenome (GOLD analysis project Ga0315906, IMG submission 203526) | Freshwater fungal communities from buoy surface, Lake Erie, Ohio, United States - Buoy 2 MA122 | ecosystem: Environmental > Aquatic > Freshwater > Lake > Lake biofilm | place: USA...
ATTTCTTCAGATATAAGTGCTTGAAGTTTTGGCCTTACTATTGGAATGTTACGCACCCGGGCAGGCATCTCAAGAGTAATAATGTCATCTATTCCAGATTGACTATCATGTATTTGTTTGTCTATCTTATTGTAGAGATAACCAAACCTTGCATCATCAAGTTCGTTATTCCAAAGAGCGCGACAATAGGTTATTTTGTCCATGCGAGAACGGACAGAAGTGCTTTCAAGTGGTACATTCATTTGAAGTCCACCATCCCTGTGATTCTGCTCTATATAGCTGTCCATTAAAGACTTAGCATATTTTTCCTGCTCGTCTTTTGGTAAGCTTTCTAAGGGCACTGGATAAAACTCTCCGTATATCATACTCTTTGTAATCTGCCGTTTCTTTTCATATATCCTGTAAACATAACACTATTTGTTGATTCTACCACCTTATCATAACCTTTTTTTATGTCATCTAGTATACCTTCGTATGCTAACATAACTGATATGGTAATGTCGCAGTTATGATCTCTAGAACGAAAGTCTCTTAGTTTTTGAACCATTACAAGGTCATATATATTGTCCGCATAATCTTCTACATAAGATGAAAAGTGTTCAATCCATACTGGTTTAGTATTAGGGTCAACACCAAATCTATTATTTACTTTACTATCCTTTACTGTAGCATAAGCTATTTCAGGTCTTTCTTTTAACAAGTGGTCAAAGTCATTATTTTTGTACCAGTCAAAGATAGCAATATTAGACCACTCTATCAAGTTTTCACAATCACCATAGTACATACAAGCCAATGCTGTCTGCTTATAAAACTTTTCTTTCTTTACAGGCCTCCAGGTTAATCTGGCAACAGGCATCATTGATGTTTTGTTTGAAGAATGATATCCTTTCATCACAACAAATGAACCCTCTGAGTCTGATGCATTTGCTTCATCTTTATCATAAGAGTCGGTGCCAGCACCATACAAACCTTGGATATTTCCAGAACCAGTGTAGTATTCATATCCAATAGAACTTACGTATTCGGGCCTATCAGGATGTTCAATTATAATAAATGGGTACATAAAATCTCCTTCATGATCTAACGCATCTTCCATACCCATTGGCGCCGCAATCCAGCGCACCCCAACTATTTTGCCATGTTCTACTATCTCTTCAAACTTTCCCTGCTGTAACTTTTCTTCCCATTCTTCTGATAATAACTTTTGTAGTTGCCTTTCTAGTTTTTCAGTATTAAATGGTGACAAACCAGATGAACTAAATGCCTCTGTAGGAGTCAATGGCATCTGTGTTTTGTTTTCGTGCAAATCTTTTTTGTTGTTACCAATCTTCTTTCGTTTCTGCTTAATAAGTTCTAGTGATGGTTCTTTATAACTATTGCCATCATTGTCCATAACATAAAAATACCATGCAGGAAAGAATGGGCAACATCTTGTATTTTCTGCACCAGGCTCATAAGTGTTTTGTACTGCCAAAAGATTATACTTGTCTGGCTTATAAAACATATCCATTAAATCAGCAACACCTTTTCTCATTTCACCACCGGTACCAACTATGACATTTATACGGCCGTTCTGCTTTCCATTTTCTTCAATAGAGGGTTGTATCATATTGTACACTCTTTTTAAAAGTGGATTGATACCAGCTTCCTCCATAAACACTAAGGTTGGAGATTTACCTGATGCGGCCTGTGCATTATCTTTAGTAGTTATGGCAAATATTTCTGACAGATATCCTTTCTGTACACTTGTTGCTTCAAAGCCAAACTTAACGTACTGAGGAATATCTTTTAGCTTGCGTTTGAAAAACTCTCTGCCTGATTGCTCCTGTGAGTATGGCGACAAGGCATCTATACCCATAACAACTTTATTAAAACAGTTAGTAGCATAGTCATCAAGACCGGCTACTATCAATGTCTGCGAAGATGGATATAGCAAAGCTTCAAGAGCGCATAATGCTGCCATTTTTTCGGTAAAACCAATCTGACGTCGCTTAAGACAAAGTAGATTTTTATCATTTAATTTAGCCTGTTCCAGTAAATCAAAGAACTCTTTGTCCATATCAACAAACCTTGGCGGTATAAGACCAGCACCTTTTTCTTTAGTCTTAATGCGCCAAAAGTTTAAATACCAATAGTTTGCTCCAGTAAGATGAACTCCACCAATGGTATAGCCTTCGATACATCTTCTGCGTTGTTCGTACCACCATTCCATGTAGTGTCTTGGAAAGTTAATACGTATCAGTTTTTTCTTTTTAATATTTGGATTGTCATAAACTTCCCACGCGCGATTGTATTTTGGCATAGGGTTGTCAAGGTCATAGATTACCGGCTGAAACAACTCTACGTTTTGAAACTTACACATGTGGTCATCATAGCAAGATATGTTCTCAGGCAACAAAGAAGATCGATAATATCTTTTGTTGACTGGTTTAGTGCCATCAAGAATAATGTTTGATTGGGCATTTATTTTATATCCGGCAATGTCTATGACATTACTCATTATCTTTTTGAATCTTTTGGTGGATCTTTTGGATCTGGTTTTGGTGATGTTTTTGGTACACAGCAAGCATCTGTATCAGTGCAGCATGCTGCATATAGTTTCATGTTCTTACCTATAAGACCATAACTGTTTGGATTTTTTGTGAATAGTGCCATTATGCTTTAATTGTTAAGTTTATGGTTGCATTTTGAACAATTGCACCACATGTAATTGTGAATGTAATTATGTAATTATAAGATTGTCCCAATACCCAAGTACCACCTGCTGGAGAATTATTTACAATTCCTGCTAAAACACCATAACTATTAGCTGCTAATGTATATGGTGTTGCTGGTAATGTTGTCAATGAAGGTCCACTATTGACATTGGTAACATTTATATTGCTAATATCTAGTGAAGATGCCTGTGCATATATTTCAAAATTAATAGGTAATAATCCAGGGGCAGATGATACATAACCTATAAATGGTGCTTGAATTGTTGTGATTTCAGTTCTAGTGGTATATAATTTATCTGTGAAATAAATATTAAATCCACAAGGTGTTCCAGTTACTGCATCACAACAAGTTTCTGTATCGCAGCAAGCATCTACAAGTATTTGTTTTTTCTTTTGAAAGAAAGAACGTACTTTATTTGAGTTAAACATTCTGGCCATTTTGTTCTATGTTTTGATTATCAATATTTGATTTTTCTACTTTTTTCTGTTGCACTTTTCCATACAACAAGGTTCCGGCAAACGCTGCTATAGATGTCAAGAAGATTGACATACCAGACCAGTCAAGTGAAGAGCATTTAACTGCATGAATAATTAGGTAAATAAAAATACCCAATGACAATAGACAAATGCAAAGCGTTCCAAGTAATAATGTAACGCGCATTGAACTATAGTCTGTGCTTTCTTTAAGGAAGTTGAACATATTATTTTTCAAGTTTTTCAACAAGGTTAAGAAGCTTTTTCATCATTGATGTATTGTTTTCAATGACATGATTATTTGATGCAACAGTTTCCATTAGTTTTGTTCGATCTTCTACAAGATACTCTTCTAGTCTTTTTTCAAGTTCCTGTATTCTTGCTTCGTTTTTTTTATGCCAGACAAAAAACTGTTTGCCCATAAAGTAAATAACGCCAATCATCAAAATAGCAAAAATGCCTAAAACTCCATAGTTTGTAAGATTTGTTAAAACCGTTTGATCTACTTGTAATAGTAATGTTTTCATGTTTATTTATATTCAGTTATAGTTAAATATTTAACCCACCAGCAATCTATGTTTTCGTTATAATGTATTTGATACAAAGGTAATATCCAAGTTCCATTTGTCATACGTAATGGAGTAAAAATATGCCCATCTATATAATATTTACCTGTAAGGTATTTTAGTTCTTCTTCGTCTAAGATACCACCCAACATTTTTATTATGCTTGTCTATTTAATAGTGTTTGATATGCTTGTATAACATTGTAAAAGTTTGCCATTTCAGTAGATGTTAAATTAGAATTTGCTATATAAAATAAACTATATTGTCGGTTATCGTAGTTAGTAATAGTTGACGGACTAACTTTTCTTGCAGAAAAAACCATACTACTTGTTGGAACAGCATTTGTACTTCTTGCAATTGTTGTTATAAGTGTACTGTCTTTATAAATAACTTTTTGTGCTGTATTTGCTGCATTGACTCCAATAGACCATAACCCTTTTAATGAGTTATTATTTGCAAATAAACCTTGTGAAAGATTATCGTGAACTGACCAATAACAATTGTTATCCCCTGAAAATTTTATTAGTAACGCATATCCTTCAACAACACTATCTACTACTCCAAATGCAGTACCTGGAGAAGATGTTGCTGTACTTGTATATACACCCATCATACCCGTAGTAGCTGTAAGATGTGCTGAAGGTACAAAAAATGTATCAGCATACCCTGTTGTTCCATTAGCTTGTACACCAAGAGAAGAATGTGTCCAACCTCCAACAAAGTTAAGTCTAAAAGCTGCATTAGTATCTAAAGGAGTTTTTAAGTTCCATTTGTGGCTTGATGCAGTACCACCAACAAAAGGATATAAAGCAGATAGTTTAGTCCACACTCCAATGATTTTAGTATAAACAACTAAAAAGTTTATAGCTGTTTTTTGAATATCATTTGTTATTCCTGCAGCAGTTATAAAAGTTTCTGCATCAGAATCAAATGCTGGTGTACCTGCTCTGCTTTTAATGTAAACTCCCATTATTAAACTGCAAATTGATTTAACCAATTGTTTACCATGTTAGGTACATCTGTATCTTCCCAAGTATCTACATAAGGCATATCTTCTGCTCTTAATCCAAATGTAGCATCATTAGCAATTAACTTAATGTCAACAGATAAAAGTTTATCTACTGCCTTATCTGATATAGTGTTTAGATTTACTTCCATAATGTCAGTAGTAATCTCTACTTGAAATTGTGGAAATTTATATGTAGCCATTGTATTATTTTTTATGTTATGAAAGTGTTGTTCCTGTTACTGTGAAAGTGCGGCAGGGAATCCAACTTGATGAACTTGCTTTGCTAAAATTTGTATTTATTGAATTTCCAGCAGGACTTAAAAACCAAGCCCCTGTCGTTGCTCCTGCCGTTGTATTTGAACTCCATAAATTTACAGCTGATATATTAAATGGAGAATAATTTAACATATTAGCATTTGAAAAATTTACTAAACTCATTAACTCCATAAAATTGGGCAACCTCCATCCACTTGTAAAAGGTGCTATACTTACTAATAAAGCTGCATCTATTGAAGCGTTCCAATTTCCTGAACCTGTTGTTCTTCTCCACCCTAAAACCGTACTACCATTGTAAGTGCTCCAATCTATTACAATATTTTTTGTATATGTTTGTGTCCCTAACTCATCGGTAAATCTGTTTGTATTTCCAAAAACATTATTTTCTGCTAAGGTAGTAAAACTTACATTTCTTCCCCTTTCCAAATCACCATCATCACCTGTTCTGTAAGATGTTGTTTGTCCTGTCTTCATCAACTGTGCTGTACTTCTACTTCCACTTGAAGAAACTGCTTTTATATATGTGTCCATAATTATGCTTTAACAATGTTTAAGTTAATAACTGCTGCTGTATTTGCTGTAACTGTTATTTTACTTCCTATGGCAATAGTATTTGTTAGTGTATAAGACGTTCCATCATCAAGTATTGTAATAGTAGGACTATTTAAAACATTGCTGATTGTATTAATCTTTAAATCATAAGGAGCATAAAAATCAACTGTAAGCGCATCAATCAGTTCTACTGTATAAACAATTCCATTATTAACCCAAAGGCTACCATCATACTCTATAGTATCACCTTTTTTTGGAGTTGTTATACTTAAATCATGAAGCTCATCAAGTTCATAACCATTCTGTACTCTTACATACATTCTACCAGAACTACCATTACTTGCAGTTGTAACTACACCAAGATAAACTAAGTGATTTGGAGCAGATGGTTTTATATTAGTGATACTTCCATCTGTTGCACCTAAATACACAGGGTCACCATCAGACCAGGTTGCAGTTGGAAGAATACTTAAACCATCCAACAAACCCTGCATCATTATAATACCTTTCTGACCTGCTGCTATTGATGATGTAAACACTATTCCAACAGTTTGTGCTGATGTTGCATCTGCTGTATTATTAGCTCTTTTAACAGTCATTCTATCCCCCGTACCACCAAAAGCATAAACAGGCATTCCTTTAGTAAGTGTAACACTATCGGCATTTGTAACATAAGAAAATAAACTATTTGATGTAGTACCTATACATTGAAATCCATCAGTAGTAGAATTAAAGACACAAAGCATTTCAGCACCATCCCAAATATCTCCACCTAATAATACACCGTCATTATTTCTGTAAAGTGTTTTAGCGCCAAGACCATTTATATTTAAAGTAGATGTTCCAGTGTTTCCATTAGTAAATCTAATAAGATAAGCATCTGCATCAGCATAAGCTGTTACTCCTGTAATTGTAGCAACATAAGTATCGGTACCAGTTGCAGTAGCATGAGTAATTCCTCCAGAAGATGCTACTTCGTAATAATCAAGCTTGCCAGTTACGGGGTTAAATTTATACGGCATATTAAGTTGTGATTACGCTAATAACATTATCAGCAGCATTATACGATAAGGTTTTTGTAGCTACTACAGTCATACCAGTTGAATACACAATAGTATAAATGTTGTTTGTGTTGCCACTAGGGTTTCCAGTATCAACTCCTGGATAATAAGTAATGTTAATATTGTTTCCAGGTATCATATCAAAGTTAGCCAACTCTGAAAGTTCGTCTAACATTGATGTAATTGATAAAATAGGATATAATAATTCATACACTGCAGATCTCGTTAATCCGTATGAAATAGAATTAATGTCTAATATGTCATCAGCTTCTTCTACATAAGCAATATCTGCGTTGTCAACTATGCGTTCAAATAAAAAACCTGATATTCCATAGTTTCTTAACTTAACAGATCCTTTTGGATATGCAGCAAATGGTGCCGAATCTGCAGGATTTTTAAATACTATAGCGCCATCCTGCTCGTACACCTGTATTGTTAAAAATAAACTCATATGATTATAGATTTATAACACCCCATTGATTTGTTTTAATATATTGAAATATCATTCCATTACCATTTACCATACTAACAGAATTTCCACTACCAGATATTGATTGACCTACATTACCATTAACTGTTGCTGTTGGAACAGTACAATAAATTTTATACATTTGACCTAAAACAGGATTAGCGGGTAAAGTTAAAGTTATTCCATCGGTATCAACAACTATTATATATTCAGTTAACTGAAATGTTCCAGAAACATTGTAATATGTGATATTATTTTCACTAAAAAATAATCCAACTGGTATAATAGGCGCTAAATCCACAGATGTTATTACTTGCGCCCCATCATGTTCACCAGTAAGTTCAAGTATAGTACCATTTAATATTAACTCTAAATCAAAATTATGACTTATATCTATGTTGCTACTAAAAGGAATGCCGGCATAAGTACCGGCAAGTGTAATAATATTAGTAGAAGCATCAAAAGTAAGACCAATAGTTAATGGTTCTTGTAAATCTGTAAGATTAACAGTTCTAACTACAGTTGCATTGTCATAAATGTACGTTAATGTTAGTATGTTAGTTACAGGGTCATACGCAAGTTGAATATCTAGCGGACAACAAGTTTCACAACCCGGTGGACATGGATTGGGAAACATTACCGAATCATTGAACTTATCAAATAATCCCATACTATAGTTCTGTTAATACTTGATCTATTGCTGCTATTTCTGCAGTAATCTTTGCAGCTATAGCTACTTGTTGTTCTTGGCGCTGACTTTTTAGTTTAGTGAAAAACGCAAGAGCATCTTCGTTTTTCATCTTTTTTACTTTGATGTCTTTTTCTCCTTTAAAGTTCCATTGAGTAGAATCTTCAATCTGGATAGTAACTTCAGTTTCTGTTTTTTCTAGAATAGTATAAGTAATCATAATAATGTTTTTATGGTACAATATTTAATGCTGTTCCAATAAGAAATAAATCACCACTTAAAAGGCCAGCGGCAGTTGCTGCAGTTAGATCTGCATAAGTATTTAATCCTTTAACATTTACTCTTATTGGTAATGTTGCGCTTGCAGGATTGGCTAGTATTTTAATAGAACCTGAAACTAATTGTGTAGTATTACCGGTAATCATTGCAGTTTCCAATATACCTGTTTTTTCATAAATCAAAAACTGACCAGTAGCACCTATTGCAATAGAGTTATTTAATGATAATGATGCTTCGCTTTCTCTTAATATAAAATCGCCATAATTTAATGACAGAATATTAGCTACAGACATTTGAATATCACTAGGCTCAAAGCTAATATAAGAACTATTTGTTCCACTGTCATTAATCTGAAAATATATTTCATCGGTATATTGAGATACTTCTGTAAACTCATTTGTTAATATATTTCTAACTTCTGACCAGATTTGATATGGAAAATGATAAGTTCCAGATAATAATTCCGAGTAACTATCATATAGTGATTTTATGTGAAAAGGTTGTAATGTAGTTCCATCTCCACCGAAAAAAGGTATGTTGTTATTGTAGAAAAAATCATTATAATACGAATCAGAATTTGGATCTTTATAATAAGTTCCGGCACCTTCAAAAGTTTCAGGACCAAAATAAATAAAATCATTGTCAAACTCTTCAAACTGCGTACCATATTTATAGCCAAAGTTGTCTGTAAACTCAAACTCTCTTAGTCCTGTGCCGGCGCCAAAAGTATCGCAGCATCCAGCACCGCCATTTGGACTTGATGTAAAGCTGATTGATTTTTTCTTAAAGAATCCCATGTTAGTTGATTTTCATTCTTGCGTGATAAGGCTTTTTGTTTTCAGGAATCTCAAATAAATACAATGACAATCCCTCTTGTTCCTCGTTACCAGTTTCCATTTCAGACTTTAACTTAAACTCTTCACACAACCTAGTAGACACCTCTAATGCTTTAGCTATCTGCAACTCATCCTCGGGAGTATTGTCAAGACTCATTAACATCTTTCTCCAGTGCTCTGCTTTAGCCTTAAACATTTCGACGTTCAAATCGTTTTCGGACAACTGTATTCTTTTGTAGAAATCAATCAGGTTAATAACCTGTTCCGTTTTCTCTATGTTTTTCCAGTTGGACCAGTCTTTAAACAGTCCGTAGTTTGCAGTGACCTGCTCTCTTCTTTCTACCGGTGGCAGTTGCCAGTAAGGGTTATCTTTCTTGGTATAGACAAAGTAAATATAAGTAATCACCTGTGCAAACTTTACCTCTTTTGGAAACTCACCTTTAACAGCTAAATATTCCGGTACCGTTTGTCCTGCAGGAGTAACACACACTTCTCCCATATTAAGATAAAACATAGAATCGCTTTTATAGTGCGAACATAACAATATTATTTAATACCGCAAAAAAAATGCCCGAGTTTTTACTCAGGCACATCGAAACACTTTTAAACCAAAACTATATGACCACCTTAATATGACCATGTACACCCCAGATTTTAGTCATTTTACCAATGGTATGAACATGACTATCTTCTTTCATTAGCGCATCCATAAAAGCTTTGAGCATATTATCAATATCCGGCTTCATCTGATGCGGCATATCAATCCTTTCCTCACGTTCTTTCATTTTTGATTTGCTTAATGTCTGGCTCATTGGAATTGTTACCACAAATGTAATACTTTTTATTTCAGAAAACTTAAACTCGTCTGGTTTTATTCCAAGCTTAATAAGTTCTGCGTTCCACAAGATTCTAATATCGTCCTTCCAGGCCATATATTTCTTGTAACGCTTGTCAGCATACATCTGTTTCTGTGTAGTCCTTACGGCACCAATCGGCTCAATGTCCAAATACAAGTCTAGTTCCATGTTTTACTTTAATAAAATAACTGTAGTAATAATCCCTGCTGCAAACCCTCCGATAATACCCCAGGTTACTCCTGTAAAGATACCTCTTTTTCGCTCATTATTAGCATATTTCATGCCCTGCTGCCAAAGATTATTTAACTCAATTATCTTATCAGAACTCATATTGTACGCACGTTGGTAAGTACCTACTCGTTCCTCTAAAGTTCGCTCTATACTCTTGTGTTCTGCTATCTGAAAATCAAAAGACCTAATAGTATTTTCATTCTTATCAATGATACTCTTATAATCACCAATAGTCTTTTCCTTAGATCTAATAATTCCAATAACATCATTCCACTTCTTAGCAGATATAAGTACAGTATCTTTTCTTGTCATATAGGATATGCTAATATCACCATACACATGAACCGTATCAAACTGACTATATGCCAGTAGAGGAAGCAGTAAAAACAATATTACTTTCATACCCGGGCATCCTGTATTTTATTTTCAAACTCCTTGATATTCCAGGCTCTTGCTAATCTGGTCATTCCGATGCCACCACCAAAACGATCAAAGAACTTATGCTGCAAAAACTTATCTAGTTCAGCAACAACTCTTTTTTCAGTAAACAACTCAAACAACTTCTCGGCATACTTGCCACCTTCAATCGTGTAAAAGTTCTCGCGCATCTTCTCTGGATCACTGCTTCTCTGTGCTGAACCAATAGTTTCCTGCCCATACATGATGACATCACACTTGGCATAGATGTCAGCATACTTGCAGTACATGTTCCAGAAAGGATTAGTGCGCAATGGAAAGTTTTTCAAGAATACAACATCGCCCTGCTCATCTCTCAACCTTGACTCATGCTCATTCTCAATAATATCAGTACCATAGGCAACACAGATATCGTCATAGTCAACATCAACACCAGTGCTAAAACCTAGATACTGCAACAAGTCCTTTTCAAGTTCTAGCATCACATTCATATTCCCTTTGCTCTCAAACTCAAACATAGGAAATATTAACTCATGCCGACCGGGTATCGGATTCTTCTCCTGCCTGTAACTAGTACTAATGCAATACACTCCCTCCCATTCAGGGTTATTAAGCAACTCATGCTCTAGCCACATCTGTCCAGTCTGAGGCAAAGGCCAGACATCGCCATTGTAATTAAAAGTAGCAATACTATGCGGATTCTCACATGCCGCAAGTATAGACAACCTCGACTGAGTAGGAACTTCCTTGAATCCTCTGCCCCTAAAAAAAGCCCGCATCTTAGTTACGAGCGTGTCATAAACCTTAGTTTCGAACATAATACATTTATTTAAAAGTGAACAATAAATACTACCATCTTAACAAGTCATCCTTTAAATCCTCTATCACCTTAATGTCATCTAAGATAACATCATGTAAACTATCAATCTGCTTCTGGTTCATCTTACGAATCTCTGTCAGTTCCTCTATCTTCCTATAACTACTCTCAATACTCCTAACCAACATACTATCTCTCATCCTAACCTCAACATCTAAAACACGTAAATCAGTGTTAATCTTGTCAATCTTATCCTGTAACTGATCATTCCTTACAATACTATACCTGGTAAAAGCTATCTGCATCGCCATAAACACCAAACTCACAGCAGTAATGCTACCGTAAACAAGCAAAGACCTATTCATGACAAGCCCCTCCCCTCTGGCAACCAACAACCACTTCCTCATAAGATACCCCCGGCTCATTATAAACATAATGATTGCTAACATTCTCAGCAGCAACCTTACAATAAAGCAAGTAATCTACAACCAATGCAGCAAACTTCTCATAACGACCATCAGAACTACTACTTAAATCCTTCCAGCCATCATAACTCCTACCCATACAATGAGCATCCTCCCAGCCAATCCACCACATACGCTCCTCATGGTCATCAACATTGACACCACGCCATTCCAAATATTCCAATATAGACATCATAATCCTACTTCTTTAACTTGTTAACAATCAATTCTACCAACTCTGCCTTACTCAACCTGCCATCACCATCATCACCAAGTATCTCCAACAATTCAGACTTCTTCATCTTGCTATAATCAGGCTCTTTTAACTCTCCATTACTCTCACTCGGAGCAGCACCAGCCACTTCAACCTCAACAACCTCATCACCAACAACAGGAGCAACGTACTTATACCCCCCTATCTTAGGAACAACAAACTTACTAATATCAATCTTATCATCATACTTCAAACTCATAGCCTGACCAGTATGACTAACAACAAAATCATACACATTCTCACTAGGAATACCAGGGCCATCAACAACCATCTTGCCATTAACCTCATAACAGTTCCAACCATCTACTCCCAATAATCTTCCAACCTCCTCAATTACCCCCGGTACCCGACAATCTTTAGTCGTAACCAATGTACCCAACTTTACATGACCACCAGAAGCAGTCTTTACATAATAATTTACCCTAGTCTGCATAATAATATAGATTTAATAGTGAACGAATAATGGCACAATATACACAGATAGTGTGTTCTATACAAGTTTTTGGTAGAGGAAAAAGAAAAAAGACGGGAGGGCACTTAATGTATCGTACCCCCGCGTTAAATCATTATCTAACTCTTTTAATTTCATGTATTATGAGCACATCAAAAGTTTCATTAGGCAAAGTTGATTCAATCATTGAAAAGGGCGAGAAAAATCAGCCGCTGTTCATGAAAGAAGGTGACCACGAAGTTAAACTTATCGGTAAAGGTACTTGGGGTGCTAAGGCGTCCGCTTGTATTCTTACTGACAAGGGAACTATCGGAGCATTCCAACTAATCGATCAAATGAGAAAGGATTCGATACTTGACCAATTCCTAGAGGATGGCGAGTTCGTCTTCGAGATTGGTACAGAGTTACATCTTACTATAGCTGCTAAAGCCGTAGTCGAGACAAGAATACCTGTACCACAGAATTAAGAGAAATCCCTGCGTCTTCGGACGTGGGGTTTTTTTAGAATGTTCATACTACTGTTAGTAAGAGGCACAACTATTAGATAATGATTATACTTATAGCGTTGACTGTCAGACTGTTAGTGCTATTGTTCCACGTGGAACATGATAGGGAAAAGGTGTGAGTGGCTACCTCTTGCTGCGCATTACTCTACTCTATGTCATATCGCACAACTCTATTAGTGTTATACTACTGATACTGCTAGCGATTGAATGTTTTTATTTATAGGTGATTATTAACTAAACTAAATATACATTATGAAAGAGTTTATATCTAACTATTGGGGAATGCTGATGACATTAGTATTGTCTGTGTTCCTTTACTGTACTTGGACACAGTTACCTACATTAGTTACTGCTGTACTTAGTTTCTTTGCTATAATAGGACCAGCATGCAAGAACTAGATGATATGATAAAGAAATGCTCTACATTATTCTTGGCTGGAGATGTGGAGCTATCTTTATTGTTGTTACAATCTATGATTGATAGCAGTTCATTACAACAGAAGTATGCTATTGGAACATATTTAAGTTTCATAGCAGATGAGTTGGTGATGCATGCTATTAAAACCTCTGGTATATCATCTGATGATGAGTATGGATTAGAGTTCTTCGAGGGTAGCACAAGACACTATGTATATAATGATTATCATTTTGATATTGGTGATTGTTATGACTACTGCACAGAGTTCCATGATAAGTTGAGGAAGATAACACATGAGAGTATATCTGTTGCGTTAACCATCTGGTTTAATACATCATACAGATTAGTGTTAGCTATAGAAATCATGAGAAGCAACGATTTGTATTTACAGGAGCTGAACTTACATCATTGTAGTTATGTGATTCAGCTGGATGATATAACTACTACTGTAACTGGCGAAACATTTGAAAACAATATTATTTTATTTCTAAAACACATTAACAATGAAACTATTTTTTAGCGCCATCTTTTTCTTGATGGGTATCTTTGCGTTTGTAGGTAGCTTTGTATTTGTAGTTACTGATGATCATTCATATAGTGTACTATTTAGTGCTACTATTATGGTTCTTTATATCATTGGTGGTTTCTTGTGTATAGCTGCATCTAATAACTTATATAATGAATCAGAGTTATGAGAGCGATATTCATAGATAGCAATGACAAGAATGTCTACGAGGCCAGGATTAAAGGCAATGACTTTAGAGAGATTCGCAGTCTTATAGGCTGCGATGTTATCACTGGAGGATATTCTTTTAACAATGGCGACTACATGTACGTTGATGATGAAGGATTATTCCAAACAAATAGGAATGGATTTGTCATTAGCGTACCAGGTAATAGTTGGGGAGAACAACATTTAATTGGCAATGCGCTTATCGTTGGAAGTAGTAAAGACGACGATGGTGGTGATGCTGATGCAGTGAGTAGTATTGAAGAGATTAAAAAGATTATTTCATTTAAAACATTTATCTAGTTATGAAAAACAATTATGACAACTATATGGTAAACGCTATTATTATTGCGGTTATCGTATTACTAATGAATGCTTGTACTGTATTCGGACAGCGTGATAACAATCTTATGGAAGTACAGGTATCTATTGCTGTTCCTGAAGAAGATTTAGGACAGTACGATACTATTATTGCATACCATAACCTTGAATCATTAGCTAAGAGTAAAGACTTAGTTGAATGTCTTGCTGTGTTTAGCGACATAAAGCCTGAAATAGTTGTAAGAGATTTATCATCTTTTGTACAAGCTTACATAGAAACAATAGAGTTTACCGGGTACAAATATACATCTGGTGAAGATTTAGTTTATAAGCCTGTGTACTTCAACAAGTATGGGTATATAGTACCATACGAATGCGCTGTTGCACAGTTGAAAGGTAACAATACCAACGTAAAAGTTATGCGTGATGATGAATACCAGCGTGTATATCATTACGATATTGAAGATTAGACTAGTGTTTGTTTTATAAGTGTTGGGGCAGCTGTAATGGCTGCCCTTTTTATTTCATTCTTTAAATCATATTATCATGAGAGATATTCAAGAAACAATCGATAAGTTCTCAGCTCAGATTATCGAGGCTAAAGAAACCTTTGAATGCGAGCTGGCTACTAAAGAAGAGAAGAAAGCTATTGTTGATGCATGCTCTGCTATTGTCAGAAAGTTTGCCGGCTTGCAAGCAAAGCATAGAAACTTCTTCCATTACAAATGGGACTATGAGTACCAGGGCAGACAGTTTGGATTCAGCTATTTATCACATTATATCTCTACATTGTTTGTAGAGTTAGCGCGTAAGAGATATGAGCCAAGATTTAAGAAAGATATGAGCTATGTTATGACTATAGCACATGAGTATAAGCGTAATGGTAAAGAGCTTAGTGCTGCTATGACCAAAGCATATACTGTTGTAGACAGAACCGGTTCATTAAAAACAAATAGCATCCAAGAAGAATGCAATGTTATTAGTAGCAGTTGCATATTAGGAAACTGGAACAGTATCATGCCATCATATCCTTCGTTAAACAAAGGATTAGATGGATTAAATGACAACGCAAGACCTAAGGCTAAAGCTGTTATGCTTGTAGCTGATATCTTGGGACCTCTTTGCACAATGATTGGTTACAAATGATGGACAAAAGAACAGTAACAATGTTTGCAGATAATATGATTAAACAATATCCAGAATTATTTAATGATATTATGGATTTCATTTATCTTGCAATCGATGAGATAGACGAAGGCGGTTCTCCTTCACACGAATGGCAACTCGCTTACAGATCTATTGAAGAACTTATTGAAGAACATATTAAAAACAAACAAGAAAATGAAAGCATTGATTAGTATGCTCATGCTCATGTCTGTGTCTTTGTTTGCACAGGATTGTGACATGCTTGATATCCATTACGATAAGATGGATGACAAGAAAACCTTAACCATCAAGAAAAGAATTGCTGTTTCAGAATCAGGCAACAAGGGTTTTGTTATTGACTTTCTAAAGCCAAGTATTCTTATCTGGAGCATTGATGTTGTTGGTGGGCCAAGTAAATGTATCGAAAAAGGAGCAAAACTTCAAGTGTTGTTCGATGATGATACAAGAATTACCATGACCAACGTAAATGATTTCAACTGTAAAGGTAGCTTTGTCATTTACTTTGGTGGTAACTTCGGCAATGAGTACAATCTAACTCAGTTTAGAACTAAGAGAATAAAGACCATGCGTGTGTATACAAGTAGTGGCTATCTTCAAGAAGATCTTAGTGATGAGGTTGCTACAAAGCTAATGAATACATTCGACTGCATCAGCAAAAACTAAACATTTTATTTCACAACTATATGCCTGTAGATCAAACGAGTCTGCAGGCATTTTTATTAACAACAATCGATTATGGAAAAGTTTAAAGCATCGGAACTATCTGAAAGAAACTACAAAGAAGGTGATCAAGTATTCTTGGCCTTTGATATTAAAAGCCTAAGAATGAGCACCGATGGTGAACTCTGGTTACATTCAAGTGAGAACGATAACAACGTCTGGCTAAAGCAAGATGCTACTGTTTACGGTATGCCATACAAATATCGTGATGGTGATATAGTTACTTACAATGGTAGACAAGGTAAAATTGTCAGCGGATTTAACGATGACTGGTATGTTTTGACTTCAAATGGAGCTGTATTTGATTTGAATCCAGCATTGATTAACATAGTAACCACAGAAAACAACGTACTATAATGGCAAAGAATCTTTTTAACATCAATGATGACATGTTCCGATTGCATCAGCAGATCGAAGAAAATGGCGGTGAGTTGACACCAGAACTTGAAGAACAATTAATCATAACTGAACATGATAGGGAATCAAAGTGTGAGGGATATGCTGCTGTCATTAGACAGCTTAAGTCAAAGTCTGAACTCCTTAAAAGGGAAGCAAAACGATTACTTGATGCAGCTAGAACATATGACAAGTCAGTTGAGCGACTTGAAGATAACCTATTATCATCTATTGTTCAGCTTGGAAGCGTTAAAACAAACTTCGTCAGCATCTCAACAAGGAGAAACAAATCTGTAGAGATTGCAGAAGATGCTGATATTCCATCACAATATTGTCGTTTAAAAATAGAACCAAACAAAACTGCTATAAAAGAAGCTCTGGAATCAGGCATTGATGTCCCTGGCGCTACAATAGTAGAGAAGTTTTCATTACTAATCAGATAACAATGAAAAAGCAGGAACAGAAAAGAATAGCTGAAGTCCTTGCATCGTTCATGGGTGATACCGAACGTGGTGATCACTACTCTATCAGCACTAACCTTATTGGGTTTCAGACTGATGACGCTGCAAAAATACTTCAAAAGTATATTAGTCTACAACCGGAAGAGATGCTTACTTGGGAAAACTCTCTCGTTGGTGTAGAACCTATATACTACTCACAGTCAGAACACACATCACATACAGCAAAGCATCTATTGGAAACAGAAGATGCAGAAAATGTATTAAGTGTTTCTAGCCAGGAGCAACAGCTGAAAGAGATGAACTTCTTACCTACATTTGAGCTTATCGCTCGTATGGGTAACACATCAGGCAAATGCTTTCGTATGGCTATGCAACTAGAAAACTACTACGAGAAAGTAGCAACCAAGCCAGTAACACTTGGTGTGCTAAAGCTAGCAGTGAATCTATTGTACAAGATGTCTGAGCAAGCACAGGAAAATATCGGTGCTATCCGCAACAAACTATTGTTTACTATGGATATGCAGCTAAACTTCGAAGGCAAAAAGCTTGAACTATTGAAGTCCAAGAAAGCACATCTGGTGCCAAACATAGATAACTTCTTTAAGCTTCGTGAACACAAACAAGTGCGTTACTTTGATCCACTTAACTGGTACTTCGAAGTATACAAAGATGCGCTGAAAGACATACCGCATAGGCTTTATCAAGATGTTAAACATCATAAGGAAGCACATCTTGCTATGTCAACCTATAGTAGCATCGTAGAACATATTAAGTCGGCACATAATGTCGTTACGGGAGCTACTAAACCTCCTTTCTGAGAAGAACGTCATACCACAGGACGCAGTTGAGAGGAACTCTTTGCTGCGTTCTTTTGGTTTTGATTGCATAAGAACATTTCAAGAGCTTGATAATCTTATAGCTATGTTATTCTTAGAAAAGGTATACCTTATAGCACCTTGGACTATTAAGGTAAGGTATGCAGACCCGGTATTCAAAGTAGCACTATGTGATATCTACTTCGAACCAATAGAAACTGTTGTTCCTATGTGGTTATGTATTGATAGTATCATAGAAGCAGGCAAGGCACCATTGTTTAGCGTTGACAATAAAGAAATACAGGACATGGCCTTTATAACACCACAGCAGGAATCTGACATACTTAGCTGTATGTTTTATCCAGCTGTCAAAGATGAAGAAGGTGAGTTGTATTATCCTGAGTTGTCATTCCATATTCAGTATGTACTTGATGTAATATATGGCATCAGAGGATATGATAGTCCTAAAGGCCTGATATATGTAGCTACTGATCTAAAACTAGCAGATAAATGGCGTTTAGCTATCTGTGCTGAAGGAAAGCGTAAAATGAAAAAGCTTGTAGGCACACAGCGTTATACTATGTTTGTTGCTGGTATAGATAACTTGAATACCATAAGAAAGGAAACTTCACCAGTGTTCGCTGAAGAACGAGAGAAGAGTTCCAATTCCTTAACAGCTTTAATGGCAAAGTTATGAAAACAATCAATGTATCTTTATTCTTGCTGATAGTTGCTATTGCAGCTTATTGCATAGTTGATGAACCAACAGCAAAATCTATAGATTACGGCACTAGTGTAGCTGAAAGAAGTCATTCTAACGGCAAAATGACTAGCAGAGAATCTGTTGAACATAAGTACATACATGCTGGTGCCGATGAGTTATATCCTGATGTTGGATATGATGAAGATGGTTGGTCTAAGCGTGGGTATATGTCAACTAGTGAGTTTCATGGTCATCATCTAAAAGGTGATCAGGAAAAGTTAGCAAGACTAAGAACTAGAATAGGCAAAGAAAGACAAGCATTTATAGATGAGATATCTAAGAATGCTAAAGACTTAGCTATTAAGTTCAATGTCCCGGCCAGTATCATTGCAGCACAAGCTATTCTTGAATCAGGTTATGGTACCAGTAGACTAGCTATTGTAGCTAACAACTTGTTTGGTCATATGGGTGGTAAAACAGAAACATCACGCGGTATATCTGGTAGTGTAAAAGCCTACGATAAGAATATCAATGGCAAGACCATCAGTTATCATTTTCGCAAGTATGAATCTCGTTGGTGGTCTATGTGGAATCATGTGCAGCTATTGAATAAAACTTATGCTCCAAGACTAATAAACATTCAAAACAAAAGAGAAGCCTGGCTTGCTGCTATTTGTGGATGTAGTGATAGTCGTATGCTTGCATCAGACTCCAAAAGACTTGCTGATAAAGGTGGATATCTTTATGCAAGTGCTTGTGCATGGCCTGCAAGTGATGGCGTTACTAGTAGGTACGTAGCTGAGTTGAGGCATATTATTAACTCTTATAATTTAGCAAATCTTGATGAATAGTATTGTGTATAGCGCAAGTAATTGTATAAAAGGGCATTTATCACTAAAAAGGTATAATGCCCTTTACTTTTTATCAATTATTGTGGATGAAAAAGCAGAGCATAAAACAGAAGATGTTGTTATGTCAATCTGCCAGAAGTTTGATGTAAAGTTTGATAATAACTATGGTACTGTAGAGAATAATTTATATAGTTATTTTATCAAAAACAAACTTGTTACCTGTCCAAAAGATTTATACTGGACATCTGAAATAGAGGGAATTGTTGATATTTACTATCAGTACATAGGACTTAAATACATACCGGAATCAAAAGATTGTGAATACCATTACAAATACGATGAGTATGCTTATCTTGTAATCAATGAAAATACTATTGAGTTTTCTGATTGGAATCAAGATAAGATAGAAACATTTATTGATGACATTGAAACCTTATTCAATATCAAACCTATCAAAGACTATAGAAAACCAGGAGAAATAGTTCGTTTGTTTGCTCTTGCGTGGTCTAGGTTTGAAAAAGGCGATAAGTGGTCAACTAAAGATACTATGATTAATGCTGCATTGCGTATTAGCGGAGGTACAAATAGCACTGGCAAAGAGCGTGATGATGCACAATATAGTGGATTTCTATTTATCATTAAGAAATGGTTTTTGTATCTTTGGGAATGTAAGGATGATAATACTCCTGACGAGTATATCTTGTCGTTAAAAGGATTTATTCAGAAGAATCTAGAATCTTGGGTTAATGACAAAGAAAATATCTTAATTACCAATAAGATATATACTCCTGAACATGCCGAAATTAAGAAAATGTTTGCTAACGAACCAATATGTTTCTATAAAGCACTATGGGACTTGATATGATACGACGTAGACTGGCAAGGTCTAATCATGCTGAGATGCCAGCACGCGAGTACGGAAAGTATTTGTATGCCAAGCACAAAGATAAGTTTGAAAGACTTTTCCTAAACTACGATATGCTTGTACCTGAAAAAGAAATGGAAAATATATGTAGCGTTATGCTGCATGATATATTCAAGTCTGTATCTCATTGCATCAGGAACAATGTCGAAGTGTCATTTACTGCAATGAAGAATTCTAAAATAAAATATTTCACAATTAGTTATGCAAGAAGATATGGCGAAGACAGAAATCTCGAAACAATCATCAGAAGAAAAGACACCAGATATACAACTGATTGAGGCAGTCCTCAATGTAATGTCTGAGGTAAACTATCTGCAGAAAGATGATACTGTTGGTACCGGCTCTGGTTCTTACAAGGGAATATCAGATGAAAAAGTTAGAGATACTATCAGAAAATCCATGATTACTCATGGTCTTATCTGTGTTCCTGTAGAGATACAAAAGGAAACAAAGCACGAGCGCTGGCAAGAGCTAGATCCTTATTCTAAAACTGGTGCTGTAAAGCAGAAGCAACAAATATTCTCTGATATTGTGTTTACTTTCAGGCTTTATCATACATCAGGTGCACACATTGAAGGTCAATCATCTGGCCATGGCATTGACTCACAGGATAAATCACCGGGCAAGGCTATGACTTATGCTATGAAATATTTCTTGTTGAATATTTTTATGGTCCCAACCGGTGAAGATACTGACAAGATTCATAGTATGGACATTGAAACTCCAAAGATATCTCCAAAGACTGAGGTAGTTACATTGCCAAAGCCTACTGTTGATGTACCAGAGCGCACTAAACCTCAATATCCGACTGAAGAGGCTATTCAAACCATGCTTTACAATGGCGATGGTGCAATTATAGCTACTCACTTGGATGGTATACTTGCCAACTGGAAAAAGAATGGTGCTACACTTCTGTATGGCAAGTACATTTATACTTACACACAAGGTAAATTCAATTATTTTGTTGTAGATGACATAAGAAGAGAGCATATTGTAAAGCAAGCCAAGCACAAGCATGGCTAAAAGAAAGCCTACTGAAAAGCCAAAGGTAATAAAAGAGCCAAAACCTAAGATAGTAAAAGATTCTATGCTTAGGAACTTCACAAAACAATATAGACATAAGTTTATTGGAGGGCA
>Ga0315906_10003276_pt1 | contig 21576 bp, 17 predicted proteins | sample LakEriMetagenome_4_FD_203526 | JGI IMG/M metagenome (GOLD analysis project Ga0315906, IMG submission 203526) | Freshwater fungal communities from buoy surface, Lake Erie, Ohio, United States - Buoy 2 MA122 | ecosystem: Environmental > Aquatic > Freshwater > Lake > Lake biofilm | place: USA...
CCATTGGATCGTCATCCCAGATGATATAGATTTCCGTACTCAAAGGCAAAGCGTACTGACTGAATAATTTCTTATCTCGATCGCTCCAGTGCTCCTCCATGAAGTTTTTGGTAATCAGGCGGTGAGGCTTCTCTTCTCCTGTAAAAATGATTTCACCTCGCTTGATCGGTATAGATGCATAAATGCCATATCCTGAAATGGCATTGCCCTTCATTCGATATTTTTTTTGTTTTCGCTGATGGCGCGCTATCCCTTCCTGAATGATCTGAATGAGAAATCCGGCGGATCCTCTCTCGTCAGCTTTTAGGATATAATCGGCGGAGCCTTCATAACCATCCGTATAAAAAACCGAACAGGTAAAATTGATCTCCAGAAAATAAATATCTCCTTTCGCATTCATGCGAAAATCCATTCGGGCATATCCACAGCCGCCAAAGCAGTTGAATATTTGCCGGCCAGCATGAGTAAGTGCGTCTATGATGCGTTGATCCGTTACAACCACATTAGCGCCGGGATGGAGTTCAGATGTTTTCAGTGAATAGGTTTTGAATTTTTTTCCCTCCGGGAAAATATATTCAACAGGCGGATAGACTTTGGGATTTTTTTCTTCTTTAGGATTAGCTGCTACAAGTACGGTGAATTCTCTTCCGTCTATGTATTCTTCGGCAATGAGTTCAGGATATTCATTCAACAACTGATCACATTTACGAAGAAGTTCTTCTTCATTGCTAACTAGGGAACCTTCATCTATCCCCAGACTGTCACCGGCTTTGGAAGGCTTGATGAATATCGGGTAAGGAATATGGGCTGTTTCTTTTTGAATGTCGGATGAACTGTTGAGTAAAGCATATACGGGTGTCTTGACGCCCTCTGTATAGGCTACATATTTCATTAACTCTTTTGGCGGATCATAGAGCAGGGCGGTTGGGCCTGTATATGGGAGATTAAGCAGCTCCAGCGAGTGAATCACATCAATGGAGGGCACTTCCCATTCCAGATATCCTTCACACAGGTTGACAAAACAATCATATCCCTGCTTGCTCAATGCAAGTAATTGTTTATACGTGGTCAGCTTGTTCAGAAAAACATGATCCACCGCATGTCCAGGTAGAAGAGCACTCAGATCTCTCGGCGGATCATAGTGTTTATAATCCACGCCCGTGGTACTGTAATCCGGCTGAAGCACACAAATCTTCATGGTTCTGTTTTTATAAATTTTATCGTTGCAATCTGGAAGAACGTCTGGTCTCATGCCGCAAACAGGCATCTTCCAGAATATGAGCGATCATCTCATGATAGGGGTGCTGCCCGATCCGGGCAATGGCTCCAATAGATGTATAATTTTCATCCTCGCTTAATCCGCACTGTGCATTGACTTCCAGCACAAATAGGTTTCCGGTATGTTTATCCATTCGGATATCGACTCTTCCGTAGCCGGTTCCTTCTACTGCCACGTATGCTTCCCAAGCCAAATCTTCCAGTGAGGCAGTAATTTCATTAGCTGCTTTTCTGTATTGATAGAAATCTTCAAAATCGTTCACCGGCTTTTCTTGTTCATACGTTTCCCATAAACGATCAAATGAAAGAAACTTTTCTGTATCAGGTAACGCCTCATGAAATAATCTTTCTACAGGCGTATAGATCCGTGCATTCGATTTGCTGGTATAAGAACCGGTGATGAATACGGTGAACTCAGGTCCGTTGATAAAACTTTCAGCCACCAGCCCGCCATAGGAAAAATCCCAGCCATGATATCCTTCAAACAGGGTTTTTACCAATGGCAAAAGGTCATTTTCATCATGTATCACATTGCGGGTACCTAATCCCATACTACCGCCGCTGATAGCCGGTTTTACGATAAAAGGGCTCCCCACGACAGACGTAATTCCTTTGAGATACTGATCCGGATGATGAATGGCTTTCCATGGTGCAGTGGCGATCAGGTATTCATCAAATTTATTTTTCATAGTGATCTTGGAAGTGGTACTTTCATAAAAACTGAGATCGGAGCCGGTGAACCGTAATTTCTTTTCTCTGAGATAATGTATGACTGACATGCCCGGTGCGCCGTTGATCTCATCGCCGTCACATAAGTTAAATACTACGGGTGTTACATGCTGACTTTCTTCAATGATCTGATCGATCTGTGTTCTGAAGTTTTTTGTGGTGATATTTTTCCATTCCCAGTTGAGCTGTAACCGAGCAAAAACTTTTTCATATTCCTGAATGCTATGGGTAAAATCGTAATAATAATCCAGGTTTTCATCCTGCGTCTCCAGATGAGGTGCCAGCACCCAGATCTTGGGGGCTTTGTCAAAGGAAGAAAAGGATTTGATCATGGACATCTGATTGTTACTTGATTTTATGGTTTAGCCAATCTTGCTTTTTATGAACAGTGAGAGCGGATACTTATTTAGAATTTCGGGTGAAATATATTTTGCTCCTTGAATCATACCCAGACATTGTGAGGATTGGCAAAGGCACTGAAATGATTCTGACATGTCCCATTCAGTGCCGGGATAGAAAAAGTCAAGTGTTTCTCCTGCCCGTATTGATTTAATGGCGATCAATGCAAGTTTGTCTGTATCCAGATAACAATTCGGATCGCAGCTATGGTTGAGATATTGAAGATAGCGTGGTTCAAGAATAATATGTTCGTTTGCGTTTTTTTGTACGGTATAACGGTCGGGACGATCAGTTATGACAGATGCATCAAATCGGGTAATGATATCAGATGGGGAATAATCTTTGTTAGCAACGAGATAATGATGCCCAGTTACTTTAGAAAGATAAAGATTGCCGGCCGGATAAGCAGAGATGAATTCCTCTGCCGTTGTTTTGGCGACGAACATAATGGGTTTATTTCCTTCTAATATAAAGAAAGAAATGGGTTTGGTGAAATATTTCATATCTAATTACAATACTAATTACCCATGGTATCGAAAAATGAATATCCCCCTTTGGAGGGGGGTAGGGGGAGGAGCGAATTAAGTAGTATAAAATAAAAGCGCCCGTAACGGAAACCGGACGGGCGCACAGATATCAATAGGTACATTGATCAGAGATGTTGCTCGATCTTTTTAACGAAATTCGATTTGGGTTGTGCACCTACCAGCTTATCTACCACCTTGCCATCTTTAATGAAAAGAATGGCCGGAATAGACGTAATACCGAAGTTCATGCTGATTTGAGGATTTTCGTCCACATTGACTTTACCTACTTTTACTTTCCCTGCATATTCTTTGGAAAGTTCATCAATAACCGGTCCGATGGCACGGCAGGGGCCACACCATTCTGCCCAGAAATCAACTACGCTCAACTGGGAGGATTTTATTACTTCGCTGTCAAAATTCGCATCGGTGAATTGTAATGCCATAATAATTATGTTTTAATAAGGTGTACAAATGTAAGTCCAAACGACTCTATCTGCTGATATGTCATTTTCCACACCTGTTCACAAGTTTTTTCTGTCAAATCATCCCGACTTGTCAGTTCGTCATATCAGTTGACCGGGATCACTGATACACTGAACTCCGGATGTTCCATCAGGAAAGCTACCAGCTCATCGTTCATTTCTACGCCCGTACTGCTGTTGAGCCCAATCTTTGATTCACTCACTGGATCGTGAATCAGGAATTTGACGGATGTTTTTCCTGGATATTTCTTCAGATTATTTTCCAAAAACATCAGGCTGTTTTCGTCCAGATAGGGGGCTTCTGTAAAAAGGATCAGCTGTTTCGTCATTCTTCGTTTGATGCTTTCCAGCAGGCAGATACTTTCCGCCTTAAACTCAAACTGATCTGTCATTTTCCAGCGAGTTTTGAAAACGCCGGTGATAAAGACTGCTGTGCCCGGTACAAAATAATCTTTACAGCGCATATAATCATCGCCGAATAAGGCAAGTTCTGTTTTGCCGGAATAATCTTCAATATGCATCACGCCGAATTGCTTGCCATTTTTGGTAACCCGATGCTGGGCATCTGTCACCAATCCGGCCAGGCGATACGTTTGGCTGAGATTGGATTTCGGATTGAGATTCGCTTTTATTTCAGTGAATTCTTCGATCGGCATGATCTTGTAATATTTCATTTCAAACCTGAAATGATCCAGCGGATGCCCGCTGATAAACATACCTGTAATCTCTTTCTCATGGTCCAGTTTTTCAGTCAGTGTCCATTCTTCACAGGGGGGAATTTTAGGAGTAGGAATATCCATCATCATGGAATCGCCGAATAAGGTGTTGGTATTCTGAGACTGACTTGCCTGATAACGATTTCCAAACTGAATGATTTTTTCCAGGCTTGTTTGTTGTTCCCCTGATACTGTATGAAAATACTGCGCACGATGCAAGGCTTTAAATGAATCAAATGCACCGGCATAAATGAGACTTTCAATAGATCGCTTGTTGACGGTACGCTGGTTCACGCGTTTGATAAAATCAAAAATATTGGCGAAAGCGCCATGCTCTCTTTCTTCAATGATATTTTCAACAGCCGCTTCGCCCACACCTTTCAATCCGCCTAATCCCATGCGGATAATTCCTTCTTTATTCACCGCGAAGCCGGAGAGGGATTCGTTGATATCAGGGCCTAATACCTTAATGCCCATACGCTGCGATTCCTCCATGAAGAATGTGATCTTCTCAATACTGCCGGCGTTGTTCAACACCGCACTCATATATTCACCCGGATAATGAGCCTTGAGATAAGCCGTTTGATATGCTACAAATGCATAACAGGTCGAGTGTGATTTATTAAAGGCATACTGCGCAAATGCTTCCCAGTCGGTCCAGATCTTTTCCAGTTTGTCTTTCGGATGATTTTTAGCGATAGCACCGTCAATGAATTTACTTTTCATTTTATCCAGAGTTTGACGGTCTTTTTTCCCCATGGCCTTACGCAATACATCCGCATCACCTTTACTGAAGCCGGCCAGTTTTTGAGCGAGCAGCATCACCTGCTCCTGATATACAGTAATGCCATAGGTTTCTTTTAAGTATTCTTCCATTTCCGGAAGATCATAACTGATTGCTTCTTTTCCATGTTTCCGCTTGATAAAATTGGGAATATAGGAGAGCGGACCCGGACGATACAGCGCATTCATCGCAATCAGATCAGCAAACTGATCGGGTTTGAGATCTCTCAGATATTTCTGCATGCCCACACTTTCAAACTGGAAAGTGCCGATGGTATCCCCTTTCTGATAAAGTTCGAATGTTTTTGCATCATCGAGCGGGATCTGATCAATATCTATGTCGATGCCATGATTATGCTTGATAAGTGCCAGGGCATTCTTAATGATGGTCAGTGTTTTTAAACCCAGAAAGTCCATCTTGATAACCCCTGCATCCTCAATAATATTGCCTTCGATCTGTGTAATCCAGAGTTCAGAATCTTTTGCTTTGCATACCGGTAATAATTCCGTCAGGTCTTTAGGGGCAATGATGATACCGGCGGCGTGAATACCTGTATTACGTACCGATCCTTCGAGGATCTCTGCTTCACGAAGTACGGAAGCTGCAAGGGTTTCGCCACCATAGATATCGCGGATCTTTTTGACGAGCTCGATATCATCGCCCTGAAGGGTTTCTTTTTCTTCCAGACTGCCATCGCCTTTCAGCGGAGCATGCAATACACGTTTTAAACTGATGCCCGGTTTTTCAGGTACCAGTTTGGCGAGGGCATTGCTCTCTGATAGCGGAAGATCCATCACGCGCGCAACATCCTTAATACTCATTTTAGCCGCCATGGTACCGTATGTAACGATTTGCGCGACCTGATTTTTGCCGTATTTATCTACTACGTAGTCGATCACTTTCTGACGGCCTTCATCATCGAAGTCAGTATCGATATCGGGCATCGACTTACGATCGGGATTGAGAAAACGTTCGAACAGTAAATTGTATTTGATCGGATCGATATTCGTAATACCAATGGTATAGGCAACCACACTGCCGGCCGCTGAACCACGACCCGGACCTACAAATACACCGAGTTCTCTTCCTGCTTTGATGAAATCACTCACAATCAGAAAGTATCCGGCAAAGCCCATTGTTTTAATGGTAAATAATTCAAAGTCAATCCGCTCTCTGATCTCTTCCGTGATTTCACTGTATCGGGTTTTGGCTCCTTCATAGGTGATATGCTTCAGAAATTCCCATTGGTTCAAATTGCTGTCTTCGTGGATCTGAAAACTTTTGGGAATGGGAAAAGCAGGAAGCAGGATATCTTTTTTCAGATTCAGCACTTTTACTTTATCCACGATCTCATTGGTATTGTCTATTGCTTCGGGTAGATCCGCAAAGGTCTGCTGCATCTCACCGGTTGACTTAAAATAAAACTGATCATTGGGGAAGGCAAAGCGTTTATTCTTGATGTTTACATCATCATCACTGAATTCACGCGAGGCAGGGGTCGATAATTTTTCTCCGGTATTGATGCACAACAGAATATCATGGGCATTGAAATCAGTCTGATCCACATAGTGAGAATCGTTGCTGGCGATGATTTTAACTTTGTATTTTTTTGCAAAACGCAGCAGCACTTCATTCACTTTGTCCTGTTCGGCCATGCCGTGCCGTTGCAGTTCCACATAATAGTCATCCTGAAAAATATTGAGCCACCATTTGAATTCATTTTCGGCTTCCTCTTCTCCCTTTTGCATCAGAGTTTGAGGTACCAGGGCACCCAGACAACAAGTGGTAGCGATCAGTCCCTCGTGATATTTATGGATGAGTTCTTTATCGATACGCGGATATTTACTGTACATTCCTTCGATATATCCTAATGAAGTAAGTTTAACAAGATTCTGATAGCCGATCTCATCTTTCGCCAGTAACACCTGATGATAGCGGGGATCTTTTTCTTCTTTGCTGAAAGTCTTTTTATGGCGGTTTTCCGTAATATAAAATTCACACCCGATGATGGGCTTTACTTTCAGACTTCCGTCTTCATTTTTATGTTTATTTGCCTGCGCTACAAACTGAAAAACACCGAACATGTTGCCGTGGTCGGTGATGGCCAGTCCGGGCATATTATCCTTAACGGCTTTTTTATAGAGTGCATCAATACTCGCTGCACCATCCAGCAGAGAGTATTGGGTATGTACATGTAAGTGGGAAAAACGACTCATAATTTATATCGGGAAAATTCAAATTTCGGAAGATGAAGTTGAATGTGATCCAAAAAATGTTGATTTGTGGATATGTTTATGGAGTGAGTTGTTTAGGCTTGCTATCCCCCTCGTGGAGGGGGACTTAGGGGGAGGATAACTTAGGGTTAATCCAAGCCCTATTCCATTACCTTTGCATCTCCTTTAAAGGAGGAAGTATCATGCTCGCAAAAAGAATCATTCCTTGTCTGGATATAAAAGACGGCCGTACCGTGAAAGGAACGCAGTTTGTGGATCTCAGGGATGCCGGCGATCCGGTGGAATTGGGTGCATTATATGCCAGGGAAGGAGCCGATGAACTGGTTTTTTTGGATATAACAGCAACCGTTGAGAAAAGGAAAACACTGGCGGAGCTGGTCAAGCGTATTGCCCGGGAGGTGAATATTCCATTTACGGTTGGCGGGGGTGTGTCTGCCGTTGAAGATATGCATCTTCTTCTGCAATCCGGCGCGGATAAAGTCTCTGTTAATTCAGCGGCAGTACGTAATCCTGGTTTAATTGAAGAAATAGCTAAAGCAGCAGGCAGTCAGTGCTGCGTGGTGGCCATTGATACCAAAAAAGAGGAAGATGGGGAATGGTGGGTGTATCTGAATGGAGGCAGACTCAAAACGGAAATCAAATGTCGCCACTGGGCTAAAGAGGCGGTTGAACGAGGGGCTGGGGAGATCCTGCTGACATCCATGAATAATGATGGCTCACGACAGGGCTTCGCAATGGATATCACCAAAGATCTTGCAGAAAATTTACCGGTGCCCGTTATTGCCAGTGGGGGGGCCGGAACGATGCAGCATTTTGCTGATGTATTTGATTTGGCCCATGCCGATGCGGCACTGGCGGCCGGGATTTTTCACTTTAAAGAAATGGGTATCGGTGAATTAAAGACCTATCTGAAAGCGAAGAATATAAATGTGAGATTGTAGATTTGTTGAATCTTTGATTTTATTTGTATGAATTTACCCCAACCGGATTATTCCAAATATACCGACGGATTGGTGCCTGCTATTGTACAGGACTGGCAAACGTCGAAGGTGCTGATGCTGGGTTTTGTGAATGAAGAGGCGCTTCAAAAGACGAAAGAAACCGGCCATGTTACTTTTTACAGCCGTTCGAAGCAGCGTCTTTGGACCAAAGGCGAAGAGAGTGGTCATTTTTTGAAGCTGAAACAAATGATGCTGGATTGTGATCTGGATACTTTGCTGATCAAAGCAGCGCCTGTAGGGCCAACTTGTCATACGGGGGCAGATACCTGCTGGAGTGAGAAAAATCACAGCGATAATTTCCTTCTGTATTTACAGGATATTATTGATCTGCGTAAGAAAGGAACGGATGAAGCCAGCTATGTACATTCTCTCTTTAAAAAAGGTATTAATAAAATTGCACAGAAAGTAGGAGAGGAGGCGGTTGAGCTGGTAATTGAAGCCAAAGACCAGAATAAGGAATTGTTTTTAAATGAAGCGGCTGATCTGTTGTTTCACTTTATCATTTTATTAAGAGCGAAAGATTGTTCCTTGCAGGATGTAATGCATATTTTAGAAAAACGTCATCAACTGTAAAAATAATTTTCATGCGATATTTTTTAATATTCATATCAATTGTCCTGCTGAATTTTTTTTCATCGAAAGCACAGCTTTCCTTTTCTATTAAAGGTGAGATCAAGGGAGCAAAGGAAAGATCAGCCGTGTCCTTACATTTTGATAACCCGGCCAATGAAGCGATTCAGAAGTCCACGATTCAAAAAGGAAAATTTGAACTGAAGGGTACCATTGAGGAAGCTGCTATTTATGTGTTGGTGGTGGATGGAGCCAAGCAAAATGTGGGGTTGTTTTTAGATGGCAGCAAACTCACGCTGAAAGCGCATGTTGACTCCATGACAAATGCCAGAATTTCTGGATCTGCTGTTCAAACAGAATTTCAGGCGTTCCGCAATCAATTTGATCCGTATTTCTTTCGCATTGATCAGATTGGCAAACAGATCAATACGCCGGCTTATGCGAATAGTCGCGATTCTTTGCTGGGTATTGCCCGTCCGCTGATCACGGAACTCGAATCAAAGGCCGATGCCTATATCAAATCAAATAATAAATCGATAGTCACTCCTTTGCTGATTTATTTCATGTACACCTTTTTTCAGCAGCCGGATCCGTTGGAGAGACGTTTTAATGAACTGGAAGCAGTTGCACAAAAAAGTTATTTCGGCAAGATGGTTGAAAAGATTATTATGGATAACAAAGTGGGAAGTGTCGGAACTATTGCGCCTGACTTTACACAGGCTGATACGTCGGGTAACATGATCTCTCTGGCGTCCTTTCGCGGGAAATATGTTTTGGTTGATTTTTGGGCCAGCTGGTGCGGTCCCTGTCGAATGGAAAATCCGAATGTAGTGGATGCATTCACAAAGTATCAGGATAAAAATTTTACCGTATTGGGTGTTTCACTCGACCGCTCAAAAGATGCCTGGTTACAGGCTATCTATCAGGATCAGTTATACTGGACACATGTGAGTGATCTCAAATTCTGGAGCAACGACGTTGCCAGAATGTATAAGATCAGTTCTATCCCACAGAATTTTCTGCTCGATCCGGAAGGAAAGATTATTGCTAAAAATTTAAGAGGTCCTGAACTGCTTTCCCGCCTTGAAGAAATTCTTCAAAAAAAATAATATCGTTAATATTTCAGTATGCTTCGTCAAATTCCCAATCTCTTCACCTTGCTGAACCTGATCTTTGGTTCAACGGCCATTATCTTTTTAATGCAGGCGGATATGGTGAAGTCATTTGATGATGCCGGTCGATGGGTAGTCAGTTTTCAGTCGCCCGAAAATTTTGTTCTGGCTGCCGTCTGCATTCTATGCGCTGCCATCATAGATTTTCTGGATGGCTTTTTGGCACGCTGGATGAATGCTTCATCGGAGATGGGCAAGCAGCTTGATTCTTTATGTGATGCAGTTAGTTTTGGCGTGGCGCCGGCTATCGTTGTTTATCAGCTGCTGCGTTTTAGTTTAATGAGAGAACAAGGCGGGATAGAAACGTCATTCTTTCTGTTATTGCCTTCACTTATCATAGCCGCGTGTGCGGTTTGGAGACTGGCCAAGTTCAATATCGATACAAGGCAATCGGTTCATTTCAGAGGAGTGCCAACTCCAATCACAGCAATGCTCTTTTTTTCACTTCCGATGATGTGGTGGTTTCACGGCGATGTGGTGAGTGAGATCATTTTAAATAAATGGGTGTTGTATGGTATGATCATCACAGGAGGGTATATGATGGTCAGTGATATTCCGATCATGAGTCTCAAATTATCAGGTGGTACATGGAGGCAATACATTCCTCAGCTGACGTTGCTTGTATTTTCTGTTATTTTACTGGTCCTGTTGAAGTGGATGGCCATTCCTTGTATTTATATCCTTTATGTTGTTTTATCTTTGGTTTTTCGCAATAAACTCAACTCAATTTAAATCATAAACTATGTTGCATCATGTTGAAGTAAAAGTCATGCCCCTAAAAGAATTACTCGATCCGCAGGGTAAAGCAGTGATGGGCGGACTGTCGAATCTGGGCATGTCGGATATAAGCGATGTTCGTGTAGGTAAAAATATCACGCTTCAGATTGAAGCAGCTGATGCGCCCACTGCTATTGCAATAGCGGAAGAGGCCGCCAAAAAATTATTGGCAAACCCCGTAATGGAATATTTCGAAGTGCGCGTTCTCTGATCACGGACTTTAATATTTTTCGCATGCTTTATATCGTTCCAACGCCAATCGGCCATCTGAAAGATATTACCCTCCGGGCGCTGGAGTTGTTGAAAGAGGTAGATCTGATTCTGGCAGAAGATACCCGTACATCATCCGTTTTGTTGCAGCATTATGGTATTCAAAAACCCATCTCACCGTATCATCAGCATAATGAACATCGTATTGTTCAGCATTTAATCGATCAGCTGAAGGAAGGAAAGAAGATGGCATTATTAACCGATGCCGGCACTCCGGGTATAAGCGATCCGGCCTTTTTACTGATACGCGCCTGCATTAAGGAAAACGTTCCGGTGGAATCTCTTCCCGGTGCAACGGCATTTGTTCCGGCATTGATCAACAGCGGTCTGCCTTCCGATCGGTTTGTCTTTGAAGGATTCCTTCCGCAAAAGAAGGGGCGTCAAACATTGTTGAAAAAGTTGGCGGAAGAGGAACGTACGATCATCTTTTATGAATCGCCCTATCGTCTGGTCAAAACCTTGAGTGATCTTATTCAATACTTCGGTCCGGAAAGACATTGTTGTGTGAGCCGTGAACTGACGAAAAAATTTGAAGAGAATAAACGGGGAACCATTCAGGAGGTGCATGATTATTTTAAAGAGAAAGGCGTGAAGGGAGAAATTGTGGTGGTGGTGGAAGGATTGAATAAATGAATAATTAGGAATTAATAATTCATAATGGTTACGAGTTTTAACCCGAGGTAATGGGATATTGATCTGAATGAAAAATAGTTGGTTATGATGAAAAAAATATTCATTTATCATTTCTTTTTATTGTGTTTCATGGCTGGTGTTGCCCAACCTCGCTGGCAGCAAAAAGTAAAATACATCATGGATGTGCGACTGGATGTTAACACGAATAAGCTCACGGGAAAACAGCAACTGCATTATACCAATCATTCTCCTGATACCTTATATCAACTATTTTATCATTTGTACTGGAATGCCTTTCAGCCAAACAGTATGATGGATGTACGCAGCAGAGAACTTGGGAAAAATAAAATTGGAAACAGAGCAGACTGGGACGGTCGTGTAAGAGATCGTATTTTGAATCTGAAAGATAATGAGATTGGGTATCAGAGAATAAAAAGGCTTCGCATTCAGGGAGTAGCGCAATCTTTCAGCGAACAGGAAACCATCCTGCAGGTTAAGCTGAGTAAACCGGTATTGCCTGCTCAAACGGTTATCATTGATCTCGAATTTGAAGCACAGGTTCCCGTTCAGATCAGAAGAAGTGGACGGGATGCAGCTAACGGCGTACGATACTCGATGACCCAGTGGTATCCCAAAATCTGTGAATATGATCAGGATGGCTGGCATCCGAATCCCTATATAGCGAGAGAGTTTTACGGTGTATGGGGCGACTATCAGGTGAACATAACAATCGACTCTTCCTACCTGATTGGTGGTACCGGTAATTTGCAAAATGCACAGCAAATCGGTCATGGATATCAAAAGCCGGGCCTGCCCGTCATGACAAAACCAGGTAAAGAACTGACCTGGAAATTTATGGCTCCTAATGTGCATGATTTTGCCTGGGCTGCAGATCCTCAGTTTATTCACCTCACCAGGCAAATTAAGAATGGTCCGGAGATTCATGTGATCTATAAGAACAAACCGGGCAACCTAAAAAATGATTCGGCCTGGTGGAAGATTGCTGAAGCTGCTGAGATTGTTTATCCCTTCATACGGGAACGTTTTGGGGCTTATGCTTACAAACAGTACACGTTCATTCAGGGAGGCGATGGCGGTATGGAATATCCCATGGCTACGCTGATCAATGGTCCTTCGCTTGGTACTGCTTTTCACGAATGGATGCATAGCTGGTATCAGATGATGCTGGGGACCAATGAAAGTCTGTATGCATGGATGGATGAAGGGTTTACTGAATTCGCAACAGATCTGGTAGAACATTATTATCAGAGTGTATTAGCAACACGTGCAGGAAAAAAATACGAAGACAATAAACTTCCTGCTTTTCACAGTGCCAATTATGACAGCTACTTTGATCTCGCAGCATCAGGTCTGGAAGAACCCTTAACGACGCATGCAGATCATTTTAACAGCAATTACGCTTATTCGATTGCATCGTATTCAAAGGGTTGTGTATTTATTACACAATTGGGATATATCATTGGGGAAAAGATGCGTGATCAGTTGCTGCTGGAATATTATAAAAAATGGCGTTTCCGTCATCCGCGCTGTTCCGATTTTATTCGTTTGGCAGAAGAGGTAAGCGGTTTGCAGCTCGACTGGTATCAGGAATACTGGGTGAACGGTACCAAAACGATTGACTATGCAATTGACAGCTTATGGGAAGAAAAGGGCTTGTCTTACGTCAGAATAAAACGAAAAGGTGCGATGCCTATGCCAATAGATATTCAGCTGACGTTTAAAAATCAAACGAAGGAAATCCATTATATCCCGATGTATCTGATGTTTGGTGAAAAGCCTGCTGAAGACAGTCTGGCAAGAACAACACACCCCTCATGGAAGTGGACGGATCCCTTTTGTACCTTTACTTTTAAACAACGACTGACTGAGCTAACGTCAGTAGAGATTGATGCTACGCAGCGGATGGCCGATGTGGACAGAAGAAATAATAAAATTGAGCTGAAGTGGTAGTTTTAAGGAGTTTTTCCTGAATTTATAATTGATTTTATTCAACACAGAGACACGAAGTCACAAAGACACAGAGATTATCTCTTTGCCAGCAGTACATATTTTTCCTTGAAGAATTCTTCCTCAAAGATCTCTTCGATCTTCCAGACATACGGATGCAGTCCGCTTACTTTGATTTCCTCTGTCAGGTCGCCGCCTTTCAGACAGATCAGGCCACCATATATCTTTTCGTCTCCCGCTAAAGCAGGCATCCCTTGTCCTTTGGCTTTTAAGATCGGCAGGCTCCAAGTCCAGAGATCCTTAAGTGGCGCTACTGCACGGCTGATGACAAAGTCAAATTTTTTATCCTGAATAGCTTCTGTTCGTGTATGCCTTACCGCTACATTTTTGAGGCCGATGGATGCTGCAACCGATTCCACTACTTTTAATTTTTTTCCTATGCTGTCGGTAAGCAAAAATTCTACATCCGGAAAGAAGATAGCCAATGGGATACCTGGAAAGCCACCGCCTGTACCCAGATCAACGATGCTGGTCCCTTTTTGAAACTGAAAGATAGCGGCTATGGATAAAGAATGCAGCACGTGTTTTTCATACAGCCCATCCATGTCTTTACGTGAAATAACATTAATCTTTTCATTCCATTCATTGTATAAGCTGAAGAGTGCTTCGAGTTGTTCCAGTTGTTTCGGACTGAAATCTGTAAAATATTTTGTCAGTACTTCCGGATTCATTTCCACGAATTTTTAGGTGGTCGCATCAGCATGCCGGAGAAGAGAATCGCATAAAACCATTGCCAGATATCCAGCAGGGGATATGCCCAGAAAAGATCATTTTCTTTCAGTTTCTTCATGGTCGGATAATAGACCGATCCAACCATGAGCAACCTGCCGCCATAAAAGGCCAGCGGTATCCAGAGGGGACACCAGAAAAAGGATACGATCAGCAAAGGATAAAATAGAAAATGTGTGAGTGAATGAAGTCCTAGAAAAAAGAGATGCTTGTTCTGATAGAAACGACTGGTGCTGTAATGTCTTGCTTTTTGATTTCGCCAGGCCGACCAGCTTTGTTTTGCTTTGGAATATGTGAAGGCATCAGGATGTATGACGATCGCGGTATTATTTTTATTGGCAACCTTATTAATGAAAAGATCATCATCCCCCCCCATGATCTGATTGTGGGACGTAAAGCCTTTATTGCGCAAAAATAACTCCCTCTTATATGAAAGATTTCTTCCTACGCCCATATAGGGCATGCCTGCCAGCGCATAAGATAAATACTGCAGTGCAGTTAAAAAAGTTTCATAGCGGATCAGTTTATTGAGTATGCCTTTTTCTTTTTCATAAGGACTGTATCCCAGCACGATCTCGACCCCTTTTTTTTGAAAACCATCCTGCATGTGTAAGATCCAGTCGGGAGAAACAGGTTTACAATCAGCATCTGTTAAGAGCAATAACTCATACTTGGCTTCCTTGATGCCCATCGACAAGGGAAATTTTTTCCCCTGGATGAGACGGGCTTCCTGTTTCAGTGAGATGGATCGAAGATTCTTGAAAATTCTGGAAAGATGTTCCAGTACATATTTGCTGTCATCCAGCGAATTATCATCCACCGCAACGATTTCATACGTAGAAGGATATTGTTGCTGCAATACGTAAGGCAGATTGTCGGCCAGATTCTGTGCTTCATCTCTCGCACAAATAACGACGCTGACGGCATGCTGACGACTGGTTTCGGTATTGGGTTTTTTATAAAATGCCAGACGCGCATAGAAAAATACAAAATAGATCAGCTGTGCGCCGGCTGTTACGTATAAAGCAATGAGTATGATATCAGGCCAGTTGATTTGCATAATTGGGCGCGAAATTATTGCATCCTGATTAAAGAATGACATCTGTGATAAGGGTGTGTATAACCATCGGATATCCTTTCATGATTTTGATTACAGTATCTTTGCCCATCATGGCAGCATTACAATTCCAGGTTGAGCAAAATGATCCTTTATCCGCTGCGCGGGCGGGTCAAATGATGACCGATCATGGCATGATTGAAACGCCGGTATTTATGCCCGTGGGAACGGTAGGCACGGTGAAAGCTGTAACGATGCAGCAGCTGGAAGAATATGTGAAGCCTCCCATCATCCTGGCCAATACGTATCATCTTTATCTGCGTCCGGGTATGGATGTGTTGCAATCTGCCGGAGGGATGCACCGCTTTGGCGGCTGGAATCATACCATGCTGACAGATAGCGGCGGATACCAGGTTTTTTCACTGGCATCCAACCGCAAGATCAAAGAAGAAGGTGTCGTATTTCAAAGCCATATTGATGGGAGTAAACATCTTTTTACACCTGAGAAGGTAATGGATATACAGCGGGTGATCGGTGCTGATATCGTGATGGCTTTTGATGAATGTCCACCTTATCCAAGTGATTATGCCTATGCCAAAAAATCGATGGAGCTTACCCATCGCTGGCTGGACCGCTGTATAAAAAGATTTGAAGAGACACCTGACCTGTACGGCCACACACAAAATTTATTTCCGATTGTGCAGGGCGGGACCTATCATGATTTGCGAAAAGTATCCTCAGAATATATCGCCTCAAAATCACTTACGGGTTGTGCCATTGGCGGTTTAAGTGTGGGCGAGCCGGAGGAGATGATGTATGAATTCACGCAGCTTTGCTGCGAACATTTACCAGTCAGTAAACCTCGTTACCTGATGGGCGTTGGTACTCCTTGGAATTTATTGGAATGTATCAGTCTGGGTATTGATATGTTTGATTGCGTGATGCCGACGCGAAACGGCCGGAATGCCATGTTATTTACCAGTAAGGGCATTGTTAATATTGATAATAAAAAATGGGAAAAGGATTTTTCTCCGATCGATGACGGGATTGACTGTGTTTTGAGTCAGTCCAATTCCAAAGCATATCTGCGTCATCTGATGAAATCGGGTGAAATAACCGGCCTCACCATAGCAAGCATACATAATCTCGCTTTTTATCTGTGGCTCGTACGCGAAGCACGCCGTCATATTGTTGCCGGAGATTTCAACAGCTGGAAGAATGAGATGACCGCTTTACTCAAACAGCGTCTTTAATTTGGCTGGACCTGTATTCATGCCTTAATTTGCGTAACGGATGAAGCGAATCGACCGATATATATTGGGTATTTTTCTGAAGACGTTCTTCTTCTCTATTTTCTTATTTTCATTGATCGCTGCGGCTATTGATGCCAGTGAGAAATCGGAGGATTTCATAAAAAGTAATTTGTCTTTTACAGAGGTGATCAGTCTGTATTATGTAGGGTTTATTCCTCATATTGTCACCTTGCTTTTCCCTGTATTTGTGCTTGTATCCGTTGTTTTTTTTACATCTCGTTTGGCCATGCGTAATGAAGTGGTGGCCATGCTGAGTACGGGCATGAGTTTAGGCCGGATTTTACGCCCATATTGGACAGGGGGCCTGCTTCTGTCATTTATGCTGGGCCTTTCCAATCATTTTTTGATACCGGTTGCCAATAAGATCAGAACTGATTTTGAATTGAAATATATACACATGGGGAAAATGCCGGGAGGATCATCTGTGTATATGAATAATCTGCATTTTCGTATTGACAGTAATACCTATGCCGGCATCAGGAGTTATGATACCCTGACGAAAACCGGGCAGGGATTTTTTATGTCAAAATTTTCAAAAGGGAAGATGGTCATGAATGTTCGGGGGGAGACGGTCAGTTGGGATGACAAAAAGAAACAATGGAAACTGGATAATGCCATTGAAAGAATGATTGACGGCATGCAGGAGGAAGTACAGTATTATCCTTTCTATCCGTTAAAAATGGAATATAAACCATCCGATCTGATTAATGATGACTACCGGAAGGATAAATTGAAAACGCCGGCATTGAATCAGTTGATTGAAAAGGAGATGAGACGTGGATCTGAGGCCGTTGTTCCGCTAAGGTTTGAACGCTACAGAAGAGACAGTAACGCATTATCGGTTCTGGTCATGACGCTGATGGCCGGTATCCTGGCTTCCAGAAAATTACGGGGAGGCAGCGGTTTTCATATGGCAGCTGCTTTTGTGCTGGGTGTTGGTTTTATTCTGGTTGATAAGTTTGCTATGGTCTTCTGTATCAAAGGAAATCTGAATCCTTTTGTTGCAGCCTGGCTACCTCCTTTTCTTTTTGGCCTTCTGACAATTCGTTTATACGTGAAGTCTCCGAAATAATTAAAGTTTATTTAAGAAAATTATCATTTCTTTTCGGGATATTTACGCGCAAATTCATCTAATCTTCGTCTACATAAAATTTTGATATGGGTATTTTAAAAGATCGGTTCAAAGCAAAGGCAGATGCTGCCAATCTGGAAATAAAAGACATTCTCAAACAGCATGGTAATAAAGTGGCCGGTGAGGTAACCCTTGCTCAGATCTATCAGGGGATGCGTGGTATAACCGGCCTTGTGACAGAAACATCCTTGCTGGATGCTCAGGAGGGGATACGTTTCAGAGGATATTCTATACCGGAGCTGCAGCAAAAACTTCCCAAAGCGCCCGATGGAGAACAACCGCTTCCGGAAGGGTTATTTTATCTGATGCTCACAGGTGATCTTCCTTCAGAAGATGATGCTAATTATGTAACAGATATTTTACAGCGCCGCAGTCATGTTCCTAATCATGTATTTGCAGCCATTGATGCGTTACCCATCAGCACGCATCCGATGACAATGTTTGTGGTAGGCGTGATGGCATTGCAGACCGAAAGTTATTTCGCCAAAAAATATTCAGAAGGTATTAATAAAAAAGAATATTGGTTGCCTGTTTTTGACGATGCACTGATTCTGTTGGCTCGCTTGCCTCGTATTGCGGCCTACATCTATCGCAGAAAATATAAAAACAACGAACATATTCATCCCAATGGATTATTGGATTGGGCAGGTAATCTGGCGCATATGCTGGGTTATGAAGACAAAGGATTCATGGAACTCATGCGCCTCTATATGACCATTCATGCCGATCATGAGGGCGGTAATGTATCGGCTCACACAACGCATCTGGTTGGCAGTGCCCTGAGTGATCCGTATCTGGCTTATGCAGCCGGTATGAACGGACTGGCTGGTCCGCTTCATGGTCTGGCCAATCAGGAAGTAATCAAGTGGATTTTTGAGATGCAGGAAAATTTAAAAACGGAAGCCCCCACAAAAGAACAGATCAGTGAATATGTCAAGAAAACGCTGGGAGAAGGGAAAGTGGTACCGGGTTATGGTCACGCGGTATTAAGAAAAACGGATCCGCGTTTTACGGCACAAATGGAATTCGGCAAAAAATATATGCCAGATGACAAACTCGTCAATACGGTTTGGAATATTTATGATGTGGTGCCACCCATTTTACAGTCGTTGGGTAAAGTTAAAAATCCATGGCCAAATGTGGATGCTCATAGCGGAGCATTGTTAGTTCATTACGGGCTGGTTGAATATGAATATTATACTGTTCTTTTTGCGGTTAGCCGCGCCATGGGTGTAATGGCCAGCCTGATCTGGGACAGAGCCCTGGGATTACCCATTGAACGTCCTAAGTCTGTTACTACTGAGCTGGTCAAACAATGGCTGGATGGTAAAGGGCAGATTTGGGGGGAGTGAGAAGGTTGTAGGTTATTAGTTATAATTGACACCACGATACCAAGACACCATTTGCCCGTTTTTAGGGCAAATTGACAACATGTATTCTACATCCTTTTTAATTTACTGATCTGCGCCTTCATTTTTTTCAGTGTTGCCTTCTGTTCAAGAATAAAATTATTTTCTTCCAGTTTACCGGTTACGGCATCCATTTCATGGCGGTTTGTATAGGACATCATTCTGAATGAGCTGGTATAATCTTTCTCCCGCGAATCGATCATGTTTTTGAATAATTTGGTTTTGGTTATTAAAGCATTATCCAATACATCAAACAGCTGATCTTTTTGGGTCAAAGTAGTTTTATATAATTCCGAATATGAGGCCATGGCATGATCCAGTTTAGCCTGCGCATATCGGCCGGCTTCATGTGTATAGAATTGATGTATGCTGTCCCATGTTTTTGTTTTTCCGGCAACAATTGAGCTGATCAATTTATTTATACTGTTTTCCTCGATCAGCTGCCCGCCAACATTTTGCCATTTTTTTCGTCTGCCTGCTCTTATATGTTCCTTCATCCATCGCTTTAAATTAAACGATTGGTCGATTGCCATGTTTGCAAGAATTTCTTCTGCACAGTAGAGCCGGATCATTTCCCGAAAAGTATGGTAGCCGGCTCTGGCTTTGATCAGCATCACTTTGCGATTGGAATTTTCGATATTGTCCAGCAGCACTTCCAGCTGATCGATTAACGGATTGTTATCCATCAATAATTTTTTTCCGGTGGAGATCAGTTTTTTTCGTTCAGGGAGATCGCTTTTGATTGCTTTATGCCAATAAGCTTTACCAACAGCATATTCGATTTCTGTCAATGCATCAAATATTTCATTGACAGAATCAGGAGCCAGATAATTGTATTCAAGATGTTGTGCAGGCACAGGGCGTCCATCCCGCTGATCGTATTTGCCTGCGTTCCGTGCAAGCGCATACATGTTGTACATAAACCAATAGCCGGGCATAATGATCAGACGGTCGCGGCTGACATCATTATTGACTAAGGCAAAGGGGATGGGGACATTCAGCTCGGCAGGATAATCTCCTTTGGCGAGCAGTGTAAAGGACGCGAATTTTGAATTGTGTTTAATGCTTACACAAAGTGCCGGCCAAAATCCTCTGGCAGCGATCAGTTCTCCATCAGCACTACGGCTATTGTGGTTACTTCCCAGTGTGGCTCCGGCTGCAATATTGCTTTGCCCGCTGATTTGAGCAGCGCATAAAAAAGAATTATTGTGATGCTGCTCATGAAAAGGGAAGATCAGTGAATTCAGTACTTCGCAGCAGCTGATCGTTGAGTTATTACTCAGGTATGAATTGATAAGACGTGCCCCATATTTTAATTGTGAGTTGGACGCCAGATAAAATCGAACTGCTTTGACACCATAAAAAATCCTGCACTTCTCTTCTATGATTCCGTTAACCAGTTCACATCCTTCTCCGATTTGTGTGGTGGCGCCCGGACCGGAACGAATGGTTAGATTCTTTAATTTATTCGCACCTTTCAGATAGGCATCCGATCCGATATGCACATCCTTAATGATCTTACAGCTTTTGATGATGGTGCGGTCACCGACCATTCCGTAATATCCATGTTGTTCATCCAGCAAATGATCGGTCATGTTTTTTAGTTTTGCCTGAAGATCATGTTGATCTCTGTGATGACTCCATAACCAGGCATCTCCTGGTAACATTCCGTTGAAAGGGATGATTTTTCTTCCGCCGTTTTCATTGCAGACTTCCAGCCATACACGGTTTTTTTCATCTTCACCTTTCTTCACTATTCCATTGCCGAACTTCGCTCCATGAGTTGTGGTCATTTCGTCAACATGAGCAATGATCACTTCATTGCCGATGATATAATGAGCTAATTGTCCAACGTTGCTGATGGCTGCATTGTCGCCGATATCACAACTGATGATTGTACTGTTATAAATACCGACTGCAACTTTGAACTGATGAAATTCCAGACATACCGGATCCATTTTGCCTATACGTATATGTCCGTAAAATTGACAATGATGTACTTGTTTGGGATTGAATCCGTCTGTCACCAGCACATTCGACCAGTCATCTGACTGATTATTGTTATTTCGGAGTGTCTTGATTTCTTTTTTGGTAAGCGGACGATATTTTTCCTGTGGAGGGTTTTGCAGATCACGAAGATGGTATTCGTCTTTCCCTTGCGGGATATTTTCAGCGGGGATAAAATCATATCCCAATTTGTTCAGTGCACTTTTCCTGATATCATTCATACTGCAGTTGTTTTGGTCGGAGGCATTTCAAATATAGTACATGCCTTGCAAAAGACATCAGCAGATAGCGGATATGTTGCATGAAGGTTTATTCCACCGTCACACTTT
>Ga0315906_10003279_pt1 | contig 21572 bp, 18 predicted proteins | sample LakEriMetagenome_4_FD_203526 | JGI IMG/M metagenome (GOLD analysis project Ga0315906, IMG submission 203526) | Freshwater fungal communities from buoy surface, Lake Erie, Ohio, United States - Buoy 2 MA122 | ecosystem: Environmental > Aquatic > Freshwater > Lake > Lake biofilm | place: USA...
GAAGTTCTGGCAATGACAGCTATTAATGCATTTATCTCTGATCCAGATCTTCCCAACGAGCAAGCTTATCCAATAATAAAGCATCAAGTTCTGCAACACGAGTTTGATATTCTTGTGCTTTTAATGGATCATCTCTATATAGATTTACATCTAATAATAATTCATTTAGTTTATTTTGCTCTTCTTCTAGGCTTTGTAATATCTGTGGCAAATTATCCAACTCTTGTTTTTCTTTATATGATAGCTTAGTACTTGATTTTGTTGTTGTAACAGTTCCTGGTTTTAGTATAGATTCAGCTATTTTAGTTTTGTTATTAGCCAAACTAAAATATTTATCTTTATATTCTAGCCAATCAGAATATCCACCAACTAGTTCAAGGATCTTACCATTACCTAAAAACACAAAAGATTGGGTTACTACATTATCTAAAAATGTTCTATCATGGCTAACTAGAAATACTGTACCAGTATATTTTTCTAACAATTCTTCTAATAATTCTAAAGTTTCCACATCTAAATCGTTAGTAGGCTCATCTAGAATCAAAACATTCGCTGGGCGAGAAAACAATCTAGCTAATAATAAACGGTTGCGTTCTCCACCAGATAATGATTTTACAGGCGAACGAAAGCGAGCAGGCTCAAACAGAAACTCTTCTAAATAGGTGGCAATATGTAAACGTCTCCCGCTTATTTCCACATAATCCTGTCCTTGGCTAACAACATCTTGAATTGTTGCTTCCTCATCTAAAGCCTCACGCATCTGATCAAAATATGCAATCTCAAGCTTAGTACCAAGCTCCACTTTACCGCTATCTGGAGATAACTTACCTAAAATAATCTTAAGTAAGGTTGATTTTCCAATACCATTAGAACCAATTAAACCAACTTTATCTCCACGCATAATATTAGCACTAAAATTATCAATAATCTTGCGTTCATTAAAACCAATACTGATATTATTTAGCGTTGCAACGATTTTTCCAGACGAGTTACTAGAATCAACAGTAAAATTAACATTACCCACACGTTCTCGACGTTGAGATCTCTGTTGGCGTAGCTCTTCTAAACGCTTAACCCGCCCTTCATTTCTGGTACGTCTTGCTTGTACCCCTTTTCGAATCCATACCTCTTCAGATGCCAAAAATTTGTCAAATTCACGATTAATCTTTGCTTCATCATGCAATTGTAACGCTTTAAATTCTTGATACTTACTATAACTACCCGGGTAAACCCCGAGTCTACCACGATCTAATTCAATAATTTTATTAACTGTTTTATCTAAAAATGATCTATCATGGGTAATTAATAATACACTGCCATTAAACCCTTGAATAACTTGCTCTAACCATTCTATAGCATAAATATCTAAATGGTTGGTGGGCTCATCTAATAAAATAACATCTGGGTTTGCAACTAAAGCCTTAGCTAAAGCAACTTTTTTCTTTACTCCACCAGACAAAGCACTAATTTTTTGTGTCTTATCTAATCCGAGATCCGATAATGCTTTATCAATTAGATTACTCGTACCCCAAGCATTTTTAGCATCTAATTCTTCTTGAAAAACATGTAACTGCTCTAATAATTCTTCAGAATAATTACTCTCTAACTGTTCTAATATTTGATAATAACCAGTCAAAGTATCTTTTATTTGTCCTAAACTAGAAAACACTTCTTCAAAAATAGTGTGCTGTGTATTTAAAACTGGTTCTTGTGGCACATAAAATACACTAATGCCATCGGCAACATATATTTGTCCATCATCTAAAGGAATACTCTTAGCAATAGCTTTAAGTAAAGACGACTTTCCCGATCCATTACGCCCAATTAGACCAATTTTGTCACCTTTTTCGATACCAAAACTTATTTTGTCTAGCAGTAAATGATGCCCAAAAGCCAAATGTGCTTTATCAATTGTAATAATTGCCATAATTATATATATTCTTAAAATGAATAATTATACACAATTATTAGGTCCTTCATCGTAAAAGTTTGATATTTAAAATAGGATAGTCCGAATTTTGTGTAAATCCATTTTTTATTACCCATTAGTGATTTCAGAAATTTTGCAGCAACTTATGATTTATGTTTTTCTTGGAGTGAGGTGATATATCTCTTAGACTGCCCTATTTTATTAAATAATTCATCTTAATTATGTGTCATTCATAACCTTTTAAACTAGTTATTGTTTTTTGGGAGAAGTAATGTCTGTTTTTTTTGGAGTGTTGCTTTTTTTGATGGGTGATGGTGCTACTTTAGGTTTTTCATCAAAAACCATTCTAGTATCTGTGCTTATTTTGTTTTTATTATTTTCAATTGGCATTTTACATACTCCATAAGTAAAAAATATAGTTAGCGAACACAAAGATATCACTGAAAGAATATTTCTCAATCTTAGTAACCAACTTAAAAAACATGGGAAATTATTATTGGTCTTGATTGTTTTTATTATTTTCTTCTCATATTTATTAATATTTTTAGTATTTCCATTTACTTTACGTAATAACTCTGATGTGTTTTTGCTTTTTGTCGAATACATTATTTGACAATAGGCATAATATATCATTGTAAAAATATATGCAAACAAAAAAGTCACTAAACCTATAATAAATGTAACTTTTAAAGTACAATCAAATTTTATTATGATATTTTGTTGTGAAAGATATGCAACAACTAACGCAAATAGATTAGCAATTGGTAAAGACAAAAATAGTGCTTCAAATCTTTCATTTACTTTGTTATCAGTCTCATTAATATAGCTATTGGATAAATTAAGTGACTCATTCAATTCTTTTATATATGATTCATTTCCACCTTCAGTCATGACTTTGGCTTTTCTAATGGAGGTTGCGGAATCTTAGTTGTTGGTGGTTTACTTAAAGGTACTGTGCTATCTAATGGTTTACCAATTAATTTAATTATCATACTATCCTAAATAAAAAGTTATTATAAAAAACCGCCAACTGTTATTGATAACCTATTAAGCTTTAATCCTTTAGTGCTAGTTAAGTTATTTGCCTCATCTTGCAATGCTAACCTAATAAACTCTTCAGCTGGATATTCTAATTTTTTTGCATATTCATATGCTTTTTTAGCACTGGCAATTCTTCTTCCATGTTCCAAATCACTTAAATATGAAATAGAAATATTCAAAATAGTAGAAAATTCTTTTAAACTCATTTCATCACAAAGCCTAATAGAACGTAACGTTTTACCTAGTGATTCATCTGCTCCATTTATTTCATTTAATTTAGCTACAAGATTTTTAGTAATCATGTTTATTTACCTCAATAACTATAATTTTAATTGATTTTTTATCTTCAACATAAATTGCCCTGTAATAATAATTAAGCCTAATAGACCTTTGCCCTTTTCGAGTACCTTTTAATGGTTCATCATGAAACCCCTTTGATTCTCGCACTTTTGCTATACCTAAGGCATTTACAGACTTTGCCCACATTTTTAGTTTTTCTACTATAAAATCTGGCAATTTTTGCAAATCTTTTATTAATTTAGTGTCATATTGTACAGTCTCATCTTTTTTAGAAGAAACATCTAATAAGGTTTTTATTTTCATACCAATATTTTACACCACATAAGGGTAAAAATGCAAATAAATATGGTCACGATTATACCAACAATAGGGAATAAACCTAATAATTAATAAAATAAAAAATAACATTTTGCATTTAGCAAGAATTGGCAGCCATTCAGAATTATTTATTTTAGTATGCTTATTGAACACCAACAGATACCTTTAATGAAAATCCTTAGCGCAGATTTTCGCATCATTCTGTTTGCTACCCTTGTTTGATAATGAGACTGATTAGCTCATGCCCAAAGCGTTGCAGTCTATTTTTGCCGATACCATATATATCTTGCAATTTATTTGTGTCTTGTGGCTTAGTTACTACCAATTCGTAAATAGTTTTATCAGGTAAAATAGCATGTTGTGATACCTGATATTTTAAAGCCAGATTATGGCGCCAAATTAAAATATCCCGATATAATTTATCATCAGACTCTGTACGTAGCCATATCACTTCGTCTTTTAACAAGCGTTTATATTCGATTCTTGCCTTAGGTAGATGAACATCTTGGATTCCACGTAAAATAGGAAGTGATTTATCATTAAGTTTTAAATGACCAATAATAAAATCTATATCAATTAAACCATTGCTATAAAGCATACGAATAATACGCCGTAAATTACGTGCATTCATTTCGGAACATAAACCAAAAGTAGATAATTTATGATGTTCCCAAATCTGTACATTTAAACTGTTTTTACCACGTAAAATATCTATAATATGCGCTGTTGTGAACCGTTGTCCTACTTTATAAATAGTAGATAGGACTTTTTGTACTAAAACTGTTGAGTCAATTAGCTCTGGTTGAGTGACACAATTATCACATTTGCCACATTTATGAGTTTTTTCACCCATAAAATCTAATAGCAATTGTGCGCGGCATACTACCGTATCACAATACTGCACCATTTTTTTTAATTTTGTTAGCTCATATTTTTTCTTTAAATCCTCAGCTTCTGCATCTAAAATCATACGATTTAAGTCTAGAATTTCTTTAAACCCATAGCTAATAATACTATATGCAGGCATTCCATCACGCCCTGCACGCCCTGATTCTTGATAAAATAGATCCAAGCTTCTTGGCATATCAAAATGATATACATAACGCACATCAGGTTTATCAATTCCTAAACCAAAAGCTACAGTTGCCACCATAATCACGTTATTATTCTGTAAAAAATAATAATGGTTAGTCTCTCGTATTTTGACATCTAAACCTGCATGATAAGCTCTAGCCTGATGATTATTCTGTTGCAAGAAATTAGTTAATTCATCTACCTTTGCACGTGAGTTACAATAAATGATTCCTGATGAATGTTTATGTTTTAACAAAAACTCTAATAACTGCTTTTTAGCGTCTTGTTTTTCTTGAGCTATATAAATAATGTTTTCACGCAGAAAAGAGCTGATAAATTCGGGGGCTTCTTTCAAACCTAAGAAATGCTTAATATCCACTTTAGTGAAACTATCAGCAGTTGCGGTTAAAGCAATGCGAGGAATATGCGGGAACACTTTATTTAAAAGGTTTAATTTTTGATATTCTGGGCGAAAATCATGCCCCCAATGTGAAACACAATGGGCTTCATCAATGGCAAATAAAGTTATTTTTATATTTTCTAAAAAACGTAAAAACCAAGTAGAGCACATTCTTTCTGGCGTAATATATACTAGCTTTATTTGCTGTTGGCGGATTTGCGAAAATGCTTGCTGGATTTGGGCAGCATCTAAATTAGAGGCAATATATAATGAACTTACACCAACTTCATTTAGAGTAGCCACTTGATCTTGCATTAATGCAATAAGCGGTGAGATCACAATTGCTACCCCATCCATAAGAAGCGCTGGAATCTGATAGCATAATGATTTACCACCTCCAGTTGGCATTAAAACAAATGCGCTTCTGCCTGCAAGTAGATGCCCTATGATTTCTTCTTGTTTATCCCGAAAATTTTTATACCCAAAAACATTCTGCAGAATGCTTAATGCACTCATTTTTTCTTAGGTTTTTTTATTTTATTATTTATTACAGAAGGTATTGCTGAACACTTTGATGCATAAATAAAGATTATAGCTCCAACAATAATCATTGGAATACAAAGCCATTGCCCCATTGATAACCCCGTATTTTGCACCAAATCTGTCAAAAAAACATCAGGTTGTCTAAAATATTCTAAACAAAAGCGAATAATTCCATACCCCATTACAAATAACCCTGATACTTGTCCAGATTTACGTGCTTTAGAAGCATATACCCATAAAATCAATGTAAGTAAAAGACCCTCACCTAATGCCTCATAAAGCTGTGATGGGTGGCGTGGCAACATAGATCCAGACTGTGGGAACACCATTGCCCAAGGCAAAACAGTTGTTGTAAACCTTCCCCAAAGCTCTCCATTGATAAAATTACCCATCCTACCAAAAAATAAACCCATAGGTACCAAAAGCACAGTAAAATCACTAACTATAAAAAAACCAGCACGGTTAAATTTAGCAAATAAATACATAACTAAAATCACCCCAAGCATACCACCATGAAAGGCCATTCCACCATCCCATACTTTTAAAATACTTAACGGGTGAGCAAAATAAAATGCTGGTTGATAAAAAAGGCAATATCCTAGTCTTCCACCAAGAACAACCCCAAGAGCACCATAAAAAATAAAATCATCAATTAATTTATTTGTCCAAAAAATATTTCCATATTTTTTAAGACGCCATTTACCAGCATAAATAAAAAATAAAAACCCTAAAACATACATAATGCCGTACCAATGGATTTTAATTGGACCTAAGCTTACTGCAACTGGATTAAGATGTGGATACATCAACATAACATAACTACCCCCATAAAATTACTTTATAATTTATCTATCAATTTAAGTAGACATTATATACTATTTTATTAATTATAAACTATTAAACACATAGTTTTTAGATGATGTTCTAGAATTGCTATAAATCCTTGAATCCAATAGAATAACAAAACATATAGCAAATATAAGGAGTTTACCCCAAGAGGTTAAAAATAATTTTAAAAAACTTGCAACTCACGTTACGTTACCATTTATATTATTGACTTGTAATATTCTTGGATAAATTAATTTAATTTTAGGAGAGTTATATGTACACACTAACTGAATTAGCGCAAAACATATTTACAAATATTAAGCTATGCAAACCAGCTATAAATCAGGATTTAAAATTATTTCATAATAAAAAAGTTTCTACTAAACTTCCGCAAAACCTACATGCCTTGGGTTGTGTCAAAACAGTATTTGATCCAAGAAATAACACAAGATATTGGTATTTAGATGAGCGATATTTTAAGTGGATCGATGATACAATACAATAAAAACTTAGTAAAAAACATGTCATACATAATACTATCTGCTAAAATACTATCCTAGAATTAGGACATAAAATTTTTGGAGTTAAATTTATGAAATTACCTATTAAAATTGCTGTTACTGGTAGTGCTGGTCAAATTAGTTATAGTTTATTATTTAGAATTGCTAGTGGAGATATGCTGGGCCATGATCAACCAGTTATATTACAATTGTTAGAGGTTGAAGCTGCTATGAATGCCTTAAAAGGTGTTGTAATGGAGCTTGAAGACTGTGCCTTTCCATTACTTCATGGTATTACAACTAGCCATGACCCATTTGTAGCATTCCAAGATGTTGATATTGCTATTTTAGTAGGGGCAAAACCTCGCTCAAAAGGTATGGAGCGTAAAGACTTACTTGAAGCAAATGGCGCTATTTTTACCACTCAAGGAAAAGCTCTAGCTCAAGTAGCTAAAAAAGATGTAAAAGTCCTAGTAGTTGGTAACCCAGCAAATACTAATGCATTAATTACTTTAAAAAATGCCCATGGATTAAACCCACATAATGTAACAGCTATGATGCGTTTAGATCATAATCGCACTATGTCACAAATTGCCACAAAAACTGGCAAACACGTAACTACCATCAAAAAAATAACTGTTTGGGGAAATCATTCTTCAACTCAGTACCCAGATATATTTCATTCAGAAGTAGATGGTATTGCAACTTCTAAATTAGTAGAGCAATCATGGTTAGAAAGTTATTTAATCCCAACTGTACAAAAACGTGGAGCTGCAGTAATTGAAGCACGAGGGTTATCCTCAGCTGCATCAGCAGCTAATGCAGCAATTGACCATATTCGCAATTGGGTTTGCGGTACTAATCATGGTGATTGGGTTTCTATGGGAATATTATCTGATGGAAGCTATGGTATACCTGAAGGTGTAGTGTATGGGTTTCCAGTTATCTGTAAAGACGGTGCTTATAAAATAGTACAAGGTTTAGAAATCAGTGAATTTAGCCGCAAAAACATGATGGCAACTTATGATGAGTTACTAGAAGAAAAAGAAGCAGTTAAACACTTGCTATAAATATAGATTGTCACACCATACTTTGTATAGCTCGCAATGACAGATTCATCACTACGAGACTTAACTTTAATTATTTTTTGTAGTCTCATATAAAGTAAAACCAAGGTATTGTTATTTAAATAAAGATTGCCTCAAACTTGCTAAATGCAAAGTTGAGGCAATAACCGACACTACTAGTAAAATACAAATTTTAGAGAAAAATTAAATGCTGGAAATAGAAAAAATAAACGAAATTGAAAAACTCTCACTGGATCTACAATCTAGGTTAAACGAGATTCGGGGGTACCTTTGACTATGAGGGTAAAAAATCTAAATTAAATGTAATCAACCAAGAATTAGAAAACCCAGATATTTGGAATGATCAACCAAAAGTACAAGAATTAAATAAACAAAAAAAACAATTAGAAAATATTGTTATCCAAATTGATGCCTTAAATATTTCCATAACAAATGCAGCCGAACTCTTTGAACTTGGCAAACTTGAAAATGATGATGATACTATTTTATCTGTTTCTACAGACCTAAATACTCTTGATACAGAATTAGCTGATTTAGAGTTTAAACGCATGTTTTGCCACCCAATGGATCCGAATAATTGTTTTATTGATATTCAAGCAGGAAGCGGTGGAACAGAAGCACAAGATTGGGCAGAAATGCTGCTACGCATGTATATGAGATACTGTGATAAAAAAGGCTTTACTGTGGAAATATTAGAAGAACAAAATGGAGATGTTGCAGGTATTAAAAATGCTTCGATTAAAGTTAGTGGAGACTACGCTTTTGGCTATTTACGTACCGAAACTGGAGTACATCGGTTAGTACGTAACTCACCGTTTGATGCTAATAATAAACGCCATACGTCTTTTTCTAGTGTTTTTGTTTACCCAGAAGTTAATGATGATATCGAAATAGAAATTAACCCAGCAGACTTACGTATTGATACTTATAGAGCATCAGGTGCTGGTGGACAACATATTAATAAAACAGACTCTGCGATTAGAATAACCCATATCCCAACAAATACCGTAGTGCAATGCCAAAGTGACCGATCACAACATCGTAACCGTGATGAAGCAATGAAAATGTTAAAAGCAAAGCTATATGAATTAGAGTTGCGTAAAAAAGAAAGCGAACGACAAAAATTAGAAGAATCCAAAAGCGATATCGGATGGGGGCATCAAATTAGATCATATGTTTTTGATCAATCCAGAATTAAAGATCTACGTACTGGAGTTGAGATTGGTAATATAAAATCTGTTATGGATGGGGACTTGGATGAGTTTATTACTGCCAGTCTAAAAACTCTCAGCCTGCATCAAACTACTTAATAGCTCGAAGTATTTAAATTGAGGTAATCTAACTATGCAAAAAAAATTAATGATAGCTCTATCTATTATCACAAAATGTGTATTTGCGTACAGTGTTCCAAGCATTGCTGTGCCAAATTTAGTTTATACCAAAACTATACAAGCAAATTCTACCACACCAGCTATTAGCCAACAAGTAGAACAAGAGCTACCGATGTTTAATGCGGATGTTAAAGGTGCTCTAATTAATTCAACCCAATTTAAAGTTATTGATTTACCCAAAGCCAATCAAATCTGGAATGGTAATAGCCAAGTGATGCTTAATCTCATCAATGGCTTAAATAGAAATTTAAACGTAGAATCAAATCTAATAGTAGAGTCTAAACCTATTGCAAGCCAAATCGCATCTACACCTAAAAATAGCAGCAATCTGCCAGATTATATTCTACTTGGGCAGGTTTCAGCAATTACTAGTGATGCAGATATTGAGCCATTGCAAGACACCAACAAAATGACTAGTCAATACAGTATTAATATATCAGTAGATTACCAAGTTGTTGGGGTAAAGGATGGTGCAGTTATTGCCTCATTTAATGCATACGGTAATGCAGGAGATGTTAAAATTTTAAATGCAAATGATGCAACACAAGTACAACATCACAATATACCATTATTAATTAATCAAGCCTCTAAAGATTTATCAGCTAACGTACTTTCACAATTACAACAACAATTTAGAGTTTCTAGTAAAAGTTATAAAATCGAATCTATTGAAAACGTGAAGGTGTACTGATGCTAAAAAATATCCTTACTTATAGTCTAATAATTACCTCTGTAGCTGCTTGTGCCAATAATCCAATCCGTTCATATAAAGATGACAGCGATAAAATGCTACAATCGCTTAATACCAGCAATATTGAATCTACAGCATATGGTAACCCAAAAAATCCAGACATTTTATTTTATATGGAATATGGTACCGCTTTACGCATGATGTCTAATTATGATAGCAGTGATTTACAGCTCGGAAAAGCCCAAAGCATTGTGGATGTCTGGACTAATAGTTGGAGTAATACTACAGGTGGCGAAATTGCAAATACAGCCATACAAATGCTAGTTAATGATAGCGCTACTGATTATGAACCTAAAGGTTATGAAAAAACCATGCTTGCAACCTATAGAGCATTAAACCATATAGATAATAATAATTGGTCAAATGCTCGTATTGAGATTAAAAAAATGTACCAAACAGAGCAAGCAATTGCTAATTATAATCAAGCAATGTATATGGAAGAAAAAGCTAGCACAAATAAAATTAATAATAGCCCCAAAGAGCAACAGCTTTATACCCAAATTTTACAAAAGTATGATTTTTCGGATATAAACTCTCCTCAAGTATTAGCTCTAAAAAATGCGTATCAAAGTGCTTTTAGTCATTATCTTGCAGGGTTTGTATTTGAAGCCTTAAATGAGCCAAGTTTATCCCGCCCAGGCTATATAAAATCAGGTCAACTAGCGCCCTTAAATAAGCTATCGCAAAAAAGTATTGATAATCTAGATAGTGGTAATACAGTTAGATCTAAGTACACTAATGTGCTAATAATTCAAGAAGTAGGACATGCGCCGCAATTAAAATCCCATGAAATACATATCCCATTTCCTATATCCACAAGAAATGCTAGCTGTATAACTAATGTTAATTTATTTTTTCCGACTCTAGTTTTAGATAAAGAAGCATCTAGTGGCTATTCTTATTTTCTTGATGGCAAATTTCAAAATCAGGAGTTATACTCTAATTACAATCTGATGGCGGCAAGAAGTTTACATGACCAAATGCCGCATTTAATTGCCCGTAATATATCTGCAGCAATTCGTAATGTGGGAGTCTCGGCAGCTAGTTGCGCGGAGGGCGGTGGTGTGGGCACTATTATCAATATAGCAAATATTATAACTGGAGCTTTGCTTGATCATGCCGATGAAAGAAGTTGGGTATTATTACCTAGCAAAGTTTATCTGAATCGTGTACAATTACCATTTGGAAAACATAATTTTAGCATTGTTGTTAACGGGATGACTTATACACAAACAATTAATCTCAATACCTCATACCAAATCATTGATATGCGAGTAATTGGGAATAAATTCTTTTTAAATACACAAAAATTAAAATAAAGGAGTTATTTGTTATGAAAAAATCTATTTTATTAATAGGTATAATGTTTGGTTTACTTAGTGCATGTTCAACTAATAAAATAAAAGACCAAGTTGAGGTTATTGGTAATAGCCTTGGAGATATTCAAATTAAAGATTTACGCTCTATGCAAGTCAATGGTTTACTAATGGCACAAGGTACTTTTCATAATACTGGTGATAAGCCAGTTAATGGATACTATCGTTGTAAATTTTTAGATGCAATGAATTTTCAAGTTGGTGAAAATCAAGTATGGCAGCTAATAACCGTATATCCAAATCAAGATGACTCATTTAGATGTCAGGCAACTGATACCAATTCAGTAAATTTTAAAATTGAATTTTCTAATAATGCTGAAAATGTTACCATATATCATTAATTATAAAAAGGTTTAAATTTATGAAAAAAATATTAACTCTGTTATCTAGTGCTGCTATTATAAGTATTATCGGTGGTTGTGCATCACCTAAAGTATCTTATGTAGATGCTAACTCAATAAACAACTTAACCACTAATTTTACTATGACAGATCTCTTACAAGTTAGCCAATCAATGTCAATTAAGTTAATTAACTCAGGGAAAATTAATCAATGTAAAACCTATACAGTATCCCCTGTTATAAATAAAACTGATCAATATATTGATACTTCATCTATTACGCAAAGCATCCAAGATAGATTATCTAATTCAAATGTTGTTACTGCTAATTATGTTGTTTCTGGTGCAGAAATGCAAAACCAAGTTGATGAGCTACAACGTCAAAATCAAAGTGGTTTATATGATAAATCCACAACAGCAAAAACTGGCAATATGTCAGGAGCAGAATGTAGAATAGATGGCTTTGTAAACAATATTACAACTGTAAGCCCAGATGGTAAAACTATGCGTGTTGATTATCAGTATAATATGAAATTAATCAATGTACAAAAAGGCATGGGATTATGGTCTGACCAAAAAATGATCTCAAAAGCACTAACTAATTAAACTATTAATTCTCAGAATATTCATAATAGAATATTCTGAGAATTATAATAAATTAGCTTTATTAGTCTACTGATCCTTATACAAAAACTGTTCAAGTTTATCAATCTTGGACCTAAATATATCATTTAACTGCAATTTATCATCAAAAATTATCAGCTTTAATTTTAAATCTGCTCCCACCCTGCAATAAAAAATATCACTAAAGTGTCAATTAAATACTTAATTGTTCTTAAAGCATCCAATATGCTAAATTTATTAAAAATTTACGCCTTATATACTATATATATACTTTGTAGCTCATCATTTTTAGGTAAGGCGGCTACGCATGACGTATAATTAAAAAATGGACTTGATATTATGTGGATATGCCATATTATATGGGTCAACTAACTTCGCAAACTCCTCATCTGATAAAAATTTCAATGCCTGATTAGCTTCACTTAAGGAGCAATCTTTATCTTCGGCATAGTGAGCTAATTTAGAAGCTTTATCATAACCAATAACTGGGCTTAATACTGTAACTAGCATTAATGAATTTTTTAGGTAATAATCTATTTTTTTATTATTAGGTTTCATTCCATCTAACATATACTCCCTAAATGAATTACATGAATCATTGAGTATATCTATAGAATGTATAATATTATAAATTATTAATGGTTTATAGACATTCATTTCTAAATAACCACTTGCCCCACCCATTGTTACAGCTAAATCATTGGCTATTACTTGCAGAGAAACCATTGCCATAGCTTCACATTGTGTAGGATTTACTTTACCTGGCATAATTGATGAACCTGGTTCATTCTCTGGCAATATAAGTTCGTGTATCCCCGCTCTAGGACCACAACTTAAAATTCGAATATCATTAGCAATTTTATATAATGAGTTAGCTAAGGTTCTTAGCATTCCACTCATTGATACCAATGCATCATGAGATCCTTGCACTGCAAATTTATTAGGTGCAGTAATAAATGGTAATTTAGTTAATATACCTATATGTTTAGCTATTGTAATAGCAAAATCCTTATGAGTATTGATCCCCGTACCAATTGCTGTACCTCCAACTGCTAACTTATATACATCAGGTAGCATCATTTTGATTCTTAAAATATTATCATCAATCATGATAGCATAACCAGAAAACTCTTGCCCTAAAGTCATCGGAACCGCATCTTGCATATGGGTGCGCCCAATTTTTACAATATTATCCCAAGATTTTGCTTTTTCCCAAAAACTTGCTGATAATTTGACCAATGTAGGCAGAAGATTATTGTTTAATTCCAGAGCTGTTGCTATACACATAGCTGTTGGAAAAGTATCATTAGAAGATTGTGACATATTTACATGATCATTAGGATGAATCGGGGTTTTACTCCCCATGATACCACCTGATATTTCAATAGCTTTATTAGAAATAACTTCATTTACATTCATATTTGATTGGGTTCCACTTCCTGTCATCCATACACGTAAAGGGAACTGGTCATCTAATTTACCAGATAATACTTCATCAGCTGCTTGCACTATAAGCTTTGTTTTTGCGTTATCCAAAACCCCTAATTCATTATTGCTAATTGCTGCAGCTTTTTTTAATAATGTTAAGGCATGAACTACTTGGATGGGTATAAGATCCTTACCAATAGAAAAATGGACTAATGATCTTTGTGTTTGAGCACCCCAATATTTATTACTTTCTACTTGGATTTCTCCCATACTATCAGATTCGGTACGATAATTTGCCATTCTTACATTCCTTATTAGATTTTAAATATAAAATATTCTTTTTTATGATGAAAAGATCCTTCATATGACTTGGTTTATATTTTAATGTTAGATAGTAAGCGTTTTTAGGGGTTATTTCTATTAATTGCATGTATTAATCTATCGGTTTCTTTCTGTTTATTATAATCAGAAATTGTAAAAAATGCCCATATAGATGCAGGAATCCACCCTAAAATAGTTATTTGTAATAATAAACATATAATGCCTTGAATTGGTTTACCAATGGTAAAAAAAGTTAACCAAGGAAGAAACAAAGCTAAAAGATATCGCATAATAAATCCACCAATCTAAAGAAATAATCTTATCATATATTAAGACTAGTATAAGATATTTCAGATATATTTCGCAGGGTAAGCGCATCAAAAAATTATCGTAAAATTAGCAAGTGTCATTCCGTGCATCACGCTTACGCGTGTGACACGGAATCCATGCACTTTGAAACATTTTAGATTCCCAATTCACATTTTTAGAGCAAAATATTTATGTTGGGAATGTCAGCTGGTCGGGGAAAAGTGCAACACCTGCTTATAAATACAAGTATAATATTGGATTAGAATAACAAAATTTAGAAAGCAGAGTAAAATGAGTAAAATGAATTTAATTCCAATGGAATCTTTTAACATAATCGGAATCTCAGTAAGAACCGATAATAGCGATATTACAAAATTAACTAATGACATGCAAAATTTATGGAATAAGTTTATTTCTGAAAACATCATGGGTAAAATCCCTAATAAAATTGAACATAACATTTATTGTATCTATACTGATTATGAAGGTGATTATACCAAACCTTATACAGCATTATTAGGCTGCAAAGTTGAGAGTTTAGATGAACTTCCAACTGGTCTAATAGGAAAAACATTCAAAAGCGGCACTTATAATAAGTTTACCGCAAAAGGCAACCTTTCTCAAGGAGTTGTTGCTAAGCAATGGAAACATATATGGGATTTAAATCTTCCAAGAAGCTATATGGCTGATTTTGAAGTATATGGAGAAAAGTCACAAAATTTTGAAGATGCTGAAGTTGATATATTTATTGGAGTTAATAAGTAATTAAATTTAAAGTGAGCTAAGTAGCTCCTTTAAGCCAGTTGTTCTAGCACTTCGATTATTTATAATATTAAGAATAGCTTCTGTGTCAGAGTAAATAGTAACTGACGACCTTGCTCGGGTAATTGCAGTGTAAAGTAACTCACGAGTTAAAAACTCTTGAGTTACTTTTTCTTGACGTTTTATATCTGGTAATAGCACATAAACATGGTTAAATTCCGACCCTTGAGATTTATGAATAGTCATTGCATAAGCTAACTGATGATTGGGTAATACTTCAGGAATAAAACTTGCTCCATTTTCAAATACTATCATTGGCTTACGTTCATTTACAACACAAATGCCAATATCACCATTATATAAACCTAAGTTAGCATTATTTTCTAAAATAAGAATCGCCTTACCAGTATACCATAACTCATTCTTACGCTCCTCACCTAACTCATTAAGTTTATGCTTTATGATTTTTTCAAGATGGAAGTTTAAATTATTTACACCTAATTCCCCAATATTCACCGCACAAAGTATAGCAAACTGCCGAAATATTGAAAAAAGCTTATTAGCAATGTCTACTGAGATTGCCGCACCATTATTTGACAATAATGGCTCGCAATGGCTGCTGTCTTTAGATACAATGTTCTCTTTGGTGCTATTATTATCGCAACATATATTGAATATACATTCTATATAGTTATCAATTGGTGAAGCATTCTTACAAATATCCATTAAAAGATTTTTAAAATTTAGTTTAACCAATCTAACTGCTGCAAAAGAGCTAACTTCTTTAGATGCAGTAAATGCTTTAATAATATCCTTACGATTGCCATCTAAAACAGCCACTGCAACTTTTGCAATAGCATCAATATTGCGATTACTAATCGTTAAATTATTTACACTAAATCGTGTGGAAAATAAATCATATTTCTGCGTCAATGAATGCTCCATTAAAGATGCAAATACATACCCCTCCTCTACCGATGATAATTGATTTTTATCACCCAAAAAAACCACATGTTTTATCTTATCTTTATTAATAGCATGCAACAATTTATAAAATAAAGGTAAGCTTATCATCGAAGATTCATCAATAACCAAAACATCTACCGCTAATGGATTATCCCTATTATGCCTAAAATAAATATCGTGCTTCTTAAAGCCCAATAATTTATGTATCGTACTATACGAAATACTATTAATAAGCTCTTGCTCTTCTTCCGTTAAAGCAAACTGCTCTATTATCTTAACCAGATTAGAAAGTATTGATTCCTTTACCCGATTAGTCGCCTTACCAGTCGGCGCACATATATGTATATTTATTTTATTTGGTAAGCCTGCATAAGATCTCATCAATAAAACCAATAAAAGTAATACCGTTGTTGTCTTCCCCGTCCCAGGACCACCAGTTATAAAGCTTAACTTATGCAAAGCACACGCTTTCATCGCCTCCAACTGCTCCCCATTCGGAAACTGACTCGTCAGAAAACGGCTTGCCGTGAACCCACGAGTGGGAAACTGACTCGTGGGGGACCCATTCATGGGAGACCCATTCATGGGAGACCCATTCATGGGAAATTCACCATTCAATGAATTCTGAGTCATTAATTGAATATGCTGATTAAGTATCTCGTTAGATAACCTTGAACTTTGATTTAAAGCGTTTAGAGCTTTAACACAACTCACCTCATAATGTAAATAACGCGTGAGATACAATAAACCACTTGCCCCCAATATTACCAAAGATAAAGGTTTTAACGCAATCTTACGCCCTACAGCATAAGAGGCACACAAGTAACTTTCATCAAGTAAACGCACAACTTCAATACTGCTAACCTCCAAAATATCAGTAGTAGCGCAAAAATCTTCAATATCAATACAACTATGCCCATCATCCATAGCTAATAATAAAGAGGTAAGCAATGAAGATAATATCTCATATTTACGAGCTGTTAAGCTAGAATTAGCCAAACCTAGTAACTTATTTATAAATGGAGTATAGTCTTTATTATTGCTTATCATTTAAATAACTCATCTAACTCTGCCACTATAGTTTGGCAATGCGCATCAATAAAAACCCCACCCTGAACATCATTTGTCACAAAGATACCTCTTACATAATAGTAAAGAGAACCGCCAAGCAATGAGCTTGCATCTTCTATCTTTAACTTAAACTCCAAGTAGCGCTTAAGAGCAACTAAATACAACAAATACTGTAAATAGTAATGTGATGAAGCAGTCTCCTGTAATAATGGATTATCAATAAGCGTAGTATCTGCACATGAAGTATAACTCTCCAAGCTATTAGTCTTATAATCTAATACATAGTATTTTCCATTGTACTCAAAAAACAAATCAATAAATCCTGTTAAAAATCCTTGGTTAATCTTATTAAGGTTACCACTCTCAATTGTAAAAGGATGCAACTCTCCATAATGTTTAGCAATAATTCGCTGAATATCCTGTGCAATACTCACTGAATTACGTATACTTAGAGTAAATTCTAGCTCACTCAGCTTATTTTCTAAAGTATTTAAAGATACCTTATCACCAAATAATCTATAATTAAATATTTCATCAATAATTAACATAAACTCCTCACATAATGAGGGGTCCACATTAGATTCTAATAAAATTTGTTTAGTTAAGGATTCTGTTAGGGGATAGTTTTCACATAAACTATGAACCAATACCCCAAACTTTGCTCCGCGCAATTGATTCAATATTTCATATTTATAAGATACTGAAACAAGTTTAGTATGAGGTGTTACTTCTTGATTTGATGCTGAAACAAGTGTAATGTTAGAAGCACTATCAAAATAATCATATATATTTGAATTTTCTTCATTGACATTGCTATGGGTTAGGCTAGAATAACTTTGTCGAAAAAAATCCACCTCAAGTTTTTTGGTGTAAGGAATATATGCTATATCTGATGTTTTTGGAGAAGCATGAGCATCATGAATATTTAAACTAAATGCCAACTTAGGCTGAGATAGCTTAATTAAATCAGCGTTAGTAATATCATCACGTAAATAAATAGAAACTCCAGCTAAAGTAGACATATCTTTTATAGAATTTTGTGGATCAGTAAAAATCTGTGGATAGTTAAATAATGAATGTGTCACATCTTTATTATTAGTGGATATAAAGCCAAATAACTCATGAATTTTTTCTGGTCTAGAGCTTTTATAATATCCTTTACTTGATTTTTTAACTTCATTTAAATAAATATAAATCCTAGATTTAGCACGAGTTAGAGCCACATAATTTAAGCGATTAATTTCGCTATTTTCTTCATCTAGCATTTTTTGAATAATTAATTTATCTGTAGTTAAGCAATACTCTTCTACATTATCCTCATTACGATATTTAACAAACTGTAATAAGTCATCTAATTGATCACCTTTCGGTGGTTGATTATTTTTACTAAAAAATGGACAAAATAAAATATCAAATTCTAAACCTTTAGATTTATGCTGAGTCATTACTTTAATCTGTGCCTCATCATTATCTAAGCGTACTAGCTCTTCATCTTTACCATCAAGCTCCACTTCTATCGCTTCATCTTGTATTGCCGCTAAGATTTTCTGCTTAAACCAATAAAGTAATTCGGAATAATTATTTAAATTTAAATTGTATTTATGTAATAGCTCTCCAAGTTGCATTAAATTGGAAACTTCTCGATTGGTTAATCCACTCTGATTATGTGTAGCAATCATTTCTAAATCTCTAATTAATGCATAAATTAAAGATATTACCCCACCTTTATTTAACGCTTCTTTGTAAATAAAAAAGCGTTGTTGAATATTTTCCCCATTAGGCAAGTAATAGGAGTTTTGTACAAAATCATTTAACTGGGAATATGGTATGTTAAATAGGTTAGTCGCTAAAGCCTTTTGCATTAAACTAAAGTTAGAAATATCAAATACTGCCTGTAAAATTTGTAATAAATCACGAGCGGTAGTTGTAGTAAAAATATTGCTACGTTTATGTAAACTTGCTTTTATACCATAGTTATTGAGTTGCCGAACAACTTCAACTGCCTCATAATTTTTAGTAACTAAAATTGCTATTTTACTTACTAACGTGGCATCAGATTTTAATAATGCCAGAATCTCAAAAGTTATTGCTTGGTAAAGCTTCTCTTGCTTAATAGAAGCAGTATTACCTGTAATTGCAATAATTTGTACTGGAGTATCGTATATCTTTGAATTTACCCCAGAATTTAATAAAATATTTTGTAGAACATCTTGAGAAGGAAGAGAAATTAATTTATTCTGAGCTACTTTTGCCTCCACCTCTTGATAATCAATATTTTCACCAAAACAAAATAAATTATTGTGAGACATAAAAAGACAATTAATAAAATTAACTATATCCTTATGCTGTCGGTGATTATCACTTAAGGTTAGCCGATTATCAATACTATTTTTTGCAGCTAAATATACATTAATATCTGCCCCACGAAATCGATAAATAGCCTGTTTAGGATCTCCAACCACTACTACATTACCACGTAACGCGTTACCACGTAACTCGTTACTTTGTAACACGTTACCTCGTAACTGTTTGCTTTGTAACTGGCTTTCGGTACTCATTTGATAAATTTCACTAAAAATTTGCCATTGCAAATCATCAGTATCTTGAAATTCATCAATAAAAGCAATTGGATAATCTTTAAATATCTTTGTTGCTAAATCCTTATTATGTTTAACACTGCTTGCAACAATAGAAATCAGTGAGTCATAATCCAGCTGATTGATATTTTTTGTATATTTGATATAATGTGTATTAATGTAATTAATAACCCCACTTAATAAATTATTTAATATATCATCATTACTAGCATTATCTTCAAGTAATAAGATACTTAAATCTGGATTATTCAGTGCCTTATAAATAACCTGATGTTCGTTGTTATTATAAACAAAAAACCTTTTAGTAATAGGCAACTTTTTTGCTATAGATTCAATAATTTCTGAATCATAACGCACACCTAATACTCGCTCTAAAGTTTTGTAAACAGTCTCAATATCATTGACAAATATAGGGTTATTTATGATTTTTTCACGGAAGAAATTTCTAATTAATGAAGTTATAAGGGGTTTTTTACTACTTACTAAAGTAAACGGATAATTAATATTACATTCTAACTGATAGTTTTTGAGAATTTTATTGCAAAAACCATGAATTGTATATATTGAAGCAAAATCAAAATTTTGTACAGCACGGGTAAGAATCGCTAAGCTTTGATCAAAGTTATCATCTGAGTGCAACAGTATTTGCTGGATAAATATATCATTAACATCATAAGGAGTATTATGTTTGATTGCAATTAAATTATCAATAGTTTCATAAATATAGCATAAAATACGAGTTTTTAATTCTATAACCGCATTAGTAGTAAAAGTAACCACCAAAAACTGTTCTAAAGATAAATCCGTACGCGTAAGTAATGCTTTAATAAACAAACGCTCTACTGTCCAGGTTTTGCCTGTTCCAGCACTTGCCTCTATAACATATGCTTGATTGTGATTAGAAAAACTAACCTCTTGAATAGGAATTAATTTATTAGACTTTTTTATTATTACCCCTCCCCACATACATCCAAAGTTTGTGGATCCTCAGAGCTAGTCTGAGGATGACAAATGCCATATTATAGCATAATCTGAGTATTATAAATGTATACTAGCGGATATGCAATTTAGCATAGAGCTACAGTTAGAACCCTATTGTTAAATAATCAATAGCCAACCCTTCACCAAGATATAGATTTGACCATGAAGTACCTCCATCTAGTTCTAAACTAAAAATATTTCCATCTTCTGTGCCAACATATAATTTACCACTGTCAATAGCTATAGTATCAATACCAGAATTACCTAAACCATCTGCATTAATTAAAGACAAAGTATTATTGTCAGTTGATTTTAATACTTGACCTGCTCTTGTCCCCACATAAAGTGTATTTTCAGATGAGGCTATGGCATTTATTTCAGCATCTGCAGATACAGAAATATCTAATAATACCCACGTCGAATCAATAGTTGAGCTATATATCTTGTTGGTACTTAACTCTGCAACATAAATAGTACCACTTTCATCTACTGCAAGAGAGTTTATGTATCTTCCAGGATTACCTAATGGTTTCCATTCTATCGTACTTCCCTCATCCAGATTAGCTTTAAATACCCCTTGGCTCCACGTTGAAGCATAAATAATATTATTTTTTATAACAATAAGTACTTCTA
>Ga0315906_10003280_pt1 | contig 21569 bp, 17 predicted proteins | sample LakEriMetagenome_4_FD_203526 | JGI IMG/M metagenome (GOLD analysis project Ga0315906, IMG submission 203526) | Freshwater fungal communities from buoy surface, Lake Erie, Ohio, United States - Buoy 2 MA122 | ecosystem: Environmental > Aquatic > Freshwater > Lake > Lake biofilm | place: USA...
TGATCAACATGGTACCGCAATCATTAGTGGTGCAGCATTGCTCAATGCACTAGATATTCAAAACAAGAAAATCGATGAAGTGATTGTCGCTGTGAGCGGTGCCGGTGCAAGCGCGATTGCATGTTGCAGAATGTATGAAAAATTGGGCGTGAAGAAAGAGAATATCTTTCTCTGTGATCGCAAAGGACTCATCTTCCCTGGAAGAGATGCAGACATGACAGAAACCAAAGCTGAATTTGCCAATGGAACGGGTCCGGCTGATTTGGCAGATCTCATGAAAAAGGCTGATGTCTTTTTGGGCTTGAGCTCAGCCGGTCTTGTCAGCAAAGAGATGATTGCTTCCATGCCTGCAAATCCGATAGTATTCGCACTTGCAAATCCTGATCCTGAAATTTCATATGAAGATGCATATTCTGTGCGTACTGACATCATCATGGCAACAGGCAGAAGCGATTATCCAAATCAAGTGAATAATGTTCTTGGCTTTCCTTTCATCTTCAGAGGCGCATTGGATGTTCGTGCAAAAGCAATCAATGATGAAATGAAAATTGCAGCTGTATATGCCCTTTCCGAATTAGCAAAAGAACCCGTTCCCGATTATGTGGTCCGCGCTTATGGCGGAGATCCTATTGTCTATGGTAAAGAATATATCATTCCAAAACCACTCGACAATCGCGTTCTACTTTATGTTTCACCCGCCGTTGCAAAAGCCGCCATTGAGAGTGGTGCCGCGCGTTTAACCACGCTTGATATCGATCAATATCGTGTGCAACTCGAATCGCAACAAACAAAAGTTCGCAGATTCATCGCAGGTGTGATCAATGGTTTGCAAAAAGCCAAAAGCAAACAACGCATTATCTTTACCGAAGGTGATGATATCAAGGTATTGCGTGCCGCAGAGATCATTGTACAACTTGGCATTGCCAATCCAATACTCATTGGAGAAATTGCAAAGATTCATGGAATGGCGGATGAGCTCGGCATTGAACTCAATGGGATTGAACTCATTGATGTTTCGAATCTTCAACATTTGGAAGAATTTGCCTCATTGCTCACAATGAAAAGACAAAGAAAAGGCATGACGATGACGCAGGCCAATCGCATTGTGCGTCGTCGCATTGAATATGCCGCCATGATGCTCGAAACAGGCAGAGCAGATGGTCTGATTTCAGGCGTGAAATTAAACTATGGAGATTCCATCAAGGCAGTACTTGAAATCATTGGTACGGATCCACGATATTCAAGAGTGGCTGGCATACAAGCAGTCATCAATAAAAAGGGTGATACATATTTCTTTGCGGATGCAACAATCAATATCAATCCGAATGCAGAAGAATTGGCTGATATTGCAATCATGACCGCAGAGTCCGCAAAACGATTTGACATGACACCAAAAGTTGCTATGCTATCATTTAGTGATTTCGGTTCATCAAGCGATGCATCCGCAATCAAGATGCGCGATGCTTCGCGTATTGCAAGAGAACGCCATCCGGAACTTATCGTTGATGGAGAAATGCAAGGTGATACTGCCATCGGCGGAGAAAAAGCCGCGGATAATTTTGCATTCAGTTCCATTCAAGGCGATGCCAATGTGCTTGTCTTCCCCGATCTCAATGCCGCGAATATTTGCTATAAACTCATGTCGAAAATGGGTGAAGCAGAAGTCATCGGACCAATCCTTGTCGGCATGAATAAACCCGTTCACATTCTCGACAGAAGTGCAGATGTGAATGATGTCGTAAGCATGACCGCCATTTGCGCCGATGAAGCATTGGCAAAAGTGAGAGGACGATAATTCATGTCAAGAAGAATGATTCAAAGAATCCTGGAGCAATGTCTATACTTGATATTGCTCCTGATCATTCTTCAGGGTTGTGCAAATCCATTGCCACCTTCAGGCGGACCCCGTGATATGGAGCCACCGAGCATCGTGCGGACGATCCCCACCGATAAAACTATGATGTTCAGCGAGAATACTATTCTTATTGAATTCAGTGAATATGTCGATAGAGCCAAAGCTCTTCAAAGCATCATGATCACGCCCGCAGTGAAATATGAAGCATCATGGAGTGGGAAAGAATTGGAACTTGCAATTATTGAACCATTGCAAAAGAATATCACATATGCATTGTCAATCGGTACAGACTATGCAGACTTTGCAGGCAATAAACCGAGTCAATCCCATACGATCATTTTTTCGACGGGAAATTCCCTGGATTCAGGAATGATTCAAGGAAATGTATTCGGACAATCTGCCGGAGCATATGTATTTCTACTTTCGGCGAAGGATACAATCTCATTTGATCCAAGCAAGCAATCAACCACATATAAAACGCAGATTGGAGCGAGCGGACAATTCTCTTTTAATGCTTTGAGCATGGGAACATATCGTATCTATGCATTGCAGGACATGTTCAAAGACGGACTCTATGATATTGGAACAGATGGATTTGCAATGGCATCAAGAGATGTCAGCATTCCCTCTGAATCTCAATCGATTACAATGAAATTGAGTGCTCCCGAAGATACACTTTCTCCAATGCTCTCAATGGCAATGCAAACTGATAAGGGAATGATTGAAGTTCGATGTACCGAACCCATACTCCCTGAATCAATCAATGCCAAAGGTTTCGATTTGAGAGATGAAGCAGGTAATGCGATTATGATTCTTTCTGCATATGGTCATTATCAGAAATCACAAATAATTGTGATTGAACATCCAATTGATCAATTGCCAAAGAGGATTTCGCTTAATCGTGAATTTGCTTCGAAGGACAGTGCCGGAAACTTGCTAATTGATACTCTTTCACAAAGAGAAATACTATCAAGAGAAGATAAGTCACCAAAACCTAACATTCACTCCTTGTCTGTTAAAGATAGTGGTATGATAGCATTGAATCCAATGATTGAACTGATACTCACCCATTCCATAGATATTGAGCAATTGACCAAAAGCATCAAGATGCAATATAGAACAATCGACATACCATTGAATGTAAGTGCAAAATCCAATAATCATATCATGATCCAGCCCAAAGCAAAGCTCACTTCCAATGCATGGTATGCAATCACGATAGATCTAAATGGAATGAATGACAAAAGAGGAATATCATTTCAGGATACAATTATTTCTTTTCACCTGAAGACAATGGATGATAAATTGTATGGCGCAATCAAAGGAGAATTGCTTGACGCAAGTGGGAGTGGACCATATATCATCATCATCAAGAATGAGAAAGGTCAAGAGTTCAGACATCGGATTGAAAAACAAGGCATCTATTCAATGGCAGATATTCCTGTCGGTACTTATTCCATAGATGCATTTGAAGATAAGAATAATGATGGCAAGTATGATCTTGGATCAATCAAACCATTTCGGTTTTCAGAGAGAATCACACAAAGGAAAGAGACAATAACCGTGCGTCCTCGTTGGACCATGGATGGCATAAACATACAATTCCGGGAACCATGAGAACATATTTTTTCATCCTTTCAATTATCATGTCTCCCCTTTTGTTTGGAGACACTCTAACTATCAATCAAGCAATATCAATTGCACTTGATAAATCTTATGCAATTCGGATTGCGAAGAATGATGCAGAAATCGCAAAAGTCAATACAAATTATGCATCAGCGGGCATGCTTCCTTCCATAACCGCATCACTTGGTCAAACCGGCGGAGTGAATACCATCAATCAATCACTTCTCAGTGGACAAGAAATCATTCGCGAGTCAGCGGGTAATTCCGGCACAAATGCAGGGATTGCACTGAATTGGACATTATTCGATGGATTCGGAATGTTCGCTTCATATGAGCGCTTACAAACACTCAAAGACATCGGTGAACTCCGCCTTCGCGCTTCCATGCAACAATCCATAGGCAATGTGATTAGAGCATATTGCTCCATGGTCAGAAATCAAGCATTGATAAAAGCCGCATTGGAAAGAGTGAATCTTTCAAAAGAAGGACTTCGCCTCGCTTCACTTCGATATTCCGTGGGACGATCTGGAGAACAAGAACAATTGCAAGCAACAGTTGAAATGCATGCTGATAGTGTAGCTCTGATGCGCCTCAAAGAACAATACAGACAGGCCAGATTACAACTCAACAATGCAATGGGCGGACATCAAGACACGCTATATGCAGTGAGCGAAGAATTCCCCAAATTCGACATCAATGATGAAGTCATGAAATCGGAAAACATTGAAAGGAACAATCCTGAACTACTAGCAGTAAAAGCGGGCACTATTGCAGCAGATGCAATGCTCCGCCAGATGGAAGCAAGGGCATATCCAACTTTGTCATTGAATTCGGAATACAATTTCAATCAAGCAAGCAATGATGGATCATTCATTCTTTCGAGTAGCGTTAGAGGAGCAAGTTTCGCATTGACAGCCCAATATTCCTTGCTAGATGGTTTCAGGCTTGGCCAACAAATCGAATCAGCGACAATAGAAAAGAAGAATACCGAATTGCAAACTGAGCAAGTACTCGATAATTTGCAATCATCACATGCAATTGCAAAAGGATCTTATCTTACAAGTAATGCAATCGCTACTTTACAAGAACAAAATATTTCCATGGCAGAAAAAAATGCAGGGATTGCACTTGAAAGATATAAGCAGGGTGCCATGAGTAATTATGATTTCAGAATTACTACTCAATCGGTATTTGATGCTCGATCCACATTGACTCAAGCAAAATTCGAAAAAGCAATATCAGCACTTGAATTATTGCTTCTAACAGGTTCACTCAATGAATTCATGAAATAATGATGCATTCTTTTTTGAAATATGCTTTGCAACTTTCTCTAATTTTTCTTTCCTGTTTCATGATTGGAAAGGCAGAGGAATATTTTCCAAAAGTATATTCCTCAAAAAGAAAGATAAATGACAAAGCATTGGTTCATGATGCACGGTTCAATCGTTTCATCGAGATTTCTAGATCATCCATACTATCCGGTGGTGTCTCTCAAATACGCTTTTCAAAAGACATTGATGTTCAATCCGGAACAATTCTTTCTTTTCCCTTCCCCATTGAAGACATACTCTCAACCGGAAAAGAATCCATTTTGATTGCAGTGTCAGGACAGAACTCACGCATCATGCATATCAAAACAAATGGGAAAATCATTGCCACTGACTCCCTTTCTTTTCCAAGAGGAAGAGATACCGTGCATTTCATTCACGCGGATGATTCAATTGCATTTGTGAGATTTGGTGACAATATCTTTTCTCTTCAATTCGGTATTGATTCCATCATCACGCAGAATCTTGCAAGTCAGGTTTTAGCTGTGGAATCTCATCAGAATGGTTTTCATTGCATTTCCAGAAGTGCGGGCGGACTCATAATTCGTTCTTTCAATAAGCATGGAGACATCCAAAAAGAAACACCATTTTCACCAATGGGATCCATCTATTCGATTCAATCCACCCAAAATGCGATTCTGGTTCTTTCCACAGCCACCGGTGAAAGCACGAATGGTTTTTTGTTGGACCTAAGAACCGGAAAACAAGATATGTTATTCTTTCCGGGATCACTGACAACAACCGTCATGTGGGAAAAAGATGAAAAACCAGTTTTGTCATGGATTTCAGAAGATGAGAAAGGATTCAACACTATTTCGATTCAACAACAGGGTAAACAAACAAATACACTTACTTTACCGAATCGATTTACAGATGCATTGACATGTAGAATCATTGATAATTCACTGTTTTGCCTGTTCTCCGATGGTATTTGTGAAATTGACATTGAATCGAATTCTCTTGAATCGGCAAGCCCCATTTCATCTATGCGTGTATTTGCAAGTGGGAATCCATATATCATCAAATTGAATGATGAATATGTCATCACGATGAAAAATGGCTATATGTTTCTTGAAATGACGCCTGATCAACTATGGTGGCTTAGACGCTTCATTGCAACATCGGGAGCATTTCTCATACCCGGCATTATCCTCCTCATCATCATTATTTTTTATCGCCGTTATTTGCTTCAAAGAAGATTCCTTGAAGCCGGGCTTGAATTGAGTGGAATGGGAATTCTCATTTATCTTGATTCCGAGGGAAGATTGATTAAAGTGAATTCTACAGCAAAGTCAGTATTACATATTTCACCGGATATTCCACTGCATAGACCGATACGATATTATGTCAGTAAAAGTCATCTTTCCGAATTGCTTGATTTCATTGAAACAGCATTGATTGAAAGAAAACCAATGCAAAAACAAATCACGATCGGTGAGAATGAAGCTGTAAAGGAATTTATATGGGGTGCAACTCCGCTGTTTGGATTTGCGGGAAGTTTTGCCGGATGTATTTTATCCGGAATTGACATCACAGAAGAATTGGAAAAGAAAAGATTGACAAATTGGGCACAACTTGCTCATGACATGCAAACAAATCTTTCTATCATCTTACTCAATGCTCAGCAATTACAAATTGTTGATGAGAAGAACATCATTCGACAAAAGAAGATATTATCTCAAATCACTTTGCTCATGCAAAGAGTCAGGGATATCGTAACAGTAGGCAGAGAGGAAATTGCAAGTTATTCTCCGAATGATGCACTTCTCATTTGTAAAGATGTAATTGAAGAATTTGATGATCAACTGTATCCTAATGCCAAATTGAGTTTCAGTGGCAAACCGGTCATGTTATTTTGTGATCCAATCAAACTCACTCGTGGTTTGAGAAATGCCGTTGAGAATGGAATGCGAGCATTGCAGAAACAACCAGGAACAGTTGATTTATCTTGCTCACATGATGATAGGTTTGTCTATTTCAAGATCAAAGACTCCGGTATCGGTATGGATGATCATACGAGAGCCAATATGATGAAGCCCTATTTCACCACAAAAAACAGTCAAGGTGGATATGGCATCGGAACAATGGTCATGCAAAAAGTTGCAGAATTACATAATGGTAGAATTGAAATTGGATCCGAACCGGGCAAAGGTTCGGTGATTACATTCATCATTCCACTTTTGACATCCAAACCGGATGCTTCTTAATATAAATCCGGTGTTTTTGCAGTAATGTATTCACTTTGGCAATTCCGTATGTTGCCTTAGAACAAATTGCTTTCAACTTTCCCCTATAGATTAGGTTCACATGTTTTCAATTCCGGCACTCACAGGCATTCGAGCAATTGCGGCAGGAGCTGTTTTTTTTGGTCATGTTTTGCATGATCATCTCAATGAGTCATTGTCTGTATTTAAATATGGCTGGATTGGCGTAAACATGTTTTTTGCACTCAGCGGATATTTGTTCTATTTGCTGTATGTGGATGCGCTCAAAGACAATACTTTTTCTTGGAAGCAATATCTATCAAAGCGCTTTATTCGAATTTATCCTCTTACTATACTAGTCATATTGCTTAGCATTGCAGCATTGCCATTTACTTATGGCTTGATGGATATTTTATCACATTTGACATTATTACATGGGTATTATCCTCCATTTAGATTCTCGATAAATCCTCCGCTTTGGACATTATCCGTTGAGATAAGTTTCTATCTTCTTGCTCCAATGTTAATACTCTCGATGTCATCCATCTTTCAATCTTGGATTGAGAGAGTATCCAATCGAGAACGCATTTCTTCAAAAATGAAAATAGCATTGATTTCAATCTTCATGTGGGTTTTGGGAGTTGCTTTTTGCAATGGCATCACGGAGATATATCAAAATTTTTGGTATTATTTTATTGGTAGTTGGGATGGAACTGCAGGAACATTGACAATCTTTGGCAGACTCGATGACTTTATCGCAGGAATGGCCATAGCCGCCTATGCCAGACATTATCCGAAAGGAAAATTATCCGGTGATCTACTTGTATTGATCGGTACGGTTATCATTACAATTGCATTGATATTTACGGATACAAATGGTGGTGCGAATTTAGTTGGTAAACATAAATTATCCGATTTTGTATTTCCATCGCTTGCATTCGGATCAGGTATCATCATTATGGGATTGCATCGAGGTGGTATAGTTGCAAGGGTATTGTCCACAAAGACGATGGTCCTTTTAGGAGATATCTCATTCGGACTCTATGTCTTGCATTATCTCTCTGTACCCGGCCATCCCAAATCGGCTTTGTCACTTCAATCATATCTGGAATCCATCGGTATTCATTATTCGATTTCTGCAATGATCGGATACATTCTTTTTTCAATACTTGCATTTGTGTCATTGAAATTTTACGAAAAACCAATTGGGAAATATCTGTCGAAAAAAATGCTGGGGACATAAAGCATATTCAATTTTAACAAGGGGGATTTATGAGTAACATCATTCAAAGGGGAATGAAGTATCTATGTTCCATTTCATTCCATGTCATTTTTCTACATTCAATCATTGGAATTGGATTTGTTCATGCACAATTTCCTAAACTTGATTGGGGATTCTATCATCGTGCGGAACCACTTCTATCAGGACATCCACATGATTATTTCCATGCAACCGGAGAACTCAGACCATATTCAGGAATCGGTGATTTCTCGCATCATAGATCTGCACTCCCCAAAACACTGTTTCATCTCTATTCTTTTGATGATGATGTGACGCATTTGATAAAACATCCTCCGGCAATATTGCGATTGCAATCCGGCATCATCACTCAAGATAATCGAGCAAAACATGTATCATCTGCCATTGAATTCAGAATAGGAGAAATCTATCATCCTTCAGTACATGAGGAACAGGCAGGCAAGATAGAAAACACGCAAATCCAAAATCAATCAGGAGTAAAAGACAAGCCACTCATAGTGCAAAGGGGTCTTGGATTCTCTGTTCAAAAACAAGGCATGCAAGGCACTGAAGAAGACGGTATGTTGAATGTCATGAATTTATACTCGCAAAAGAGAACAAATGCACAGTCTCAATCTGACTGGATGCCCAGAGTAGGCATTGGAAACAATCAGCCCCTTGAAGCATTGCATCTAGGCAATACATTCACTTTTCATGCAGGTGGAGCAAGTCGAATTGCAGACAATCTATATTATGATCCCGATGAGCAATGTGACAAGAAAATAGTGCCAGGTTATTCATCATCCATTTCCATGCATCGCGGCAGAATTGTACTCAGCAATAGTTCATTATCAGGAATTGGTATTGTTACCCAATATTGGGGCGATGAATCAACATTGAATGGAATTGCAATAGATCATCAAATAGGGATGAGCATCGGCAAGCAGTATCCAAATGCCACTCTTGATATCATGTCCAGAACATCTGATCGCATGAAGAATGCATTAACCATCAGAAACAGTGATCATTCCACGCTGATGAATCTTACATCACATGGGGCATTGGGCATATATAATGCAACGCCGAAAGAAAGGGTCCATATTGGCGAAAGACTCACTTTACATGCCGGAGGGGCCAGTATAATAGGAGACAATATCTATTTTGATTCCATTCCCAGAGCATTGGAAAATGGACAATCCGCTTCCCTATTCTTCAGTAAAGGCACAATTCAATTGGCTAATACCGCTTTTGCAAATGCCGATGCATCATGCTCTTATAGATTGGATTCACTGGATGATAAAACCATCCGCGGCCTTGTCATAGAGCCCATGCAAGGCTTATGTGGCATTGGGACAAATCAACCGAAAGCCAGATTGGAAGTTTTAGCACAATTTCATGACACAATATCTCCAGCTTTTTCAATTGCGACAAAAGCAAATGAGAGGTATTTTACGGTCACGGGACAAGGTAAAGTCGGCATTGGCATTGCTCAACCAAGACAATCACTACATGTCGATGGCAATGTGATGATTGGCAATGAATGGAATGATACACCAGAGTGTGAGAACACGGGAAATCGTTTGACTGTAGCAGGAGCTATCATTGCAAAGGAAATACTTGTCACTACCGACTCATGGGCCGATGATGTATTCGACTCAGATTATGAACTCATTACTCTTGATTCATTGGAACGATTCATCATTTTGAATAAGCATTTGCCCAATATGCCAACCGAAGCAGATGTCAAAGATGCCGGCATACACTTGGCTTCAATGAATAGCGCATTGCTCAGAAAAATCGAAGAGCTTACTTTATATGTGATTGATTTGAAAAAAGACATACATGCCATGCATAAAATCATGGAAACTTTGCCTGTCAATGATTGAGGGAATATGACTATGCTACAACATAAGATTTCATACATATTGATATTCTTCATGCATATAATGCTGTATTCACAGAATATGAATACATGGGATATTTCCTTTGGTAAAGTCTTGAAGGGCCCAGAATCCGCTCCCGCAGCAATCACCATGCACAGGAATGCATTGCATATCGGAGGATATTTCACAAGACTGAACAGCAATACACCGCAATTCTTCGTCACAGGACATGTTGCTTATTATAAGGAAGATTCTTGGCAAGACATGGAAGGTGGACTGAATGCACCCATCAAGGCAATGTATTCGGCAAATGATGGCAGACTCTATGTTTCAGGTGTATTTACTCTACAAGGATCGGAAAACATATCCGGCATTGCTTTTTGGGATGGTGGAAAATGGCAGGGAATTCCCGGTTTGCAATTCGGGTCTGTCAATGCATTGGCCCATGATGGAAGTTCACTATATGCCGGAGGTATTTTTCCCGGAATTGGAAATGCAAAAAGTTCGGCCATCGCGAGATATTCTAATGGTACATGGCATGCATTGGAATCCGGGCTTGGAAAGATTCCATCTCAAATGAAATCTCAGGCTGAAGTGAAGGTTCTAAAATATGCACAGGGCAAATTATTTGTCGGCGGAGATTTTGATTCCGCGGGATTGATACCTGCAAAAAACATTGCGTATTGGGATGGTAAAGAATGGCATGCTTTGGGATTGGGTCTTCCCGGGACAATTAATGATATCACGATTCTGAATAATGGAAATATCATTGTCGCTTCAACCATCACAAAAGGCAATGTCAAAGAATGCGCTCCTTTGATGTCTTGGAATGGAAATAACTGGACCGCTTTGGGTTTACCACCAAATTGCAACAGCATACAAGCTTTATCGACTGATGGAATGAATGTATTCATTGGTGGAGATTTCACAATCGATTCTTTGAACAAGGATTATGGTCTTGCGATTTGGAATGGCAGTTCTTTCTCAAGCATCGGTGGCGGAGTACAAGGCAAAATCACATCGCTATATTACCATGATGGTATGCTGTATTGCGGTGGTTCATTTCTCAAGGTGTCTGACTCACTAGCATGCAGAAATATCGCAGGATTTAGATTCAAAGAAAAGGAAGTTCTATATCGTGATTCATCACTAAAGATCAGGACTTTTCCCAATCCCAATCAATCAGGAAAAGTTTCCATTTCATTCTATATTGAAGAACCCGGTGAAGCCGAATTATGCATCATCACTTCTGATGGGAGAATCCTTCAATGTTTTGCACAAGCATATTATACAGCCGGTTTACATGAGATCATATTGAATACCGATGGAATATCATCCGGTCAATATCAATGTAGCTTATATCATAAAGGGAATACATCTACAACAACCATGCTTATCATGCATTAACTTGGGGACATTATCATGAGAACAAAACATTGCATCAATCGATGCATCAAGGGGATTGCTTTGTCTGCAGCATTCATGTTTATGCACATTTCCTTGCAAGCACATAAAGAGCCGACACATCAGTATATCATTCGAGAAGCATATCAATTATTGAAGAAACATTTGGGTACTTCCATTCCTGAGTTTGAACTCCATATTCTCGGAAAGAATGCTGAAGGAAGAGAGGGTGAATTCCATGATCGAAAAGCTGATCCTTGGTCATATTCCACTATGTGTGGTGGAGCTTGGAGTGAAGATCATCATGATCCAATTCGATTCATGCATGAACATGAGTACTTTTTCAAAAAAGGAATGTTCACAAGCATCAATCATTTTTGGGATCCCGATCAATCCGATCATGGATTCAATACTGCATTCGAACTTCATCTGCCATGGAATCCATGGCCTACCGGACTCTTCGAAACCAATATCTGTGCACTCGCAAGAACATATGCATCTGATTTTGAGCATGATCTCATGGCCTATCGCAAAGCGATGATTTATATCTCCAGCTCTGCTTATATGCCAAGTCTTCAAGAAACTTATATGATACAACAAAACGGAAATGAATTTCCCGGAGCAGGCTACTATGGAAAAACACTATTTGATTGGTATCATGGACGATTTGCTTATGATGATGCTCAACTGGAAAAACGGAAGAAGGACATCATCTATTCAATCATAGGAAGAATTGCTCATTTGCTTGGAGACATGAGTATTCCGGCACATGTCAAATGCGATGAACATGGACTATGGCATGATCCTTATGAAGATGCAATGAATTATGTGGAATGGTCGGGAAACAAAGAATCTCCTTGCCTCGATATGAATAAGAATATTCCGGCTTCAAAAGCAAGAGTTGAGTATTGGAATCATGAACGCATTTTCAGTGAGAAAGGAAGCATCGTCTTTCCATCGTGCTCATTGTTCACAGATAATCCGTATTGGACTTTATTCTATTCTACAGCACAAGTTGCAGACTACTTTGCAAGCAATCGATTCGCAGGAGATGATGATTATATACCAATAGGCGAATTACCTGCCATACTCACACGTGCAAAAGAGCAAGGCATTGGACCTAGATTGACAAACTTTGTGGATGGTCACCCAGAATTGAGTGGATATGCGAGAAATGAGGAAGATATTCTTGCTATTCGAGATATGACATTTCCATTCGTGATTCGAGCAACGGCAGGACTTCTGTATCAGATTGCAATGGAATGTCAATTGATCAATCCCGAAGATGCACGATGTCCTGCAATTCTAACACTCAATAATGCAATATTGGAAGCACCGCAATATATATTCGAAGCAATTGATACAATTCATGTCGGTGATTCAAAATTACCACTATTCATTACAAAGCATAATGATAAAACTCTCATTAAGGCAGGCAAAGTCATTTACTTCAAATCAGGGTTTCATGCCAAATCAGAATCGAATGTACATGCATTGATAGGTCCATGCAGTGAATGTCATGATGCCCCCACAGACGCAGTCTTGGTATCAACACCAATGGAACACCCAATAAAGACACTGGAGTTTACTGTTTTGTCAATTACAAAGGAAGAGCATGACCATACTCTTCATCTTGGTTGTTGCTCATCAAATGGAATGATATCAATCGAATTAAAAAATGAACTGGGTATGATACATGAAGAATTACGAAATCATCATGCCATCTTCGATGAAACTGACATTGATAGAATCATAGAAATACAAAACTCCGGCATTTATGAAATCAATGTCGAATTTGAAAATGGAATGAAAGAGAAGCGCATCATAGCTCGATTATAAGACAGACTCGGCAAGTGCAATTGCTATGCGATCTGCAGGAAGAAGAGTCAATCCATCGAATGTTCGTGAAAGTTTAGCAACATTTCCTTTAGGTAGCAGAACTCTTTGAAATCCCAATTTTTGAATCTCAGATAATCGTTGTTCAATGGAAGAGATGGAACGCACTTCTCCTGTCAGACCTATCTCACCCATTATCACCATATCCGATTCAAGTGGATTATCTCGAAGTGAACTCACTAGGGCAGCGGCCATGGCCAAATCCACAGCAGGATCGCTTAATGTCATTCCACCGGCGATATTGACAAATACATCAACATCTCGAAAATTGATGCCAAGTCTTTTTTCAAGAACCGCAATGATCATTTGCAAACGCCTATTGTCAAAACCTGTGGCCGTTCTTTGTGGATTACTATATCCCGTGGATGTAACCAATGCCTGAACTTCAATGAGCAATGGCCTTGTACCTTCGATCGTGGCAACGATTGCAGTTCCTGATTGACTATCGGATCTTTGTGAAAGAAATATCTCAGAGGGATTGGGAACTTCGCGCAAACCTTGTTCATCCATATCAAAAATGCCAATCTCATTGGTTGAGCCAAATCGATTTTTGATGGCACGAAGAATGCGATAAGAATATGTTTTTTCACCCTCGAATTGAAGCACGGTGTCAACTGTATGTTCCAAGATTTTGGGTCCGGCAAGTGCACCCTCTTTCGTCACATGACCAACAATGAAAATTGCTGTTCCTGTTTTCTTTGCAATCTGCATCAGAAGTGCAGTACATTCTCGGACTTGTGTGATGCTACCTGCAGTTGCATCGATTTGCTCGCTTCTCGAAGTTTGAATGGAATCAATGATGGCAACAGAAGGCTTGAGATTTTTTATTGCCGCCGCAATGGTATCGATATCTGTTTCTGCCATCACATTCAATGCATCAGGAATATTCTGCAATCTGCTTGCGCGCAATTTGATTTGCTGTAATGATTCTTCGCCGGTTACATACAAAGTTGACTCAGGATTGAGATATCTGCACATTTGCAGCATGAGCGTGGATTTCCCAACTCCGGGATCACCACCCACTAGAATCAATGAGCCGGCAATAATTCCACCACCAAGTACTCTGTCGAATTCCAAGATTCCTGTTTTTATTCTTTGATCGGATAAAACTTCAACAGACCCCAATTGTTTGGCAATCACATTTGTTGAGGATCCCTTTTTCAATGCAACTGTTTTTGAATCATTGATGATTTCTTCTACAAAACTGTTCCATTCTCCGCAATTGTGGCATTTTCCCTGCCAGCGAGAACTGACTGCTGAACACTGTTGACATACGAATCTTGTACGAGTTTTCACTGGAATCTACTCCGATTATATTCGTGAATTTAGTCAATTGAATAATATCCTCAATTCGGCAATCAATACCGCAAGACATGTAAACCAAATGCTAAGTTCCGTATCTTTGCCCCATACTTCAACATTTGGATTATATATGTTTCAAGGCTTTCCACAATCCGGATTTCAATTCTTAAAACAATTAAAAGAAAATAATAGTAAGGATTGGTTCGAAGAAAGAAGAGAACTCTATGAACAATCATTGAGAAATCCTGCGAAAGCATTGATTCAACAGATGGATGAATTATTTCTTCGTGAAGGTCTCCCATTCGAAGCGAGCTTAAAAAAGTCCTTGTTTCGGATTCATCGCGATACAAGATTCAGTAAAGATAAGTCACCATATAAGACAAATATTGGCATAACATTTCCTATTATTCGAGATGGAATGTCCAAAGAAACTAAAACCGAGATTCCCGGAATATATCTTCATATCGAGCCTAAAGCTTGTTTTATTGCAGGTGGACTGTATATGCCGGATGCAAAACAACTCAAATCCTTGCGAACAAGAATTGAACAAGACTGGAGCTTACTTGATGAATTGAATGTTGATTCGGGATTCTTGAAAGAATTTCCCGAAGGTGTGCAAGGAGTCAAAGTAAAAACGATGCCCCGAGGTTATGATCCTGAACATCCCGGAAAAGAATGGTTACGCATGAAACAATTCATCGTGATACACATGATTCCGGAAAAAATCACGCATTCAGATACACTCATGGATATGCTCTTGAACAAAGCACATGCCATGGCTCCATTGATGAAGTTTTTGGAAGAGTCTGTACAAGATTATTGATCGCCTTGTTCATCTTCAAGCATTGCGATTGCATCTTCAACGGTTGGAGCAAGCTCGAAAAGCCAGTCAAGCTGAGAAATGCGAAGCAAACTCATGATTCTATCACTCACACCAACAAGAATGACCGGAGCTTCATGCTCATTCATTTGTCTATGTGCAAGTAGCAAAGCACCCAATCCGGCGCTGTCACTTTGCTTTACTTTTGAAAGATCTATAATGAGTGCTTCCACGGTGGGCTGACAAAGAATCAACAATTCCGCCTTGACTTCAGGCGCATTGCTCGCATCGAGGATTTCTTCTTTGAGCGTAAATATGGATATGGAGTCTTGATGTTCAATTGAAAAATGCATTGCATGATCTCAGTAAATGTTAGTACAAATTTCAGCAAAAAGGCTGATTTGACAAAAATACCTGTTAGATATACCTAATATGATGCTTAATCCACAATCAATCTGCATAATCAGACTCACTTCCCTCGGCGATATAGTATTGCTCACACCCATGATCAGGGTACTCCGTAATACATGGCCGAAAGCAAGAATAGACATGGTCATTTCCGAGCATTGCGCAGAGATCATGAAATATAATCCACACATCGACAATCTGCATATCATCAATACAAAGAAAGGTACTGTGTCTTTTTTCAAGCAATGGAATCAACTCAAAAGTACTTTGCCCAAATATGACATGGCGATTGATGTACATTGCTCACTTCGAAGCAGAATCATAAGAATGGGACTTGCCAAACAGCTTTTAACATATGATCCCGCAAGAGCTTACAAAAGAGATATCGTCAAGAATAAAACTCGAATACCCATTGCATCCATCATACCTGTTTCACAACGCTATTTTACGGCATTCAGGGAATTTCCTGAAATACATATTGATGATGAAGGACTGGAGTTTTGGCTTGAAAGAGAAATGGGAACTGGCCAGTATCCCAAAAAGAAAATACGGAATGGTGATCGAATTATATTAGCTCCGGGAGCCAAGCATGCAACAAAAAGATGGCCTGCATCATACTTTGCGCAATTGATTCAACTACTTCAAAATGAATACAATCAACCAATAGCACTCATTGGTGGTCCTGATGATACAGAACTCTGCAATGAAATTCAAGCATTGACACATGCTCCGATAGAAAATGTTGCGGGAACAATGTCACTACATGAATTGGCTGATTTCATGGATACCGCCACTTGCATCATTGGAAATGATTCAGGCCTGATGCATATTGCCGCTGCAAGACAGATACCGGTCATTACAATATTTGGAAGTACGGTACCTGAATTCGGATTTCTTCCCTATCACACCCCATTTCATATTGCTTCCATTGAACTCCCCTGCAAACCCTGCACCCATATAGGCAAAGAGAAATGCCCTCTCGGACATTTCTCCTGCATGAAAGAATTAACACCTATTTCAGTATTCGAACAAGTTCAAAAACTTCTAAATCAAAGTGCGAACATGTATTGAACACCGAGTGAGATGGACATCATAGTCCCATTCAGGTTTTGCAGATTTGCTGTTGGATAATACTCTTCTTTAAACACATTACTCAACATCAAACCAACTTGTGCATTGAGATTCAATTGCGAACCATCATTATTCATAACGGGATAAGAATATCCTAATTTTGGTTCAATGACCATATTCATCCCCGCTTTTCCATCTCCTGTTTTCGTAACCGGTGTTGGTGAACCACTTTGCAAAAATGTCCACATTTCTTCTTCGGCTGCATCAGTAGCATTATTATGTCTGTGATATCCCATGGGTAAACCAATTCCAATACCGAAAGTCACATTTTCAAAGTTGATTCCAGGGACAATCATCAAATAGTTGAAGGTTCTTGTGAATTCAATTTTATTTGATCCTGAAGTATAGGTATTCTGATAATTCGCAAGAGAAATATCAGCAGTGATGCCCACAGCATTCTTCTTACTTGCCGGAATGTAAACACTCACTCCAATATCCGGTGTGCCTGAAAATGTGAATCCATGCTCCTCAGATTTTGCATCATTTGAAAATGAGGAAAGACGAACTTGAGATTGTACGCCGATTTTAAAAGGATTCAGATTTTTCTTTACTTCAGTATCTTGTCCAAAAGCCACGCTTACAAAGCACAATCCAAGAAGGAAATTCCATAGATTTTTCATATCAATCACCTATTTGAAAGTTTAAAATTCAATCAATTTTGCCATTGAGCAAAAATACATGCAAAAACATAATTCTCAATACTATTTGATTTGTATATTTGAAAGTCTTTTTACCACAGCCATTCAAAATGTGCTTACCAATATGTCTTTGGGGATGTTCCTTATGAAATGCATGAAGCATTATATTTTCGGTATCATCATTCTCTTTTCCTGGCAAAATGCCAATTCTCAAGGATTTGATTGGATTAAATCTTGGAGATTACCTTCAGATTCACCCGATGTGTTTATTGGTGGCTATACGGGCTTTGGCATGAATACAGAGTATGTGGATGCTCGTAGTTTTTCCGATGTATTAGAATGCTGTCAATTCAAAGATGGCTCTGGATATGACTTTCGTGTTGGCATGACCGGAGAATATTGGCTTATGGGAGATGTGTCACTGCAAGCCCAAATAGGATTTGGAAGTACTACTGCAAGTTTCAATGCTAATAGACAAGACTCCATTTTATATATCGACCCTTCAGATGAGAAGACCAAATCCAGAATCTTGCTAAGAGACTATACTTTGACATCTCGAATCCAATCCTTAGAATTGGCCATGATTGCCAAAAAGCGACTATTTGCATCTCATTTTTCTGTAGCTATGGGCTTTTTAGGTGCCATTACCTTGCCAAATGAATCAATGCATGAATTAGAAATGAAAGTGAGTGTTCCCGGAATGCAATTAGATAGAGAATATTATACACCAAATGAAATGGTGAAAGGAATCGAGGTAGCCGGATTCATATTCAAGCCGATTATTCGATGCGAATATGATATAGCAATTTTTAATGAGGCATATATAAAGCCATTTATTCAAACGGATATTACATTGAATTCTCGTGTGACAAGAGAGGACCCATGGCGGTCTCTGACTATATTGGGTGGATTTTCTATATTGTTCAGTTATTGAACATACAATGAATTAGTTCTCCATTCGTTGAAAGCCCGTCACATTTTGCATAGTTAACAATGAAATACCTTTTCATTCTCATTACTTTCCTTATAACTGTTTCTTTTGCCATAGCACAACCCAAATTGGAAGTCATTGGCGGCAGTACCATTGATTGGGGGAAAGTACCGGCTTCCAAAGACCCTCTAAAAGCAAACCTGAAACTAAAAAATGTCGGAAATCAACCATTAAAGATTTCCGAGGTAAAGCCGGGATGTGGATGTACGACTGCACCATTAGACAAAAAATATCTAAAACCCGGTGAAATTGCCACTGTTAATGTCGGCCTATCACCAGGATCCGCAGCCGGCGAATTGATCAAGGGCCTGACAATTACCAGTAATGATCCCAAGGTTCCAGTAAAAGCCATCACTTTGAAAGCTTATATCCTCAGACCAATTCAAGTATTGCCTCAGCCTTATATCGCATTTCCACCGGTGAATGTTGGCAAGACTGCTGAGGCTTCAATGATATTGAAAAATACAACAGAAAGAGCCATTACAATCACGCAATTCGTTTCATCCAAAGGAATTACGGTAAATTCCAAAGTGAAGAGAATTGCACCGGGAGCCCAGATTTCTGTTATAGTTAAGGCCAAACCTGATAAAAAAGGATATTGGAATGGATCCATCCAATGCAAAACAGATCATCCCGATTTGCCTGACATGGATGTGATTGTCTATGGCAATGCTTTGTGATAATGGAATTTCAGTATTTTTGCATCACTTATTTCAACTTATATTCATTCACCGTTCAAGGACAGGTGTTTTCATGAAAAGATTTGTTTATACATGCATGGCCTTGTTATTTGCAACAGGTTCATTTGCATTTGCACAACCAAAAATTACCATCATTGGTGGAGATACTCAGGATTGGGGTAAAGTAAAGCCCAAAGATGATCCTTTGAAAGCCACGATCAAGATCAAAAATGAAGGTACAGAATTGTTGAAGATCACTGATGTTCGTCCAGGATGTGGATGTACAACAGCTCCTCTCGACAAAAAAGAGCTTAATCCCGGTGAAATTGGTTCAATGGAAGTGACTTTAAAGCTTGGTGCAACATCAGGTTTGATGACCAAAAGCATCACGATTACAAGTAATGATCCACAGAATGCAACCAAAGTATTGTATTTGAAAGCTGATGTCGTAAGACCAATTCAAATTTTACCTACGCAATATCTCTCATTCGGAGAGATGACTGTCGGTGCAAAGTCTGAAGCAAAGCTTTCTATTCGCAATACTTCAACTCAAGACATTGTTTTGTCTGATTTTGAAACAGTTGCAGGAATCACACTCAATCTCACAAAACCAACAACCATTCCCGGTGGTGGCGAAGTAGAATTGATTGCGAAAGTAAGTCCAAAGGATAAGGGATATTTCAATGGCGTTGTAAAGATGAAAACGAATCATCCTGAATATGGCACTTTGGAAATCGTAGCTTATGGGAATGTCAAGCCATCAGTGGTTGACCCTAAATAAAGCAGTCGGACATAATAGTAAAGGCGACCATTGGTCGCCTTTTTTGTTTTACAGTAATCGTAAATCACCAATAATGGGAAGTCGCTTCATATGCCCTTTTCCTGCATTGATGACTCCGATGATTGAAAAAATTATCGCAGCAACATACAACAAACCACTGATCATTCCATCGAATGGAAGAAATGGGATATAACTGACAATGCTTGAAAGTACATAAAGCAAAAACACATTGACTCCTTGTCTTGCATGGAAGGTAGCAAATGTAGATTGCTTTGCCAATAGCAAGGGAATCAGTACCAAAATCCCAAGATATGCACAGATTGCCATAAATTTATTTGATGCAATATCTTGTGGATCAGCAAATTCGAATTCATCATTATTGAATGTACTCATTGTATAGCTCCATAGTGTATATATGTGCGAAAGTTAGCCAAACTGCATGTATATTCCACATGTCACTTGTTGCATTCTTGATTTTTCGCGAACTTTGTCCCATTCTTTCATCCCATTGAGTTTCAACATGGAACGCTTACAGAGCTTCGGACCATTGATTATTCGCCTCATAGTTGGTTCTTCATTTGCATTTGCCGGTATTGTCAAAATCGGTGCTGAAAATCTGAAACCTCCAACTTTTGCAATGACTGCCGATTTACCAATAGCTCTCTTCGGCATTGCGCTTCCATGGATTGAATTAATATGTGGCATGGCATTGCTCATCGGACTTCCCTTTTCTGATCCCAAACTTCGAACACTTGCCCGAATTTTGATTGGAACAATTTTCATTGCCGCGGCAATAGATAAAATTGCAAATCCCGATGCTTTTGCCAAGAGCATCAACAATTTTCATCTTCTTCCCTATGAAGCATTGAATCTTCCTGCTTTGATTTTACCCTGGGTTGAATTATTGACAGGTGGCATGTTACTTTTCAGAATCAAAGAAAAAGCTGCTTCTTTTTTGATTTCGGGAATGCTCATCGTATTCATCATTGCCATTCTCATTGCCATAGCTCGTGGGTATAATATTGATTGTGGATGCTTTGGAGAAAGCTCACCGGCCGCAGCAGCCGAAGTCACAAAAGTAGGATGGGCAAAAGTACTCGAAGATGCCAGATGGCTCGTGGCATCATTATTTCTTTTCATGACTGCAAAAAACGAAGAAAGCATCGAGGACTAAATGGCACATTGGCTGATTGTTGGATTGGGAAATCCCGGAGATCGATATGAATCCACCAGACATAATATCGGTTGGATGATTGCGGAAACATTTGCGAAATCAAAACAAGCCGGTTTCAAGAAAGGTCGCGGTTCTTGGCTTGAGAGCGAATGCTCGGTTCAAGGAAAAAAAATATCCGTATTGTTACCCGAAACATATATGAATAATG